>ACXJ01011243.1_pt1 | contig 12575 bp, 16 predicted proteins | sample 870861 | NCBI WGS metagenome assembly ACXJ01 (sample SAMN02954270, study PRJNA29437) | mine drainage metagenome | biome: terrestrial; feature: Richmond mine; material: biofilm; isolation source: combined biofilm from UBA (pink subaerial biofilm) and UBA BS (thick... ... | reverse complement strand
CTCCACCGGAAGACGGCTTACTGAACTTGGTGTCATCCCCCNNNGAGACATGTTCCCGGAGACTGCACTTGTAAAGGCTATGCATGTTGCTGCCAATTACCCAGAGGAAAAATTCAGGGAAACTATGATTTCAAATATGCGAGGAGAGATTCTTTCCAGGGAGGTGGAATTCTGAGTCCTACCCCAATAAAGATAGGGCTGGAGGTACATCTTCAGCTGGACGGCAAGAAACTTTTCTGCAACTGCCCCACTGAGTCTGGGAAGGAGGAGAAGGGGAAATTCTTCAGGATACTTGGTACTACTAGCGGAGAGACAGGTGAAACAGATCCTGCCGTATTATACGAAAGAAAGAGAGACAGATCATTCCAATATACAATTTCTGATAACTCCTGTATGGTGGACGCAGACGAGGAACCACCAAAGGAGATAAACAGAAATGCGCTGAAAAAGGCCATTGCAACTTCGATCTACCTTAACTGCATAACAATGAAGAACGTGCAGTTCATGAGAAAGATCGTCGTAGACGGCTCGAACACTTCAGGTTTTCAGAGAACAGCGATTATAGGGATTGGAGGAAAAATTGACACCAGAGAGGGGCCGGTTCGAATTTCAGCCATCTGCCTTGAGGAGGACTCCTGCAGAAAAATAGAGCAGGACGCCAATATTGTGGAATACAGCCTCGACAGGCTTGGGATTCCGCTTATGGAAATATCCACTGAACCAGATATAATATCCCCTCAACATGCCCGGGAGGTTGCAGAGAATATTGGCTCCCCGCTTATAGCTGCAGGCTGGCTCAGGAAAGGTGCTGATTCCATAAGACAGGATGTCAATTTTTCTATGGGTTACGGAAGAGTGGAAATCAAAGGTGTACAGAAGCTCTCGGATATAGAACAGTGTCTGAAATATGAGATGGAGAGGCAGCAGGGGCTTGGCAAAATATCTGCATTTATGAGAAAGACAGGAATTCCGGAAATAACGCTGATCGAATCGGGTGATATATTCTTTGAGACTGCCTCAAATGTGTTGAAAAGATCCATGAAGGCAGGCAATTCCATATATATTTCACGCCTGAAAGGATGTGCTGGCATACTGAAGAACAAAGATTTGAGGCTAGGAAAGGAACTGTCAGATATCGTCAAAGCGTTTGGTGGAGGAGGCCTGATGCATTCAGACGAGCTACCTGCTTTCGGAATTGATGATGAAATCAGCAATATAAGGGAAAAACTTGGATGCGCTGACAATGACGCCTTCCTGATAGTTACATTGAAACCAGAGAGTAAGAATTTAATTGAAAATGAACTGAATTCCAGGATCGCCAAGGTCTACAATATGGACCTATCTGAGACACGTTATCTGAACGCAGACGGCTCAACCTCTTTTCTCAGGCCTCTTCCCGGAGGTGCGAGAATGTACCCGGAAACAGATGTCCCAATACTTGATATCGTTACTATGATGGAGGAGGCTGAGAGAATTAAGCCTGCACCTCTTGAAGAGGTTATATCAGAGACTTCATCCAGATACGGAATTTCGCAGCAGGATTCTGAAACTATAATCAGGAAAGGGTTGCTGAATGATTTTCTCTCGGTGAATGAGCTGATCGGGAATGGTTCTCTTTCAGCAAGGTTAATTCTTCATATAATCCCCGAATCCTCCAAGGCATCGGGAAGAGAAATTCAGGTAGGGGATGTGCTGCATCTTCTGCAAGTTTCTGCTATGGATGGCCTGGACAGAGATGGCCTGGAATATGCAATGAAATTGCATTTCATCGACAATTTTTCACCTGAAAAAGCATGGGATGGAGTGAAAAAGTCCTTCATTTCTGCCCGGGATCTTTCGTCGCTAATAGAGAGGGCCGCCAATAACCCGGAAATTACTGAGAAGAATCTCATTCCAAGGCTGAGGGCAATGACAGAAAAAAAGTTCAATCCCGCAGTCGCAATGGAGATGTTCCGGAAATTAAGGAACCCCTATTGATATATCTATACATGGCAAAATTTCAACATTATTCTAAAATTCTTAAATAGATTCGTGCGATTAGGATTCAATGTTGGATGGCTACATCCCTTTGCTGATTGTCCTTGTGTTGATAATCGGAGGGTTAATTACAATCTACATGGTTCTGCCAACTGTTGGGGCTAACAGATTCAAGAAGAGCCAGAAGATTTCTTTAAAACCGGATGTAATTATAGAAAACGCCTCCAGGGAGATTGGTCCGCCTGTCAAGCATGGAGAATATCTTGACCCATACGAGAGCGGTGAGGTCTCTAAAGGTGACTTTCGTTCAGCAATTAATGTACAGTATTATGTAATTATTCTCCTTTTCATACTTTTCGATGTGGATATGGTCCTTCTTTTTCCATGGGCCTTTGACTTTATGAAACTTGGACTTATCCCTTTCCTTGAAACACTGGCATTTCTTGCAATGCCTCTGTTTGTTGTAAGTTATGCATTCAAAGAAGACTATATGAGGTGGCTGAAATGAAAACCGGAGACGGTGGAGTTGTAACAACAACCCTGGAGCAGGCTATGGAGTGGGGAAGGAGCAATTCTCTATGGCCATTGACTTTTGGCCTCGCATGCTGTGCCATCGAAATGATGGCAATACAGGCTGCGGACATGGATATTGCACGTTTTGGCAGCGAGGTATTCAGAAATTCCCCAAGGCAGTCTGATCTGATGATTGTAGCGGGGACTGTCACAAAAAAGATGGCTCCAAGGGTCAGGAGACTTTACGAAGAGATGCCATACCCCAAATATGTAATAGCAATGGGGGTCTGTGTAATTCAGGGAGGGCCATACAATCAGGGCTATTCAGTTGTTCTCGGGGTGGACAAGGTTGTGCCTGTTGATGTTTATGTCCCGGGATGCCCTCCGACTCCGGAAGCCCTTACGCATGGAATTATGCTTCTTCAGAAAAAAATAAGAAATGAGACAGACAGGTGATTGCATGGTGGAGGTTATTGAGGAAACAACTGGGAAAGATGGAAGAAAGGTAATGAAGGTTGCAAAGGAAAACCTCCTCGCTCTACTTTCCGACCTTAAGGATAATGGATTCACCCACCTCTCACTTATTACTGGCGTTGACCGAAAGTCAAAGCTGGAAGTTGTTTATCATCTTCATAATATGAATAAGAACGAATACGTTGTTGTCAAGACAGAGACACTTGACGAAAGGGTCCCGAGCGTTACCAGCCTTTTCAAGAGCGCAGACTGGGACGAAAGGGAGCAGTACGATCTTATGGGAATAGTGTTCGAAGGCCACCCCAACCTTAAGAGGCTGTTCCTTCCGGATTCATGGGTTGGGCACCCGCTGAGAAAGAATTACGATCTTTCTAAAGTTCAGTACATAAACATGGATGAAAACGGTGACGATTACGCCACCTTTGATCCCGGTGATGGCTGGTGAAAATGATACAGGAGGAAAAGAAAAACGATAGCAGGGAATGGACAGAGCTCAATATGGGCCCCCAGCACCCATCGACTCATGGAGTTCTACGGCTTAAAATCAAGTTAGACGGAGAAACTGTTAAAGAGGTCGAACCAATTATTGGATACCTCCACCGGAATGCTGAGAAAATCTGTGAGCTTGATTACTATTGTGATTCTCTGATCTATTTTGACAGGATGGATTACGTTGCTGCAATGAATATGGAAGTTGGTTATCTCGAAGCGGCTGAAAAGCTTCTGGGGATACCTCCACCAGAGAGGGCAAAGTGGATAAGGGTTATTATGGCTGAACTGAGCCGTATTGCAGCACATCTCGTCTGGGCAGGCGCATTTGGCCTTGATCTCGGCATGCTCTCACCTTTCTTCTACTGTTTTGTCCAGAGGGAAAAGATACTTCGCATATTCACAGAGATTTCAGGTTCAAGGCAGGAAACCAACTATATGAGCATCGGGGGAGTCTACCAGGACATAAACGAAAATATAATTTACATGATTGACGAGTTTACTAAAGAATTTCCTGACAAGCTGGAGGAGATTTTTAATGCCTTCGTAAAAAATGATATATTCATGTCCAGGAACAAAGGCATAGGAATACTTGAACCAGAAGTTGCAATCAACTACGGAGTTACAGGGCCAATGCTCAGGGCATCAGGAATTGAATATGATGTACGGAAGGCAGAGCCATATCTTGTATACGATCAGCTGAATTTCGATATACCTGTGTCCTACAAAAAGGACAATCTTGCTAGATTTCTTGTCCGATTCGAGGAGATGAGGCAGTCAGTAAGGATTATAAAACAGGCGATCAAGAAAATCCCTGATGGACCATATTTTAACCCGAAGGCAAAGAAATCACTAATGATTAGGCTTAGAGGTGAAGGAGAGGTATACGCAAGAACCGAATCTCCAAAGGGTGAATTTGGAGTCTATCTGGTTGGGGACGGAGGAGTGAAACCTTACAGGGTCAGAGTCAGAAGCCCTTCGCTTAAGAACCTGTCCGTAATAAGACACCTTGGAAAGGATGTCCTAATTGCTGACCTTATTGCAATTTCAGGAACGATAGATCTGGTATTTGGTGAGGTGGACAGATAATGGATGTCCTGACCAGGCTTGCACACTTCTTTGCTCCTTTGACCCACTATATTGCGTATATTCTGGCTTACCTTTTCGAATCCATATTCCTTGTCATATTCGTAACCATTGTTCTTGTTTTCATGATCTATCTGTTCAGAAAGTACATGGCTAGAGTCCAGCTGAGGATTGGGCCTAACAGGGTTGGTAAATTTGGCCTGCTTCAGCTGATGGCCGATGGACTTAAGCTGGCAGGAAAGGAGAGTATTTTGCCTAAGGGACGAGATGACCTTCCATTCAGAATTGCCCCTCTCATAGTATTCATAGGCTTGGTAATGTCATTTGCTCTCCTTCCCTATGGGGATTTCTACTGGATCGGGTCCCTTACAATCACACATTCAAATGTAAGCGTTATACTGCTCTTTGCTGCAATAGCAATTATGCCAATCGGCGAAATATTGGCTGGTGTAAGCTCCAGAAACAAATATGCTATTCTGGGTGCCCTAAGGGGTGTTGCCAAGGATGTATCATTTGAGGTCCCTATGATGATATCGGTCCTGGCACTTGTGATGATGGCATCAGCGAGGACCGCAGAACCATTGAACCTCTCCGATCTGGTCTCAAGTCAGATCATTCCATTCGGGATACCGGAGGTAATAGGGCTCCTGGTCTTTTTCATCTCAATGATTGCAAGAGCCTCATACTCGCCATTCGATATGGGTGAAAGTGACAGTGAGCTGGTTTCAGGCCATTCCACTGAATACAGCGGTATGAGGTTTGGAATGTTCTACATGGGTCTTTTTGGAAGCATATTCCTAAGTTCGATGATGGTCTCACTGCTTTATCTTGGCGGATACAACGGACCATTTTCATCAGATGCAGGTTTCATATTCCTTCTCATAAAGACAGTTATACTCGTGCTTGTAGCATTCACTGTCTGGCTCTCTGTTCCAAGAATNNNAATAGACAGATTCGTCAATATGGGGTGGAAGTATCTTCTTCCAATTTCTATTATCAATCTCATAATAGCAGGAATTATAACTCTGGGGGTGGGCCTGTGATAGAAGTCAAAGAACCGAAGAAAGAGCTTCCCCTTGTGGGAACATTGAAGGCGATGTGGATTGTTGGAAAGCACATATTCCAGAAACCTGTAACGACTCAGTATCCTGAGGAGAAGAAACCAATGCCTGACCGTTTCAGGTTCAGGATTTTTTTAAGCCTTGATGATTGCGTGGGTTGCACCCTGTGCGAACAGGTATGTCCAAATCTCAGCATACATATGAACAAAGTTGAACGGGAGAATCCAAGGAACAAGAGGAAAATTTACCCGGATGTCAACTTTGGAACTTGTACTGTCTGCAGGAATTGCGAAGAGATATGCCCGACAGATGCAATATATCTGACACACGTTTTTGAAACCTCAAGGACAAGGAACAGCTTTACCTATTCCCCAGATGAGCTGAGCTTGTCTGAGGATGAGGTGATCAAGTGATCTTCACAATCATATTCATCTTATTTGCAATAATTCTTGTGCCACTGGCGATGAAGACCGTATCAGAAAAGAATCTCACCCACAGTGCCATTTATCTCATGGCTTTTCTCTTTGTTCTATCCGCCCTATTTATCTACCTTGGAGGAAGTATAGTGGGTGCAATAGAACTTCTAGTTTTCATAGGCGCCATTGTCACTCTGATTGTATTCAGTCTAATGCTAACAGGAGGTAAGGAAGTTGAATAAGAAACTTGCAGCAGTAGCATCAGGGCTTTTTCTGATAGTATTCGGGATTGAAACAGTGAAGATCAGTGGATCATTTACCCCACAATCTCAGAACATCTCTCTTATAGGGAAGGAGCTCTTTGGAAACTACGTAGTGCCTTTTGAACTGCTTTCTCTCATACTAGTGGCCGGAATAATTGGAATGTTCTACATTTCCTGGAGGGATAACTGATGGATAAATTCCTTGTAAGTTTCCTTTCCCTGCTCCTTTTCGTTATTGGGCTTTATGGGGTTATGACGTCAAACATAGGAATTAAAATGCTGATTTCAATTGAAATTATCATTAATGCAGCCATACTTAATCTGGTTGCAGTTGCCGTTTATTACTCCACAATTTCACCAATAATAATGGCACTCTTCGGAATTGCAATCGGTGCAGTCGAATCGGTAATCGGACTTAGCCTTTTAACGGCTACATACAGAAGAGTCGGGAAAGTTGTTCTCTCTCTTCTGAAGGAGATAAAGTGGTAACTATGTACATATTTGGCTGGCTAATCTTCATAACACCAATTGTAGGGGCTTTCCTCAGTTTCGCACTGGGCAGGCATGACAGAAGGCTTGCTGGCCCCATAGCTTCGGTTTCAATAGCGCTATCACTGGTCTTTTCAATTCTGGCATTCTTCAGGGTACAGTCATCCGGTCCAATTGATAACTCATATTCCTGGTTTTTCAACATAAATGCCGGGATTTATATTGATCATCTTGCCCTTGTTATGGTACTTATGGTATCATTTGTTTCGCTGATGATTCACATTTTTGCGATATATTATATCGGCGAGGACCCTAACAGGCATATTTATTTTGCCGAAACTGCTCTTTTCACTTCTGGAATGCTAGGGCTTGTTGTTTCATCAAATCTGGTGCTTTTCTTCCTGTTCTGGGAACTGGTGGGCCTCTGTTCCTACCTACTGATAGGCTTCTGGTTTTTCAAGCCAAATGCAACTTCCGCAGCAAAGAAGGCTTTTATCGTAACAAGAGTCGGCGATCTTCTTTTCCTCATTGGCATGGCAATTCTCTATTTCTCGCTGATGGGCTATCCAGGGCTTACAGCAGGAGTAAGTCCACTTGATATTCCATTCCTGATAAACCATGCCCAGTCTATTGCCTCATATGTAGGACCTAATACTCTGGGCACAGTAGCTGTTCTATTTCTCGGTGCAGCAGCGGGAAAATCAGCGCAATTCCCTCTGCATGTATGGATTCCGGATGCAATGGAAGGTCCAACTACTGTATCGGCGCTTATCCATGCTGCAACCATGGTTACTGCCGGAGTGTACCTCGTGGCACGAGTCTTTCCAATATTCTATTATTCCGCACCATTTGCACTCTATTCTGTAGTTGCAATTGGGGCATTCACTGCATTCTTTGCAGGCATCATTGGAATAGTAGTTAATGACATTAAGAGAATACTGGCCTATTCAACAATTAGCCAGATAGGGTACATGATGGCAGCAATAGGCCTTGGCTCTGTTATAGGCTATTCCGGAGTTTCCTACGGAATGTTCCACCTCATAGTACATGCGGATTTCAAGGCACTCCTTTTCATGAGTGCAGGAGCAATACTGATTGCACTTATGGATCTCAGAGATACCAGGGAGATGGGTGGCCTCTGGAGGCGTATGCCAATAACTGTTACAATGCTCTTTATAGGATCTCTGGCACTGGTGGCATTTCCTGGCACTGCCGGCTACTTTTCAAAAGATTCCATCATCAATGCCTCATGGATATATTTCCAGAAATCCGGATCTCCGTACGCCATAATCCCATGGTTACTGCTGGCAGGAGGAGCCTTGCTTACCGCGCTATACACATTCAGGATGTTCTTCAGGGTTGCACTTGGAAAACCCAGATCCTATCTGGCAGAGAAGGCCCATGATCCAAAGGCATATGTCCTGATACCTCTGATGGTACTTGCAGTGGGCGCACTTCTTCTTGGTCTCATTCAGCCCTATTTCTACTCTTATGTCTACTCTAAGGCCGTTGTCCCGTCAGTCCCTATTTACGTCGAGGCAATTTCAATAACACTGATGGCAATCGGAATCATAGTTACATATTTCATATACGGGACTGAAAGATACAAGAAACTCAATCTTGCGGACAAGTTTGGGTATCGCCTTGTCAAGAACAAATTCTATCTTGACAGGCTCTTCACAAATGTCATCGCGGAAAGATTTATCGCTGCCTTCTCAGGCGCTACAGCCAGTTTTGAATCCTCGTATAACAAAGGTGTGGAAAGCGTTGGAGATGGCACACTCAGCCTGGGATCTGTATTGAGGCGTCTCCAGAACGGAGTCATTGAGAATTACTTTATATTCCTGATAATAGGGATATCTGTAATTTTTATCATAATAGAACTGTTGGGGGTGCTTTGATCTGTTTATATTTCTTATATTTCTGGCCACTATAATCGTTGCAATAGCTTCATTCTTCATAAAGGAGAAAAGAGATCGTTTTGCCACTGCCTTTGCAGGAATTTTTGCTGTACTTGTAATAATTTACAGCTTTGTAAGGTTCAGTTCTGGCTATACTGGGGGTTTTATCTCCAGGGTTTCATACTCTCTTGTCCCCTCCATTGGAATAAATTTCACCACTGGAGTAAGCGGATTTACAGATGCGCTTCTTATTCTGTCGGTAATTGTCATATTCATCTCAACTCTTATAGCTGAGAAAAAGGAACTTGACCGACTCATGTTCAGTTACATACTCACAACTGAGGTTGGCCTTATCGGCGTTCTTATTTCAAGAGACTTCCTCTTTTTCTACATATTCTGGGAAGTTGTACTTATACCTGTATACTTCATGATTGCACAGTTTGGTAAATTCAGAAAAGAGAGCGTTGGGCTGAAGTTCTTCGTCTACACACATATAGGTTCCGTGTTTCTCCTTCTCTCAATATTTGCTGTTTACACATATAACTTTGATAAAACAGGTGTACTGACATTCGAGATTGGTTCACTGATGACAAACAGCACATTTTCATATATGCCTGCTTTCTGGAGAGACTTCACCATTTTTGGATTCCTGTTCGCATTCCTGGTCAAGATGCCAGTATTCCCACTGCATTCCTGGCTGCCTGATTCCTATGAATCGGCACCCTACCCTGCCACTGTAATACTTTCTGGCGGGCTTTCACTGATGGGCGGACTGGGCCTGTTCGGGATATTGCTTCCAGTAACCCAGTCACTTGGGACATTTGTTCTATCATTCCTTATTGGTATTGGCATAGTCAGCCTTATCTACTTCGCTCTGGCAGCTATGATGCAGTCAAGCCTTAAGAGAATGATGGCACTGGCAAGCGCTGCTTCAATGGGGTTCGTGGTACTGGCTTTCGGAGCAGGAGGTCTTGAGACAGGATATGAAAAGACGCTTGAGCTTTCAGGCGGAATGTTCAAGATTGTGGCACATGGTCTGATAATGGCATTTGTGTTCTCAGCATTATATTTCATAAAGAGGTCCACAGGAAAAGAGAACATCCAGGAATTGGGAGGTATATTCAGGGAAACCCCGTTCCTCGCATCATTCCTTCTGGCAGGGCTGCTAGCATCTCTAGGGCTTCCGGGCATGGCAGGTTTCATAGGGGAGTTCTCTGTCCTTGTTGGATCATTCCAGGCCATAGGATGGGTTATTCTGTTTGTTATATTCGGAATGATTCTCACAGCATCATACCACATATGGGCAGCACAAAGGTCCCTTTATGGCCCTTACAATGAAAATCTCGGAAGAATCCGGGATTCCGGGACTTACCAGACCATTGTCCTGGGTGCCAGCTTAATTGTCATACTCATACTCGGTATATTTCCAAATCTGCTATTTGGACTGCTCACTGCTTATTCAGGAGGTCTCTAGATGTCTTCGATAGATTTAGGTATAGGTTCTACAGCTACATTCATTCATCTCATTCCCGAAATATTTCTGGGATTGCTGGGGTTTGCAATACTCTGGACAGGTGTCAGGCATATAGGTGAGAAGGCGATCTCATGGACAACATTTGCAGGCCTGGGTATCGCTGCAATCCTTGTCTTTCTGCTTGACCCCTCCTCAGGAAGTGCCTATTCTGGTGTAATGGTTTTCAACAATTTTGGAAAATATTTTGCCATAATAATGCTGATTTCTTCGATGTTTATCTGCTACCCATTTTCCACAAAGAATTATCCAAAATCAGAGATATTTTACTCCACTCTTCTGTTCTTGAACGTTGGGATGGTTGTGGCTGCATTCAGTTATAATCTGATCGCACTTTTCATTGCCTTTGAATCAGTCAGTATAGGAACCTATGTTCTCTCAAGCTTTGGAAAGACCAGAAGAAACCTGGAGGCCTCGATAAAGTACTTCTTTACAGGAACCATAGCAACTGCCTTCATTCTTTTCGGTGCCAGCTTCTATTACATGGGGACCGGAACATTCAGTATATCATCATCTGCCCTTTCCCATGTCACTGGCTCACCTGAAATAACACTTGCACTTGCTTTCCTGATTATAGGGTTTGGATTCAAACTGGCACTCTTTCCGTTCCACCAGTGGGCTCTCGACACATACGATGGTACGGAAAATTCGGTTTCCGCTTTCCTTGCGGCCGGAAGCAAAATACTGGCATTCATGGTCATTCTGAAGGTTTTCCTCTCTGGTTTTTCATTTGACCACACTGCTGTATTTTACCTCTTTGTGATACTTTCAATCATAACAATGACATACGGGAATATCTCTGCACTTTCGCAGAGCAATCTCAAGAGGATACTCTCCTATTCGAGTATTGCACAGGCCGGCTATCTGGTACTTGTCCTGGCCGTTGTTGCAGGTAGCAGCAAACCCACATCAACAGTGGCAGAATTTGCCATAGCTGCGGGGATGTTCTACTCACTTGTCTATATATTCATGAAGGGAGGGGCCTTCATAACGATGAACGCCGTACCCAAGGATAATGTGGAACTGGAAGATGTTTCAGGCCTTGGAAAGCGGTCTCCCGCAACAGCAGTCAGCCTGTCAGTTATAATGCTGGCACTTGCCGGCATCCCCCTTACTGGTGGATTCCTGGCGAAATACTATCTGTTTCTTGCGCTTATTGAGGGAAGCCTATGGTGGCTGGCAGTCATTGCAATTCTGAACAGCGCAATATCTGTGTTCTATTATTTCAGGGTTATAACATACATGTTCGCAAGGGACCCAGCTGAGGGTGAATCAGCAGTCCCTTACAGTGCAAAAGCTCCTGTTGTTGCCGCAGCAGTCATTACTGTTGCCCTTTTCTTCATTGGAATAATTGCTTCCTTCATGCCGACTCTCATAAGCGCCGCTGGAGGAATTTTCGGGTGATTGTCAATGACCGTTATGTCTGATCTTGAAATACTGAAGAGTTCCCTGATATATGGAGAGCCTGAGGTTGCTGTGAAGCTCATTGAGAGAAAGACAAAGAAACTGAAGTATCTCATAAGGATTAGCAGAAAACCTCGCCCTGATCTTTCTGATCATCTGGCAATGCTTGAATACTTCAATCAGGTTATGACAGGTGCAATAACCATCGAAGAATTCAGGGATCGTATCTCAGGAATAAAATCTCTGGTGAGCCTGATGCCTGCAGATGGTCCGGAATTTGCCATTGACAACTTAACATACTTGGTCCAGCTGGCATTAGACAGATATAATATCCAGTATCCAAAATATGATTCTAAGAGGTGCGATGACAGATGACAAAGCCACATTTCACAGATTGTTTCAAACATTTTCATGGCGAAGAAGAGGAGGCTGCAGAAGTGGTCCACTGTCTGAAGAAGTTCGGCGAACAGATCTACTTCGATGACAACTCAGGAAGGCTGGTGATGGGCAGAGAGAAATACGATCCAGACCAGGCAGAGATTATGAAGAGCCTCAGCAATGCACTTGGAATAACTGACAGAAAGAGCTATGAGCAGGCAGACAGGAAATACAACCTGACAATGTACTGACCAGATAGCCTACACGGTGATATACACACAATTTTTTTAACTGAAAATATGCTGTGAATCACATTATGATTCAGAAGGCAGCACAGATCAATCTGCAGAATATATCTGAGTATGTATCGGTGCTGGAGATTGACAATGGTGTGAACAACACACTGAACATTGAGGGGCTGGATGATCTTTACTCGATCCTCTCTACGCTCGCCGATGATGATCCAAAGGTCATCCTCATAACGGGAAAGGGTGAACGGTCCTTCTGCATGGGATACTCGTCAAACTGCAGTGATGAGGCTAACAATTCAGCCGTGAGGGAGGCCAGGGATCTGGCCCTTTCAGCAGTGAGAA
>ACXJ01011356.1_pt1 | contig 12583 bp, 9 predicted proteins | sample 870861 | NCBI WGS metagenome assembly ACXJ01 (sample SAMN02954270, study PRJNA29437) | mine drainage metagenome | biome: terrestrial; feature: Richmond mine; material: biofilm; isolation source: combined biofilm from UBA (pink subaerial biofilm) and UBA BS (thick... ... | reverse complement strand
GGGAGGTCTGGCAGAGCTCCACCATGGTGAGGACCCATTCGGCATGGCTCCAGGTCAGNGGGGAGGCCGAACGGACCTCCAGTGTCCGGGGGTGATACTGCTCCGCCAGCATTCCCGAGCCCGCGGCCCTCTCCACGACCCAGTCGAGGAGGGCGCGGACATTCTCGGAATGCAGAGGATCGGGGACGGTCCGAATCAGCCATCTCGCCTTCCAGAGGGTCGCGATGATCCANNNNTTTCCTGGATGGGCGGGGTTTTCCCGATAGTAGGAATCGTTGGCGTAGCGAATAACCCCTCCTTCGGGGAGGGTGAGCCGGCGAAAGAGATGCTCCATGGCCGGCGCCAGCCGGGTATCCTGGGGAGAAAAGATGTCGAGCCAGAAGAGGGCCGACAGGCTGGAGTCCGGGACGGGGTCGGGGGAGAGGGAGCCGTTGGCTTCGAGTTTGAGCCCCCGAAGGAATGTCTGGGGGCCGGGATCGAAGAGGCGTTCGGCCAGAGACTCTTTCATTGAGCCGGCAATTTTCTCGAACTCCTGGGCAAAGGAGGTGTCTCCGAATCTTCGTGCCATGCGGGAGGCCGAAAAAAGTCCCGCAATGACCGTGGCCACGGTAAAGGTCCAGATCCCCGCCCGTTCCTCCCACAGGTCGTAGGAGGGGCAGGGAAGGCCGCTGGCGGAGCTCCGGAAGCCTGCAAGAAAGTGGGCGGAGGGGAGGACGAAGGAGCGATAGAGCCCGTAGAGGGAATCGATGTCGCGGTATCGTTCGATATGGCGCTCGAAAGCCCAGATGGACAAGGCTGTCTCGTCCTCCTGAATCGGGAACTCAGGGGTCCCGGGAACCCCTGAAGGATGCCAGGAAGATCCGGGAGAGAGGGAGGGGTGATATTTGTGGAGCAGGAAGCCTTCCCGGGAGAGGAGCCCCGGGAGGAGGTCGTAGAAGCGACGGGTCAGGTCGCCGAACCCGGCCATATCGAGGGCGTGGGCGATGATGGCCCCGTCCCGGGGCCAGAGATAGGAGTAGGTATCCCGGGACAGGGAGAGGGAGTCGGAGTCCACGGCGGCCACGATCGCTCCGTTGGCGCTCATGTGGTTTTTCAGGATGAAGAGGCTGTGGCGCATCAGCTTGAGATAGCTTTCCGGAANNNGGTTGGAACAGGTCACAGGAGTGTCGAGCCAGAAGTCATAGAAGCTTCGGCATCGGGAGAGGGAGAGGGAGGGGGGGGAGGCGACCACCCGGGAGAGCAAATCGGTGGCCCGCCCATAAGAGGAGGCGGCCACAAGAACGGAGGTCCGCTCCACGACGCCTCCCGGAGGCACGGTCAGCCAAACGGCATAGACCGAGTCCACCGCTCCCTGGGCGATGGGGTTGCCTCCCAGCTCTCCGTCCTCGGCATCCCGCCAGGTCCCTTCGCGATGGGCATGGCGGGTTCCGCAGGCGTAGCCGTCGATCCGGGGCCTGTCGCCGTCGAGGGTCGTCATGAGGAAGTAAAAGTGATCCTTGTAGTGAAGCATCGCGCCATGGTCCGAAAGGTACGAGGCCGTATTCCCGATGTCGGAGTTGGCGATGTCCATATCGAAGTGAAAAAAGATCCGGAGCGGGATTTCGGTCTCCGAGGCGTTCTCGACCCGGAGATGGCGATAGAGGATGTCGTCGTTGGTGTCGACCCAGTCCGTCAGAAGAAACGAGAGCGAGGGGAGGGAGTGCAGCACAATCCGGGTGCGGACAACGGGCGCCCGGGATTCATATTCCCGGGAGAGAACATGTTCGGGTGTGATCCACTCGAAGCCGGCGACCGAGGAGAGGCCGATTCGGCAGATGCGTCCTCCGACATGGCTCTCCTTTCCGACATGGGGGTAGGTCAGCTCCCGGATGGATCCCGAGGGGTCGAAGGAGACAAAGAGGCGTCCGTTTGTAAGGGGATGTTCCCTGGCCAAGGAGTCTCCTGACTTGGAGGTGGAGGGAGAGAATCTGACTTCCGGTTCTGATCCTACCTGACGGGAGGCCGGCACGCAACAATGGACATCAGGAGTGCCTCCCGGGAGAAGAGTCTGCTAGAATGACAAGGGGGAGGCATTCTCCCTGTGTGGCATGACCGGCACACTTTGAGTCCACTTATCCGTCCTGAAAAAGACGCAAACGTATAGAAAGAGAGGTTTCTTTATGGCCATTGTCCATTGCGCCCGATGCGGAGCTGATGCTGAAGGCCTTCCCGAGCCCCCCTTCCCTTCCCCCTTCGGCAAGGAGGTTCAGGAAAAGATCTGCGGTGCCTGCTGGGCGGCATGGGAGGATATGCGGGTCAAGGTGATCAACGAGTACCGGATCAACCTGGGGCTCGCGGAACACCGGACGATGCTCGTCAATATCACCCGGGAATTCCTCAACCTCCCGGCCCCCGACAAGAAGGCCTGAGGACAGGGCTCTACCCCTTCCCGGTCTATCCGGAGGAGGCGATCCGGCCGCCGCGAGCAAGCCGGTCCATGTGGCGGCCGGCGCCCTCTCCATAGGGAAGATAGATGGTCGTGGGGTGGCCTCTTTCATAGACAAGCCGGCGCGCCAGCGCATCGGAGACTCCCATATAAAGCTGGAACTCAAACATTCGGGATTGGATCTCCGAAAGCCGGTGGGCCTCCTCGATCAGCTCAGGGTCGTGTGTCGCAATGGCAAAGAAGTTCGAGTCACGGAAGAGGATCTCGAGGAGGAGTCTGTACCGTCCGTTGAGATCCTCCATCCCCTCTGGCCCCTCTGACTCCTCGGGCGCTTTTTTCGATCGGCCTTCCTCTTCGGGGAGCCCCTTGACGAGGCGGACCCTGCCTCGGGACGCCGTGACGGTTGCGAGGTCCGAGAGCACCCGGGGAAGCCGGGCCGAAAGGGTGATCCCCAGATGGGGGAATCGGGGGCGCAGCCCCAGGTAGAGGTCGAGAGCGGCTCCGGCCGTCTCGGGATCTTCCGCCTCAAGCCAGACGCCGTAGCCGTATTCTTCGGCTCGCACCACGAGGGGAGAGAGCCGTTCCATGGCCCGGGCCCACCCTGACTCGATGTCAAAATCCTTGGGGTCGAGGGAAAGCCCCCCGCGAATCAGCTTCATCCCCATGGCCTTGATCAGGCCTTCGACCTCATCGGTGGCCAGATCGGCCCGTTGCGACTCGGAGAGGCCTCCTTCCCGCGGGAAGTGGGGAGCCAACAGTGTTCCCAGCCCCTCCTTGTTCAGATGCCGGGCCCGTTCGAGAGCCTCGTCACGCGTTTTGCCTGCCAGATAGTTTTCCATGAAGTCCCCTTTCGGTCTCGAAATTCCTCGGCATATGGTCCGATTCCATTCTGCTGACTGAGATCGTCCTCTGTCTCTATTGTGCCTGTGCTCATTGTCCAAAGTCGATGAGTGCGCGCATCTCCTCAAGAGACAATGCATCGCCTCCTTCGGCCAGGGACTCCTCTCCGCCCAGAAGACGGGAGAAGATGTCCCGTTTGACCTTCTTCAAATCCTGGACCCGCTCCTCGACCGTCCCCCGGACAAGAAATCGATAAATGAAGACCGAGCGGGTTTGACCGATCCGATGGGAGCGGTCGGAGGCCTGGGCCTCGACCTGGGGATTCCACCAGGGATCATAGTGAAAGACGTAGTCGGCCTTTGTGAGCGTGAGCCCCACCCCTCCCGCCTTGAGGCTTGAAAGAAAGACCCGGGGGGAGTCGGGGGCATCGCTCTGGAAGAGTGCCACTCGCTTCTGTCGTTCGGAGATGGGCGTCGAGCCGTCGAGGCGGACCGTCGATATCCCCCGAGAGGGAAGGGCCTCCTCGAAGAGGTCGAGCATGCCGGTGAACTGGCTGAAGAGGAGGATCTTGTGTCCCTCCTCGACGCCTTCGGCAATCTTGTCGAGGGTCAGAATGAACTTGGAGGAGTGTCCCCTTTTTCCCCGAAGCTCGGGGGGGAGGAGCCCCGGATGGCAGGCCTGCTGTCTGAGCCGCAGAAGAAGCGTGAGATAGGCCATCCGCAGGGGAGCTCCCTCGACCTCGCCCATCTGTTCGATCTGACGGCGAGCCTGGCTTTTGATCTCGTGGATATGGAGGAGCTCGTCCTCGGTGGGATCGACCCAGATCTCCACCTCCATCTTGGGGGGAAGATCTCTCAGAACCATCTCCTTGGTTCGACGGAGAATCAGGGGAGAGACAAGATTCCGGAGGAGGGTGATTCTCCTGTTGCGCTCCTCTCCCGAGGTCTCCTCTCTTAAAAATCGCCGTTCAAACTGGCTCCGGGAGCCAAGAAGACCAGGCATAAGAAGGGCAAAGAGCCCCCAAAGGTCGGTCAGATGATTCTCCACCGGCGTTCCGGTGACGGCAATCCTGAGTCGCGCCGGAATCTGAGATAGGGCCTTGTGGGTCAGCGAGTCCGGGTTCTTGACCTGGTGGGCTTCGTCCATGACAAGGGCGGCAAAGGGGGGGCCCTGGGCGAGCTGGGGATCGTTTCGGAGAGTCCCGAAAGTCGTCAGGATGAGGTCGGGCGGGGAGACCAGGGCCTGGAAGCGCTTCCAGCGATCGGGACCGGCATGAAGGTGGAGGAGGATCCCGGGACAGAAACGTTGGGCCTCATGGGCCCAGTTATAAAGGAGCGAGGCCGGAAGTGCTACGATCGGGGGCCGTTCCTCGGGAGAAAAACGGCCAGTCAGCTTTTGCATCAGAAGAAAGCCCAGAACACTGATGGTCTTCCCCAGCCCCATCTCATCGGCCAGGATCCCCGAGAGCTTCTCCCGGGCGAGAGAGTGAAGAAAGGAAACCGCCTCCTTCTGATAGGGGCGGAGAGAGGCCGAAAAGACTTGGGCGAGGCGGTCAAAGTCGTTCCCGGAGACCGGCATCGGCGAAAAGGGGGAGAGATCCATCTCCGGTGACGGGGCAAAGGGAAGGTCCGGGCGGAGAAGGTGGAGCATTGACACATAGTAGCGTGAGGCCTGGGCCTGGCCGTTCCCGTCGAGGGCGAAAAGCTGACGGATCTCCTCCTCCTGCCTGCGCTCCGGGCCTTCGAGGTAGACCGAGGGTCCGTGGGGAAGAGGGAGGAGGGGGGAGTCCTCCTCCCCCTTTTTGCGTCCAGGCAGTGGGAAGGTTCCCGCCTTTGTCAGGAGTCGCGCCGTGACACGAATCTTCTCGTCCGTCCCCGCAAAAAGGTCCAGAGTCAGGGAGACGGGGCCCCCGATGATCTCGTCTCCGAAGAGGGCCCCCCGGTCGATCGTGAATCCCGCCGACTCCAGCGCCGGAAGAGTGCGGTCAAGGATCGATGCCACATCGGTCCGTTGCACCGGGATTTTTTTTCCGCTGTGGGAGAGTCGGGTGATCTTTTCGAAGACGTTGCGAAAATAAAGCTCCCGCTCCCGATCCCGGGAGATCAGTCGGACCCTCGTGCCGTCGCTGTCTGAAAGATAGTCTCCCAGGCGATGGCGATCGGGGCCGAAAAGCGGCAGGGAGACGCCTTTGGAGTAACGAATTTCCGGAAGAAGGGAAAGCCCCCCCTCGCCCAACCCTTCGATACGAACGACAGGGGGGGCATTCTTGCCGGAGAGGTAGTCCGGCGCCATCTCGGGAGGGTTGAAGGCGAGGAGGGATGAGATGTCTGTCCCCTGACGTTCCGGGTCCAGAAGGGGCATCCATTCCGCCGGGGCCAGGGAGTCTCCCCTCAAGGCGCGCTCCACAAGCCGCATGGCAGGTCGGGAAAGGGGAGGATCGGGAAGGAAAAAGCGAATCTTTCCTTCTCCGCAGACGATGGCGGTCTCTCCGAAGGAGAAAAAAAAATGGATTTTGGGGGAAAGCGGTCCTTCCGGGGAGTCGATGGTCGCATGAAGACGGAGTTGAGCTCCCGGATCTTCCGCCCACTCTCCGGTCAGTCGGAGGCGGGGGGGAGGAGTGGGGGGAAGGACCCGGTACGGGGAGCGGGTGCGGGCCGAGAGGACGGGGAGACCTTCCCGGAGAAGGGCAAAAAGAGAGTCAGTCTCACCCCTTCGGGGGCGAAAACCCCGGAGAGTCTGTCCCGGCCTCTGGTCAGTGAACGGGACGAATGCGGCCGCAAAGAGGGCCGTGACCATAGGAAGGGACTCCCCCTCTCTGGCCTGTTGGGTCAGCGGTGCGAACTCCTCCGGCGAGAGGAGGTCTCCGTTGTCCTTGAGGGCCACGAAAAGGGGGGCCTCCCGATGTCCCGCCAGGACAAGGGCCGTGATTCGGGGGGGGGCGCGTCGGGAGGCCCGGACAAGGCGGGACGGCGATGAGGGAGGCGGGAGTGAAGATTCTCCTGGAGTCTCGATGTCTCGGGGGGCTTTCTCTCTAAGGATTTCGAGGGCGGCAATCGCGTGGGGGCAGGGGAGATCCCCCTCGATTCCGCACAGGGGACACGCGCAAAGAAGATCCTTGGGCGACAGCCAAAGGGTAATCTCGGCAGGCGGGGGACCGTCGGAGAGGGTGAAGAGGACGGTGATCCGGTCGGAGCCCATTCCTTCGGGGGGCACCTCGACGGTGGCCCGGGGGATCAGTCGGCGTGCCGCCGAGAGCTCGAGAGGAGAGAATCTCCGGGAGAAAAAAGGGTGATTCATGGGGGCCGACGTTCCCTATCGGGAGGCGTTGATCTCCGAGATCAGGAGGACCGCAGAAAAGAGAAATCCCACGACAAAGGCTCCCCCGATCAGGAGAAGGGCCCGTGTCGTATCTTTTTTCCGGGATTCGGGGCTTCTGACCGGGGCCGTGAGGTGGTCGGCAGAGATGAGAGTTCGCCCGAGAAGCCCGTCGACCACACAAAAAGAGGCCATGGCCTGGATCAGCGAGAGGGCCGTCCCGGTGGCAAGGAGGACCATCCCGGTGGCATAGAGGACCGGATGGGAAAAGACAAGATGCCACTTTTCGTTGTAGATCACGACAAAGACGAGTCCTGCGAAGGCCCCGGCTCCCCGGATCCATCGCCCTTTCCGGTCGATGTTGCAGACACCGGGAATGTAGGTGTCTGTGTTCTGGGCCGGTCTTTCGGAAGATCGCTGTCCAAATTCTTCATCTTTCATCGAGGGGGTCCTTTCCCGGGGTGGGGGCATCGTCCGGAAGAAGAGGGCGTATGAGACCGACGACGCGTCCCCGGATCCGCTGGAGCAAGTCCTTTTTTCTCAGTTCATGGCGACTGGGCGTCTCTCCGGGAGGAGTCAGGGCAAAGAGTCCGTATTTTTTGGACACAATCCCCACGGTCAGTCTCCCGTGAAGGAGGTCTTCGAGAACAACGATGTCTCCCGTGCTAGGTGCCCAATCCGGCGATTGTTCGACAAAGAGGATGTCCCTGCGGTCAATCCTTTTGTCGGGAAAGCGGACATCGGTATCGAGGCGAAAGGCAAAATCGGGAGAGGCCCCCAGAAGGGTGCATGGAATAGAAATTGTTGTCTCCGGAAGCTCCCCGGAGTTCTTCCCGATGATCAGCGGAACCTCTCTTTTGGGGGAAGGAACTCCCTTTTCGAGGAGGTCCTCGGCGGCCCGGGTGAGTCGAATGGAGCGTGCCTGCCCCGCCTCTCTTGTAATGTACCCCTTCCGGACGAGTGCTTCAATGTGCCCCAGCCCTCGCCGGCTGCTTCCGCGAGAGCCCATGTGGAGGGAGAGTTCCATGATGGTGGGGGGGCGGTGGGTATGTCGAATCGTTGCGGCAATGAACTCCAGGGCTTCTCGTTGCTTTTCCGTGAGCGGGCGCACGGGAGAACCTAGAAGCCGAATTCGGAGAGGAGCTGGTCCACCGCACTCTGGTCAATGTCTCCGGTCGCTCCGACCCCTTTCAGTGTCTCTGACGTGGGGGCGGCCGATTTTGTCTCTGAGCCCTTATCCGAAGCCCCTTCGGAGGGTTTGGCGACGGGTTCGTCGGTGGATTCTTTCGGGGAAGACTGGTTTGTCTCGATGAGAATCTGGACGAGACGGGACTCCAGGTCGCGAAGATGTCCCCCGATGAGCTTGATGTTCTGTCCCACGAGATCCTGAAAGGCCATGGCTTCGAATCCATGCATGATCCTCTCGTCGGCAGAGGCGAGGATCTCTTCGATTTTTGCCTTTTGGTCGGACTTCTTTGTCTGGCTGTCGGCCAGGATCTTCCTGATCGCCTCGTGTTCCTCCAGGAGGGATTCCAGGGTGTTCATCAGCTTATGGGCGGCATCTTCGGTCATCTGGCTGATGACCTCCAGTCCGTGGGAGGTCTCCGGGAGCTTGCCTTCCATAAATCGAAGGGAGTCCACCAGAGAGGCGGAAAGGGAGAGGACGCGCTGGATATCTCTGGCTGTCTGGCCCACCTGCTGAATCAGTGTCGAGGAGGAGTCTCGTCCATCGCCCGGATTCTGTGCGGGGACGTTCGCAGTGGCTGATGGGGAGGATGTCCAGCCATGGGCTTCCCGAAAGGCGGGGACATCGAGAACCCATGCGTCAGTCCCTTCGATCGTTCGGAGACGGGAGAGAAAGGAGAGCTCCGGGTGCGGGGACCCTTCCCCGGTGCTGTCGAAGATGCGGAGAATCCGTCCAACTCGAGGAACGGCTATGATCGCTTCCCGGCAGGAGGAGAGGGAGATTCCCTTCAGATGGTGGGGATTTTCGGGGATCGGAAGACCGAACCATTCCTGCGGATGGGAGAGCATGGCCATTTTCTCTGCAGGAAAGTCTTTAATGGACTCGATCTTCCTGATTTCCGTCATGCGGATTCCCAGGTCGATGCCCTTGGCCAGGGGAAATGTCATGATCTGCATCGAATTCTTCCTTCCCCCGTTTGAATGGTTGGTGATGGGAGATCCTTTGCTCTGGTCCGCTTTGCGGAACCTGATCCTTATCTGCGGCGAACCCGAGAGGGCGCCTCTTTCTTAAGGGACCCTCCCGGGCTCCGGGAAACTTTTCCCGTTAGGTTAACATATTTTGGAGGGAGACTCCATCAGGGTTTGCCAAGGCGATCGAGCTGGGTGAGGACCTCCATGCTGGCCTTGTCCATGGCCTGGAGGGATTCCACGGCACGGTCGAGGTTCCCCGAGACGAAATTGGTGAGAGCCTCGAGTCCGTATTTGTGGACCGCTTCGTGGGGGGCTTCGAGCTCTCTGAAGGCGGACTTTCCCGAAAGTTTGCGTCCATCCTCGTCATAGTACCACTTGCCGAGGCGGCAGTTGCGATGGCTGGCAAAACTTTCGGGCTTCTTGTCGGAAAGTCCGAAGAGGACGAGGTAGACCTCGAACTTGAAGACGAGGTGGTCCATCTTGACGACTTCAATGAATCCGCCGAGAGCCGAGCTCTCGATCGTGCTCTCCATGTGGCGGAAGGATGAGACCATTCCCTCCATGCTCTGAGAGGCGCCGGCTCCCGCTGCGGAGAGGATTCCGGACTGCTCGGAGAGGGCTTCCATCGCGACCTTGGCGGATTGTGTGGCGTTTTGGATGGCGGTGACCAGGGAGGAGATCTCCTGTGTGGCCGTGGAGGTGCGGGAGGCCAGCTTCCTGACTTCGTCGGCGACGACGGCAAAGCCACGGCCCTGCTCTCCGGCGCGGGCAGACTCGATGGCGGCATTGAGGGCCAGAAGATTCGTCTGGTCGGCAATCTCCCGGATGGCGTTGACAATGGCCCCGATCTGCCCCGCCCGCTCCGAGAGCCCCTCGACCTCCCGGGCCGCCGTCTGGGAGGCCTGGGAGAGTCGGGTCATGTTTTCCGAGATCCCGTTCACCGTTTGGGAGGCCTGAAGGGCCACCCGGTCCGTTTCCGCCATGGCGGTCTTTTCAGAGGCCAGGACCTCGGAAAGGGAGACAAGCGAGCTTCGAACGGTGAAGATCGACTCTCCGAAGTCTTTGACGTGGGAGAGAATCCGTCGGGTGAACTCCATCGTGGCCTTTGTACGCTCCACCTCCTGACGGGCCATCTCGGCTTCGCGCTCGGCCTGGGAGGCGCGAGCGGCCAGCTCGGAATTCATGGGGCTGTCTCCGGAGCGCATCAGCGGTTCAGAGGATTCCTCACGAGCCGGTGCCGGATGTCTGTTGAAGAGACCCATTGTCTTCATCCTTTCTCGATGGATTTTCCTGGACAAGGCCATGAAGCTGTCTTGTCAGCACTCTATTCTTTTTTGAGTGCCCTGATCAATTTGTGCGAGGGATCCCCCGCAACTTGCCTGGGATCTTTTCGGTATCCCGGTCGATCCTCTTGAGCTCTAATGCGGGGACAGCCTCTGGATTGTCCCCTTTCGGCAGGAGAGGAAGGAGAGAGAATGAACCTTGATTCTATAGGAGTTTTCTCCCGCCTTCAGTCGGACCTCGCCCTCGACCGGGCACATGGTGGTGGGGGCCGACCTCAGGTGGTAGGTTCCGGGGGAAAGGTCGTAGGAAAAGCGACCGTCGGAGCGTGTCAGAAACTCAATCTCGGATCCCGGCCGACTCTTGTCCGAGAGAAAAAGGGCGGCCCGGGAAATCGGGTGGTCTTTCCACAGCATGACTCCTTCAAATCGGGCTTTTGAGGGAGAGGGAGGGGGAGTGCGGGAGACTGATTGGCAGGAGATGGGCAAGAGGAGGAGGGTCCCTGCAAGCACTCGGAAAAGGGACGGAGAGATTCGAAGGGATTGTCGGTTTGTCAGCATCAGGGATCTCCATTGTAAAGGTTTTGGGCATGAAGGAGCGACTGGGCCTCCCGATGACGGGTTTCCCGCAGCGAGAGGGGGATTTCAGGGTGTGTTTCCGTCAGATGGTCGATCCAGTCTCCTGCCCTTCGGATCTTGATCTCGAGAAAGTCCTCCCCGGGCCGGTTCTCATGAGGCTCCCGGTTGAAATAGTCCACAAAGGATGCGCGGACATCGACTCCGGCCTCCCTGAGACGCGCGAGTGTTTCCGGGAAGAGTTCATCCATGTTGCCGCCAAACTCCCAGATTTCTTGGCGATACAGATGTTGGCTATAGGGAGAGTGGTGGTTCCCGGAAAGGTCCCGGGCGAGATGGCGATAGCCTTCACGGACCCGATCCCGGTCGGCGGATGGCAGGGGGGAGCGGAAGGGAGTGGCCGGGGGAAGGGAAAAGCCTCCCGGCTTGGCATGATGTCTGACAATGTCACGAAAACGGGCGAATTCCTGCGCGGCGTGCCGGCTCTCCTTGTTGTCGACCTCGAGGGCAATTCCCTGAAGCGAGGGAAGGTGAAGGCGAGTAAGAACCGCCTCGAGAAGGTCGAAAAGGACAATCGGCAATGGGAAGGAGTGGTCATCGACGGGCCAGGTGCGGCCGTCGAGAGACAGGAAATGCATCCCTCCTGCATGGATCTCGACGACCCTTTCCAGCGGAAACCCACCAAGCCAGTCAAGAACGGAGGGGATGTCGACGGGGCGATCCGAAGCGGAAAGGTAGGTCAGGCAATGTCCGAGGTCCAGACCGATGGCAAGGGGCGTCCCCTGGGTAAGGATCCTGAAAAAATCGCCCAGGTCCATCCCTCCCGGGGGATGGGGGGGAAAGGGGGGAGTCTCGACCAGAAGAAGTCGTCCCTCCATGGCCTGCAAGAGAGTCAGCGCCCCCTCCCGGGCGACCTGGGCCCCCTCGGGGGTCAGAAGGGGGGGGGCATAAAGACCAAAGTCAAACCCTTCCATGGATTTCTGTGCACATTCGTGGATCATCCAGGGGGCCCGGAGAGCCTCCATGTGGCGACAGGCCCGCCGCTCCTCCTCCCTGAACTCCGGATCGGTCGAATAGCCTGGCTGGGTGTACCACAGGCAGTCCCCATGATAGGTCAGGGGAAGGGCCGGAGGAAGTTGGGCCCGGAGCTCCTTAAGATCGATGGTCCTTCCCCGGAAGATTTCAAGATAGTCCGGGGGCGATTCTTCCAGGTGCGCGATGAGCTCGGCAACGGGAGGAAAATAAAGATCGGTGGAGAGTCCTGCAAGGGGTCGGTCGCCGGGAGCGATCAAGGGCACGATATCAGTCTCCGGAGTCAGGGGGTGACGGTGGTCTCATTCCGGGGTGGTGGCGGGGGAGATGAATGCCCCGGACTTCTCCCCGGTGAGCCCACTTTCCTGCCCATGATATCAGATCACAGGAACAAGTGTCCCGTGGAGGGATTCCTCCTAAGAACCGCGAATGACTGAAGGAGGTTGGGGAAGAAAAACAAGAAACCCCTTGTCGTTTCTGGTAAAATAGCAGGTGTCGAAGCCAACTATTTCCCCACCCGAAGGGTGAAACGAAAGGGGCGACTTCATGGTACGACAACACGTTCTTCCCTTCAAGCTCGAATCGACCAACGACACAATGACATCCCAGGCGGGTCTGGTCCTGTTCGGGGAGTTTCTTCACTCCCTGGATCTGAAAAGGGAGATTGACCGGGCCTTTGGAATTCCTGGGAGGGGGGCGGGATATCCGGCCTCGGCCTATGTTCTTCCGCTTTTGCTGATGCTGAATGGAGGAGGACGGAGCCTTTCGGATCTTCGGATGATCGCGCGGGACAAAGGACTCCTGTCTCTGCTTGGCATTGAGGCGATCCCGTCAACGGATGCCTTCGGACGCTGGCTCCGACGGATGGGCGGAAAAGGTCCGGGACTCTCGGCGCTGGAGAGGGTGATCGACCGGGTCGTCACCGTTTTGGGAAAGAGGCTGCGGAGACGCAGGAGAA
>ACXJ01011301.1_pt1 | contig 12611 bp, 15 predicted proteins | sample 870861 | NCBI WGS metagenome assembly ACXJ01 (sample SAMN02954270, study PRJNA29437) | mine drainage metagenome | biome: terrestrial; feature: Richmond mine; material: biofilm; isolation source: combined biofilm from UBA (pink subaerial biofilm) and UBA BS (thick... ... | reverse complement strand
GCCCTGAATGTGGACTCACAATCAGAATATCCACTTGAATTTTATGAGGCAACACTGAAGAGGATTAAGCCTGCAGAGATAGAANNAATGATGAAACCTGTGAAGTATATGGTAGAAAAAACAGGGTCTGCCNGAGGAATGGACTTTCAGTTCAGTACAAAAGACCTCAATTCAGGGGTTTTATTATCATCATATAAAACTCTTGAAACAATGTCAGAAAAGATAGAGAAGCAACTCAACCTTGCAAAAATCATAAGGGCAGTTGATCAGGACGATGTAGCATCCAGACTTATAAATTCACACTTCCTTCCGGATATGTTTGGAAACTACAGGGGCTTCTTCTCTCAGGAAATGCGCTGCACAAAATGCAATGCAAAGTACAGGAGAATTCCACTTTCAGGAAAATGCCAGAAATGCGGAAATGATAACTTGATCCTCACCATACACAGAGGAGGAATAGTGAAATACATGGAAGAAACTAGAAAATTAATGAAGAATTTCAACCTGCCACCTGCACAGATGTACAGGATAGAGAATATTTTCAGGTCAATAGACACATCATTCAACAGTACCGAGGATATTCAGAGGGTCGAAACACACATTGAAAATCCACTGGATAATTACGGTGAAATTGAGGAGGAGATTCTGGAATGAAAGGGGCACTTTTTGTAGCCGGACCAGCGGGAACAGGTAAGTCGACATTCTGTGCTTCATTCAAGGACTGGCTAACAACCAACAACATGGATGCAGCCATTGTGAATCTGGACCCTGGGTCAGAATTCATTCCATATGAAAGTGATATAGACATAAGAGAATGGATATCCATAAGCGACATAATGAGCGAATTCAACCTGGGACCAAACGGTGCCCAGATCGTGGCTTCAGATCTCATAATAGAAAATGTAGATAGAATAAAGGCACTTCTGGATGAACTCACTGACTACTATGTAATCTTCGACACACCGGGACAAATAGAACTCTTTACCCTGAGATCTTCAAGTTCAATGATAGTGGACTCTCTTGGGGGCAAGAAATCCATGCTGGCATTCATTGGAGATTCTATCATATCATCAATCCCATCCGGATATATATCGCAGAAACTTATGTACGCATCAGTAATGACAAGGTTCTTCAAACCAACACTGTATATAATGAATAAATCAGATATTCTTCAGGATGATCAGCTTGAAACGATTTCGCAGTGGGATGAGTCTGTTGACAACCTAATGGACAGCCTGATGGAGGAAAAGGTAGATCTTAGAAAGGACTTCTTCTACAACGTGATGAATTCTTTCGATGAAAGCGGTCTAAGCAGTAAGATGATACCTGTGTCTTCAAAGAACATGTTCGGAATGGAAGACGTTTATTCTGCCATGTCGCTCTTCCTTTCAGGAGGGGAAGATGAGGACACTATGTATAAAGATGATTGAAGGAAGACATTTCAAAACTTCCAATTTCGTCAAAATTTATCCATTATCATTTCATATCTTTTGAGAAATTTTATGGAAAATTATCTGGTAAACATTGAGAAAGTTTAAGTAAATAGTTTACCTATTAGAATGTGGCATCATATGAAACTGTCCGATGAAAAAATACTGAGAGGATTGCTCAGTATATACCTCTTAAGGGAAATGTGCATTAAACCACGTTACGGATACGAACTAAACAGGGAAGTTACGGAAAAAATAGGAGTGGAACTTCCAAAGGGTACAGTTTATGTTTTGCTCAAAAACCTTAAAAATAAGGGGCTTATAGAAAATGAAGGATCCTGTGAAGAGGATCATCAAAAGGCAGTAATATACAGGATAACAGATAAGGGACATGAGTTCGTAAAATCCCATTATCAGGCTCTGAGACTTGCCAGAGGCATGATAGATGATATCCTTATGACAATTGATAATAATTTATGACTAAGTTATTTATCCTTATTTGTAATCACTAATTATGAGCATTAAAGTTTTAACAGCACCAGGACCAGTTTGTTTTCCACTGCTTGCAGTTGACAGTAAGGATATAGATGTAAAATTTGGAAAGGATGGGAATGCTGACATAATCATGGATTCTTCAATCTCACTGATCAAGAGAAAGTTGCCAATTCATATGGTATTATTAAGTGGATTATCGATGGTTAGCCCAGATTTCAATGGAACAACAGCAATATTGAGAAAGGGTGGAGCAAGTGATGTTTTATCAAAAATTATTGTGAGGAATGAATCCTTGCCAGTAGACTTTGTTTATGGAGAGAATATGGAAGAAATTAAAGCACTGTTAAATAAGGGTAAGGCAACTTCAGCAGTAGTTATGTCCATGAGTGGAATGAAAGGTATTACACTGGAGGAAAGGGCTAAGAAAGCTGGGATCTATGTCCCAGGAAGCTGTTCAGCCTCATTTGAGGATAGGAGCACTCTAAACGATTTCAGGACCATTTACAACCAGGGACTGGAGGAATTTAATAAAAATCCGGAAAAGGCTGCAGAGACAGTTTCAAAAAAATTACCGAATAAATTTCCTCTTGAGTTCATAATTGGCACCATGAAATCCATGAAGCCAATACTGGAAAAACCTCAAGATTACAGCAAGCTGGAAGGGGCAGTACTTAATGCCTGAAAATTCAAACACAGATAGGCAAATAGATCATAGGACAGTAATCGTAATCATAGCGGTCATCCTTTCGATGACCTTTGCCATCAGGTCCAGTAACAATATGTATGTTACATCTGTACCTCTCTTGGCAAGGTACTACTTTTTCTATTCCAACGTCGAGATAGGTCTTCTGGCTTCAGCTGCATCCCTGACTACCTTTATAATGAGTACATTCATCAATGCAAGAGCTGAGTCCAAAACAAGAAGGAAAATTTTCATTATTTCGTCAATAATATATGCAGTTACTTTTCCGCTCTTCTATATATCAACTCCCTTCACAATATGGATAATTCTGCCAGTTGCATCTTTCACACTGGGTTCCATAATGCCCAATATTATCACATCAGCGTCTCTTTTTAAGGATAAACGACAGAGGGAAAGAATCCTTTCCATTTACACACTCACTCTCAGTCTTTCATTAATACTTGGACCGTATATTGAAAGTGAACTGCTCCACTACGTATCATTCCAAGAATCATTCCTTATATTCTCCATTTTACCGGCCGTAGGAATGATCGATTCATTCTTCATAAAATTTCCAGATGAGATGGGTGTCAGGAGAAGAGGATTTGATATAACAGTACTAAAGGATAAGGGATTTCAATCATCACTTCTCAACATCCTTGCCTATAACATCCCCTTTGCCTTTCTCACCACGTATGGTGGGCTCTTCGGCATATCTGACTTCAATATAAACATCTCTACGGTCAATCTGACATTCAGCCTTTTCTTTCTAACATCATTCATATCAAGACTTGTATTTTCTGTGAGGGTACCAGAAAGATTGCCAAGATTGATGTTTTCAGCGGTTATTCTTTCCGCCATAGGATTGCTTGTACTTGGAACAGCAAAATCCTATGATTATTTTATGTTAGCATTCCTGATCCTCGGCATCCCCCATGGACTTACATATCCACTTTCTGTAATGTCCATAACAAGGAGTTTTCCAGAGAACAGGAGAAATATGGCTAACAGTTATTTCTTTTCCATAATGATGGCCATTGGTACAGTAATGCCATTCATATCTGGTGAGGTAATAAAAATAGTAGGATACAGAAACGCATTCCTCGTGGTCATACCTGTCATATTTGTAATTCTGGCAACTCTGTACATTGTACTCAAGGCTAAGGAGCGAGAAGAATCAACCTCAACAATGGAAAAAACATAATCATAGGGGTCTTATCTTCCGGTAAAATTTCGGTGATAATAATTCTTAAAAAACAATTATTTAAACGTTATCGATACAATTTTTAAACCAGTAAATAATATTGATCTGGTGAAAAAATGGTAGAAAAATGGGAAAAGAAAAATCAATTCAAGCCAAAGGGACTGGATGGTATATCAGATCAGCAAATAGAATATCACTTTGAGACGCATTATAATGGGTACGTCACAAAGTTGAATGAGATTTGGGAAAAACTTCCAAATGCAGACAGAAGCAAGGCAAACCAGAATTACAGCGAATTCAGGGAACTTAAGCTGGAAGAAACCTTCAATTATGATGGTTCGCTTCTTCACGAGATATATTTCGAGTCACTGAAAAAGGATGGTCTCAAGAATCTATCTGAAGAACTGAAAAAGAAGATCTCAGAAGATTTCGGAAGCTATGAGAAATGGGTTGAGGACTTTAAGGCTACTGGTACTGCATTCAGGGGATGGGCACTTCTTGTATATGACCTGAACACCGGAAAGCTGAGAAACATTGGTGCTGATGTACACAACACAAATGGAATATGGAATGCCATAGTCGTCATGGCTCTAGATGTCTACGAACACGCATATTACGTAGACTACGGGGCAAAGAGGGCACCATATCTGGACGCATTCATGAAGAATGTAGATTGGGCATCAGTGAACAAGAGATTCGAAAAGGCTCACAAGGCATATCTCGCATTCAAATAAACCCTCATTTTTCATTTTAATTTACAACCATAATTTTTTAAAAGTGGTAATTCGGTCTATAAAATTTGTGAAATCATACTTAAGAAATAAGAGCATATCTGCGAAATTATGTAATTTTAAAAATGTAGAATTGAAGGCAGAGGTAGTTATTTAGAGATTTTTAATTTAATGTCGTTACAAACCAAATACAATAAGCATAAAAGTGGAATAATTATTTGATCTAAAGTTAATTTAAATCAGGATTTTGCGCCCTTCCTCATCTTTCTGGTAATAGTCTCAGAGTTTTTCCAGTCCTCCTTGAACTTGTTATTGAATATCTTCTTCATCCCGTATTTCTTCACCATGATCCCTACTTCCCTGTTTTTCAGTAGACTTGTGGATGAGAAATTCTGTGAACCAATGAACACGAACTTTCCTGTATGGATCATCTTGGCGTGCATATAGAGTTTTTCAGCAGGCATTACCCTAATTTTTGCACCATTCTTCATGAGTTCATCTGCGTTATTCATGTCCTCATCGGAAATGCTTGAAGGAAGTATCATCCTTAATTTCTTTCCCTTGGTCTTCAGGGTGTCAAGAATTACCCTGTCATTACCAAGTTCTTCTGTTTCTATGAATAGCTTCTTTCCGTCCCTCAGTATTCCAAGGATCCTGTTCTCAGAGTCTGGTGAAACAATCAGATCCTTTCTATCAACCTCACCTGCTCTTTCTCCCTTCCAGTCTGATTCAAATATACTTGCAAGGGATTTTAGAACCTTTCTTTCATCGCCTATTACAAAGTACTCCCTGTTGCTCTTGAATGCTGCATCTGTCAGATTCATTGTTCCTATTAGGAACCTCTTTTCATTGTACATGTATTTCGCATGATCAAAAACGTCAGTATTATCAAATCTTGAAGGAGAAAGATTAACCTGTGCGCCTGTCCTTCTGAGTGCCTCAAGGCTGGAATGACTGCTTCCCTCATATGGCTCGCCATCAATTATTATCTGAACGTTTACCTTATGGGATACCCTGTCCTCGATTGCCTTCATGAATTCAGGATCGTCAATGAGATAGTAGTTCAGGTGCAGGAACTTTTGGCTTTCCCTTATGATCTCAAGTACAGGATTCTTTCCATCTTCGGGTTCAGTATGAATGTTCATATAGGGGACTAATAGCGTCTACCTTTTAAAAGTTAGCAGTAAACCTTTTAAGGGAATATCAAGGCAATATTCAAAAGAAATAGAACTGAATAGAAAGACTAATTCACATAAATGCGGTACAGAGTCAACAAGGATAACATGACTGGTAGCAATATAACAGCACAGAAAGTATGGTTCACAGAACTGGAAGATCTAATTAATTCCAAATTCAGGGACGAGGTGAATGAAAGAGTTAAGGAATTCGAATCATTCAGAAAGAAGGATGGACCAGAGATTTTTTTTGAGCTATGCTACTGCTTCCTGACAGCCAATACTTCTGCAGAATTAGGCATAAAGATGCAGAGAGAGCTGGGAGTACAGCCATTCATAGAGGATAGTACAGAAGTTTTAACTGCTAAATTAAAAAATGCGCATTATAGATTCTACAATACGAGGGGTAAATTTATTTCGGAGAACAGATGGATAATACCTGAACTACCTGTACTGTTGAATCATCCCGATCCATGGGTCGCAAGAGAGTTCATTGTGGAAAATGTTAAGGGAATAGGGTATAAGGAATCATCTCATTTTCTAAGGAACACTGGTGTTTTTGACTTTGCAATACTTGATAAACACATCATAAGAATGCTGGACGGGGAATTTGCAAGATCAGGTAAGGCCCTGAATAGAAAGCTTTACATGAAGTATGAACAACAGGTGATCCAGATTTCAGAACAGCTTGGGCTGAAGCCAGGTGTACTGGACCTTTACATGTGGAAGATGGCAACTGGAAAGTTAATAAAATAATCTAATTAGATTGAATGTAACAATCAAAAAACACAAAAAAATATCTAATTTGGTGCAATTGTAAAGCATGGGAAAACTGAGAAATAAATTTATCAAATATATTATCAATGGAACACCGCTTGCTTCTGTAGTAGCTCTTGCCGGAAGTTTGTATATTCGTATTTCCACCTCTACATTAAAAGGATCCATTTCACCCTATACTGCAAACAGGATCATTTCACCGTATACGTCAACTTCTGGTCCATATGGCCTTAGCTCATCTTATATTTATATAATAGTGGGTGATATAATTATACTACTTTTTATTGCGCTTGCAGTTGGTATGTTAAAGAAAAGGGGGCAGTAAATTTATATATAGATCAAAGGAAAATGATCATTTTTTAATTCATTTGTTATATTTTATTGTAAGTTAGTGAGATAGTGCGAAAATTATTAGTAATTTCCACAAATATAATAAGCTGAATTTAAAAGTGTTTTCCAATTAAATTTAAATAAAACATCTTTATAAGCGTTTGAGGATTTTCATGATTTATAGCGTTGGAACGTTTGCATGGAGTGCTGTGGTAACAGCAATGGCGACAACCAGTTCGTCTAACTATGTGGTTAGTACTTATGCACTGGAAGCTATTGCGGCTGCCATAGCCATTGCAGGCGGATTGATTGGAACTGGAATGGCCCAGCAGGGAATAGGTGCATCGGGTATGGGCATCATAGCCGAGAAGCCGGAGAAGTTTGGACAGGTACTGATATTTTTCGTCATTCCAGAAACCCTGTGGATTATAGGTTTGGTTCTTGGATACGTGCTTTTGAAAGCCATACTGTGATATCAAAATGTCAGCAGAGGATATAATAGAAGAGATAGAAAAAAAGGGTAAGGAGCAAATCAATAGAATATCCGCTGACTGTGAAAAGAGCCTTAAGGAAATAAGGGACAGAAGCCAGGAAAGACTGAAAGAACTTGAAAAGAATATGTCACGAAAACTTGAGGAAAGCCTGAAGAAAATTGAAGTGACATCAAAAGACGAGATACTGATTGCAATTAAAACCATAGAGATGGAAAGGAAGAGAAGACTTCTTGAGGATTTCTGGGAAATTGCATATAATTCTGAGTCTATCATTAGGAAGGACCCAAAATATGAAGAGTTTATCAGGAATTCCATAAAGGAAGCAGGTTCTAAGCTTGGAAAGGGCTTCAAAGTTCTAGGTTCCAGTGAAGATAAGAACATTATAAGCAAGGTTAATGGAGATTTTACCTTTGAGCAATCAGAAAGGATAAGGCTTGGGATACTCGTCACATCATCAGATGGAAAGAGGACCCTTAATATGACTTTTGATTCCATTATGAGCGATCAGAAAGAAAAGATCGAGGAGATGATAATGGAAAAGATGGGTGCGGATTAATGGATGCAACTTTTTTCGGGAGTGCGTCCAAGTGCCGATTACTCAATGATGAGCTTCTAAAGGAAGAAACCTTCAGCGAACTCATAAATGCAGAGAGTTTTTCAGATGTTTTAAGAATAATGGACGGAACCCCGTACAGCACCCATATTCAGGCTCTATCAGGATTATACAGTTCCTATGAACTTCTTGAGATTGCATCCAACAGAAGGATGATGAATCTTGTACTGAAAGTTGCAGAATCTCCTCCAGCAAATGGAAGGGAAGCAATTAAGAGTTACATATCACGATGGGATATAGATAGCATAAAAAACATCATTACTTCAAAGTATCTTGGGAAAGATATAAAGAAGAGTGATATCTTTGTTGTTGACAGAAACAACTACCCTGTGGGTATGCTTGGAAACGTGCTTACACCAGAAGATTATACATTAATGATAAATGAAAACGACATAGAGGGAATTTCTAAATATCTTGTGAAGCTAAGTTACGGAATATACCTATTAAAATATCTCGATGAGTACAGGAAGGAGAGAGATGTATCCGTGCTTCTGTATTCACTGGATATTGCATATTACTCAAGGCTTTTTGAAAGTGTTAAATATTTTCTTGGGAATGAGGAACCAGCAAGATTTTTTATAAGGGATGAGGTCGATCAAAAGAATCTTATGACACTTATAAAGGCAAAGACCCTGGGACTGGATTTTGAGGCCATAGATAATGGTCTAATGAACATGGGCAATATTGACATACAGAAGCTGAGAGAGATGTACAATTCAAGTGAATCAGAAAATATAGCAATAAAGTGTTTGAATCTTTACGGAGTAAAAGGAATAGAAAATGAAAATGGAATTTCATCCGGAGAAGCAGAAACGCTCATGAAGAGGACTCTTCTGGAGAGAACCCTTCCGAGATTTTCCCTTCAATCGAATTCCATAGGTTCCATATTTAATACGCTTCTAAGGTTTGAGAATGAGAGAAATAATCTGAGGATAATATTTGCTGGAAAGGCATATGGAATGGATAAGGAAAGAATAAGGAAGATGATGGTAAATATATGATCAATCAAAAGCAGGATGAAGGTAGAATTGCGGTAATTGGGGAAAGATCAATCTCAATGGGGTTCAGGCTCATAGGAATAGAAGATACTTTTGAGGCTGAAGGCAAGGAGGCACTTGAAAAACTTCAGTCAATTGAAAAGTCAGGGAAGTATTCCGTGATCTTTGTATCAGAAAGCCTGAAGTCAGTTATGGATACAAGACTGCTTAATTATTATGAGAGCACACTTAAGCCTCTCGTCATGTTCATCCCACTGCCAGGTGTGGACAGAGAAGAAAGTTTAGAAACAATGGCCAAAAGAATATTGGGCGTAGATATAGGAAGGTGAAAAATTGGGAAAGATAATCAGAGTTTCCGGTCCAGTAGTGGTCGCGGAAGATATTGAAAACCAAAAAATGTTTGATGTGGTTAGAGTAGGTGAACTCAACCTTGTGGGAGAAATCATAAAGCTGAACGGTAACAGGGCAACAATACAGGTATACGAGGATACAAGTGGGATAAAGCCGGGAGAAAAGGTCGAGACAACCGGAAAGCCTCTTTCAGTTGAACTGGGACCTGGATTACTTAAATCCATTTACGATGGTATCCAGAGACCTCTGGACATCATACGGGAAAGCAGTGGAGATTTCATAAGGAGAGGTTATACAGCAAATCCTATAGATCTGAAGGCGAAGTGGGAATTCAAGCCTCTGGTGAAAAAGGGTGATGATATAAAACCTGGACAGATACTGGGAACAGTTCAGGAAACATCTCTTATAGAACATAAAATAATGGCTCCAAGGGACATAGAAGGTCAGATTAGTGAGATCCTTGAGGGCAGCATGACCGTTACAGACGTCTATGCTCATGTTAAAACAAAGAATGGAGATAAAAAATTAACCATGAGGCAGGAGTGGCCTGTAAGGACTATCAGGGGTGTAAAATCAAAATTACCACCTTCCATACCACTTGTAACAGGTCAGAGGGTAATTGATACATTTTTCCCTGTAGCAAAGGGTGGAACAGTTGCAGTTCCAGGTCCATTTGGATCTGGAAAGACCGTGGTTCAGCACCAGCTATCCAAGTGGGCAGACAGCGATATAGTTGTTTATGTGGGATGCGGTGAAAGGGGAAATGAAATGACCGAAATTCTCACAACATTCCCTGAACTGCAGGACCCAAAGAGTGGAAAGCCCCTCATGGAGAGAACAATATTAATCGCAAACACCTCAAACATGCCCGTTGCAGCAAGAGAAGCCAGTATTTATACTGGAATATCCATAGCAGAATATTACAGGGATATGGGATATGGAATTGCTCTAATGGCTGATAGCACATCAAGATGGGCAGAGGNCTTAAGGGAAATATCTGGTAGACTTGAGGAAATGCCAGGAGAGGAAGGATATCCAGCATATCTGGGAAGGAGGCTTTCTGAGTTCTATGAAAGATCGGGAAATGCCATAATCTCTGGAAATCCAGACAGGAATGGTTCAATAACCATAGTGGGTGCAGTCTCACCACCTGGTGGAGATATATCAGAGCCTGTTTCACAGAACACCCTGAGAGTTACAAGAGTTTTCTGGGCACTTGATGCATCTCTCGCCTCGAGGAGGCACTTTCCATCAATAAACTGGCTGAACAGCTATTCGCTCTATGAAAGCGAACTTCTGCCATGGTTCAGTGAGAATATATCCAAGGATTGGCCAACAATTTACAGTAAGATGATGAATATACTTCAGAAGGAATCTGAATTGCAGGAAGTTGTCCAGCTGGTTGGATATGATGCCTTACCAGACAGGGAGAAATCAGTTCTGGATGTTGCCAAGATAATAAGGGAAGATTACCTGCAGCAAAGTGCCTTTGACGATGTGGATCAGTTCTGCTCACTTAATAAGCAGATCGTGATGATGAAACTGATCATGCACTATTCCAATGAGATAGAGAAAACAATTGATCAGGGTTTCTCAATGTCTCAGATAGAGAATATACCTTCGAAGGAGAAAATTTCAAGGATAAAAGAGGTAAGAGATCCGGATCTGGAGAAGTATTTCAATGAAACAGTGACCAGCATAGATTCAGATCTAAAAAGAATCAGGGGTGAAAAGTAATGGTTAAGGTTGGATACAAGAATATAAGCGAGATAAGTGGTCCACTGATCTTTGTGGAAGGGATCTCAGACGCAGGCTATAATGAAATGGTCACCATAGAGACACCCAGTGGGGAGATAAAATCAGGTCAGGTTCTCGACACAAGAAATGGGCTTGCCATAGTACAGGTTTTCGGCTCAACATCTGGTCTGGACAGCAATAATACAACTGTAAGATTCAGGGGTGAAACTGCCAGGATCAAGGTATCTGATGAGGTTCTTGGAAGGATTTTTAATGGTCTTGGTGAACCAATAGACAACGGACCACAGCTTCTGTCCAAAGAAAATGTTGAGATAGTTGGAGATGCAATAAATCCTTATTCAAGAGAGGAGCCATCAGAATTCATCCAGACTGGAATATCCACAATAGATGGAATGAACACGCTTGTAAGGGGACAAAAACTTCCCATATTCTCAGGTTCCGGTCTCCCACATAATGTGCTTGCATCGCAAATTGCAAGGCAGGCAAAAACCCTGAAGACTGGGGAAAGCTTTGCCGTGGTGTTTGGGGCCATGGGTATTACAAGCGAAGAGGCAAATTTTTTCATGAACGAATTCAGGAAGACAGGAGCTCTTTCCAGGGCTGCAATATTCATGAATTTATCATCCGATCCATCCATGGAAAGGATAATTCTTCCCAGGGTTGCCCTTACAACTGCAGAGTACCTTGCGTATGAGAGAGAATACCATGTTCTTGTTATACTTACGGATATGACAAATTACTGTGAATCCTTAAGAGAAATATCATCAGCAAGAGAGGAGGTTCCAGGGAGAAGGGGATACCCAGGATACATGTACACAGATCTTAGTACTATTTATGAAAGAGCAGGAAAGATAAGGGGAAGAAATGGATCAATAACACAGCTACCCATACTTACAATGCCAGGTGACGATATAACAAATCCAATACCCGATCTTACAGGATATATAACAGAGGGCCAGATCGTAATGAGCAGGGAACTCCAGAGAAAGGGCGTTTATCCTCCAGTGGATGTTTTACCCTCACTTTCAAGGCTGATGAATCAGGGAATTGGAAAGGGAAGAACAAGAGAGGATCACCGTGGTGTTGCAGATCAGCTATATTCAGCCTATGCAACTGGAAAAGATCTCAGATCACTGAGTGCAATAGTAGGAGAGGAATCTTTGAGTTCAAGCGATAAGAGCTACCTGAAGTTTGCAGATAATTTCGAAAACAAATACGTAACCCAGAAGCTGGACGAGGATAGGACAATAGAGGATACACTGGAAATAAGTTATGATCTTCTATCTGAACTGCCTGAGACAGAAATGAAGAGGTTGAAAAAGGACTTCATACAGAAATACGGAAAATGGAAGTGAGGAATTGGCAGACCTTAACATAAAACCGACCAGAATTGAGCTCATCCAGCTAAGGAAGAGGATTAAGCTGGCACAGAGGGGATATGAGCTGCTTAAGATGAAAAGATCAGCACTCATAATGGAATTCCTGAAGATGGCAAAGGACCTAAGGGGCATGAGGGAGAACTTAAGAAAAGAAGTTGAGAATGCACTGGAAAAAATGGCCATTGCAGAGGTCA
>ACXJ01012496.1_pt1 | contig 12697 bp, 17 predicted proteins | sample 870861 | NCBI WGS metagenome assembly ACXJ01 (sample SAMN02954270, study PRJNA29437) | mine drainage metagenome | biome: terrestrial; feature: Richmond mine; material: biofilm; isolation source: combined biofilm from UBA (pink subaerial biofilm) and UBA BS (thick... ... | reverse complement strand
CGCAACAACAATCCAGTTGTTCCAGAAAAGCCGACAACTGACGTTCAAGGAAGATAACATTTTGAGGTGAGAGATTAATGTTGAAAAAAATAAATACTGCTTTGGGGGAATTCACAACAACCATTCCTTTATTTCAAAAAGACAGAACATTGACTTTTGAGCTGACGGGAACTTTTGAGCTGACGGGAACGATCAAAAATATCAAGAACGCAGAAGCCGAACAAGAGACACAATACAAATCCTCATTTAAGCTTTCGCCTGAATTAACCATTGTTTTACTTGGAAGAATAACGGAAAGTGATCAACGTTTTCTGAAAGAAAAAAACAGGACGTTCTTAAGAGACAAACATGACGGATACGAAATTTTTACAAGAATTGGTTTGTCTTTCCTGACAGGTCATGGAGAGAATACGGCTTCCGTCCTTCACCGTACGTATAAAAACAATCGTGTGGATCCGGAAGATACAGAAAATCCTGCGAGGGACTTTAGAAATTGGCCGGAAGAAATGGTTTTGAGTCTTGTTTCTCAGAAACTGTTCCAAAGAGCGGCCGAAGAAAGTATTCGAATCAAAAAAAATTCTCTCTTTGTCGAGATTCTCGAAACCATGAAAATCGAAGAGCTTTTAGAGAATCCAGACTCTGGAAAATGTAACACGATTTTCAAATCATTACTGTCGGCTTTTGAGAAAATGGTCACCAATCCTTTTGGTGGGAGTTCACTCTGGCAATCACAAAAAATGTGGGTCGACGTCCTGGAAAACTGTATCCAGACAGATATTCCGATCAAGGAGGTTGCCGCGTTTTGCCTGGCGACAGGTCGTTTTCCAAAGCTAAAAGAACTCGGTCTGGAAAAAGAAAAACTGGACTTTAAAGATCGTGAACGTTAACGATCTTCTCTGTCTTCCTCTTTGTTTTTGTCCTTGTCCTCAAGTCTCCATTTTGTTTTAATATATCGGCTTCGTTCACTTCGATCCCATTGATCTGCCACTCGCCTCTCCAATAGATCGAAGGCCCTTTGCCATTCTTCCGAAAACTTTCCGTCCGATCGTAGGTCAATAGCGTCTCCACCTCGAAACTTCGCCAGGATCAACACGGCACAAACGACGATATCGTAGGCCTCCAGATTTGTTTTGCAGCCATATCCTCCCTCCAGATCGTCAAACGACCCTTGCGGACCCAAAATTTCTGTTGTCCTGTTCAAACGAAAGACTTGTGTTCTCCAGTGATCTTTCTTGTCTGCAAACACAATTTCTTCGTCGTTGACGACAGGAGGGTTCTTTTTGGAAAACGGACCACAAATTTCAGGCCGAATAACTTTCATTCCACCAAAAAAGCCATGACCAGGCGCTTTGACTTTCTCGTGAGGCAAACAATCGAAGAGGGCCTTGACGTCTTTTGTCAGGCTCGACCATTCTTCTGTTGTAAAATCTTGACGTTGTGTCCAGTAATGACTGTATCCCATAACGTACTCCACTTAATTTGTTCGTAAAACAAAACTGTAAACAAAAAAAAGGATCCCTATAACGGGATCCTTTTAAACATTTATAATATATTATTTTTGAGACTTCCAGGTCCACAAATCAAATGCCCACAGAATTCCAAGAGTGAACAAGCTCGTCGTCGTGAACAAAAGCGCAATCACAAGCCATATGAAACCGGGACCAATATGGTGAATGGCATTTGTGTCCATTGGATCTCCTTTGATTTTGTTGTTTTGTTTTTAGCTTGTTTTTAGAATATAATATTTTTAATAAAAAGGCCAGTCGGTTTTAAATAACAAGCATTCAATATTGGAGAAATCATATGTCGACCAAATATTTCACCGCAACCTGCAAACAACTGGCTGAAAACGAATTCCTGGTTGAATCTTCCGAAGGTGGAAAATTGCAGTTCCGGATTGAAATGAAAGACGGTGAAAAAACAGGCGTTCTTGGTGATTTTGAACCTAAAGGAAGGGCCGACGCAGCAGATCTTATTTCAAAAAGCCTTTCCGTCATGTTCAAAGAAAATGTAACCAAATTTGAATTTCTGGCAAAAGACAAACATTACGGAGAACTTTTCATTGATCGCATATTGGAAATAAGGCTTTTGGAAAAAACGACACCATTTGAAAAAAAGGAAACGAAAAAGAAGTCGTTTTGGGGCAAACAAAAGATTGACATATTGTTCGCCAAATTGATTATTGAAACCAATCAGCGGCCGCATGGAACGCCCTCGCTAAAGACTATAGAAATTGTTAGAGAAATGGCTAAAAATGAAGTCGACTGGTCCGAAATTCTTTCTGACAAAGTTGTTGGAACGGCTCTTCGAGAAAAATCATGGAACCAGATTGTTGCCGCATTGGGATCGCTTTCTCCGGAAGAATTAGGACCTTCTGGCGCCAAATTCTTGATTGGAACAGCTTTGTCTCAAGAATCTCCGAATCAATTGCAAAAGGTTGCGTCTTATGCCATTCACAAAATTCTTGGGGAACCAAAAGAACTCATTCTGGAGTAATTAATCGAAGCCGCGAATGTCAGTTCTGATTTTTGTGTCCGTCTGTGTTGTGTGTATGTCCAGATACCTGTCGTAATACCGTTCAACCTGGTCAATCACCTTGTCGTCGACCCATTCCGGGATATTTTTTAAATCGTCCAGGATTCCAATGACACAACGACCTTTGCTATCTTCAATCGAAGGGTCCCCTCCCATGCGTAAAATCCCCATGAAAACAGCCTTGTCCTGATTAAACAATGCCACAAGCAGTGGCGTTTCCCCTCTTGTGTATTCGTCTCCTCCAAGCCATTTGCAATTAACGCCCGTTTTTTTGTTGAGCGATCTCCAAAGGGTCAAATCTTCTCCGGACCCGGATTCGGCAATTTTAAAAAGCGTTTTTTCTGAGTCTGTCACAATTTCCCCCAAACAAATTTTTGAAACATTAAAGTTCAAAACAATATTGTATTCTAAAACAACACTGCGGACAAAGATCAAAAACGTTCTTGTTCCATGGTTCTTTTCAGTTCCTGTTTTTGTTGTCTGATTGCACCAATCCTCAGTTCTCGAAGTCTTTCACCAAACTCTTCTCCTTCCGGAAAAGGCCCGCCATTTTCTGCCGCTTTTTGCAACAGCGTCTCTCCGGTGATCGACATGGCAGCCGTCGACATTTTTTTCGCCCAAACGCCTGGCTGATATTCCTGGAACCTGTTTTTTCCATAATCGTCCGCCCGACAAGCGGCAATAACGTTCTCGAAGAATGTCAGTGTGTCCTTTTTTAACCCGCCAATCGTTTCAAGCAGATCGTGAATCGTTTTAGGTTTCAGCTCGTGAATTTTGTGAATCTTCAGGTGGTTTTCCGTAACGATCAGCGCCAGTTTTTTCCAGGAAGAGGGGACACCAAGCCGTTCACAGATTTCCTCCACAAGCGGAACCCCTCTGTTTTCGTGGCCATGGTGTTTTGGCAGCAATTCTTTCGGTGTCAATCCCTTGCCGACGTCATGCACCAGCGCGGCGAAGCGGACCGGAGCAGGGGAGTGCATTTCGGCAGCCTTGTCGACCACCAGCAGCGTATGGACAAAGGCGTCGCCTTCCGGGTGCCATTGCGGGGATTGGGGCACTCCGTCCAGATTGGCCACCTCCGGAAGGATTCTGGCCAGTGCACCACACTCATGAAGAACATTCAGCGCCAAAGACGGCTTTTCGGTGTTGAGGCAGCCGGACAACTCCTGAAAAATTCGTTCTTTGGACAAAGAATCCAATCCGCCTGCATTGACGATCGAGGACAACATGTGCTCAAGCTCCGGAGCGATTTTGACATTCTCTTTGTGGCTTCCGAGAATTGCATAAAATCTTGCCACTCGCAAAACACGGAGAGGGTCTTCAGAAAAATGGTCTGAAACGTTACTCAAAATACCTGTTTCCAAATCGGCTCTTCCTCCAAACGGATCCGTTACTCTTCCGGTTCTGGAAAGAGCTATGGCATTTATGGTCAGATCCCTCCGGTAAAGGTCTTCTTCCAGTGTCACGTTTCGGGTGTCGACGTCGAAGGCCGTATGACCATGACCTGTTTGTCGCTCTTTTCGTGCCAGTACATATTCGCGTCCGTCCGGACCAAGAAATACCGGGAAGTCTTTTCCGACGAGAGAGAATCCTTTTTGAATCATGGACTCACGAGTCTCGCCTAGAACAACATAGTCAATGTCTTTCACCTTCAGCCCAAGAATCGCGTTTCGGACAGCTCCGCCAACAACACGGATATCCAGGTCGTCTCTTGTTCCCTTGAACGCATACTCGGAGAGGATTTCCAAACGAATACTTGAATCAGGAGTCCTTTTAACCCAATTGCGAAAATCAGAGGAAGAATGGAATCTTGAAGTAAAATCTCTCATAAAATCACCAAGCTCTTTCTTCTCAAGTCCGGTAATGTTTGAGACCAGGTGACCGTTCCATTTGGTGCCGAATTGTTCTTGCTCGCGCAAGTTTTTGTGCAGCAATTCGCACGACTCCTTCAGCAACGAAAACCGGAAATACAACTCCTTGAAGGCAGCTTCGGACAAGTATTTATCTCTCCGTACCACTTCTTTTTGTTCCTCGTCTATTTCAGAAACCATTCTCTTGAATGACGGACGTTTTCGTTCACGGACACGATCTTTGTGGCGAAAATTGTCGAGGTAAAAAGCTTCTTTTTTAAAAAGTTTTCCTTCCTGGACAAACTGCAGAAAATCTTCCTCGGAAGAGAACCCTTTCTCGAATCTATTGTAGTCATACCCGATTACTTCAAGGGCCTCTTTAAAATTTCTGGTGACAGGAAGATAGTGCCTGACACCGTTCACTTTATATGCGGCATACAAACCGTCTTCGGCAAACTTCATGCCGTAATAATAAGCTATCTTCCCCAAGAAATTTCCAGCGCCTCCCCAAGCCATATATCGGGAGGTGAATTCAATCTTGTTTGTTGGAACGTTAATCAGATCAACCTGGAACAAACTTTCTCCGACAGGCATGGCAAAGCTTGTGACTGGTCCATTTTCGACAAGTCCCACAGAACCAATTCTTTCCTGTATGGCTTGAGGATTCATTCCTGAAAATTGCCCAAGCAGATCCAAATCCCCAAAATCGGTCTTTGTCGGAAATGATTTGGGTTGAATCAAAGGAATTCCAAGTCTGAAAGAAATATGATTCTGAATTTGATCGATCCCCTGTTTTGAAAGTCTGAGGATTGGTCGTCCGAGTTTTTCTGCTAATGGCTTAATGGCTTTTCCGCCCATAAAAGACCTCTTGTTTCTTGTTTTTAAAAGACCAAAATGTTAAAATCCAGCATATTAATAAACTATACAATATCGGAGGAAAAATTGGAAGAATGGAAATCTATTTTTGGAGAACGTCCTCCTGCCGGATATGACTTTGATACGGCAGATCTATGGGCTATGGAAACCCGGTTGAAACTTATTAAAGAAGCGCCAGACATAGCCTACAAACTTGGAATCGTTTTCGAATTGTCAAGACGCGAAATGATCAAAAGGGGTGTTGACCAGTTTTGCCGGACTCCATACACATACAAGTTGCTTGCCATGCCAGACAAAGAACTTGAATCTCAGCTTCTTGCAGGAACAGAAAAGGAGAAGATCTCTTGAACAACACATTGAGCGAAGAAGAAAAATCGGCAGTTGAATCTTTTTTGAAGAAGCCCTTAAAAGAAAAAATAAACGATATTGGCCGGTGTCTTGGAGTGATTAAACGTCCTCCGTTAACTCAAGAATTGAAAGAATCTTTGGAAGAACTAACTGGACCTTTGCCAGAAGGTTTTGATTGGGCCAATCATGGTAAATGGCCAGTCTCGACATAGGAAAACCTTATGTTAAAAGACATTTTTGTTGCAAAAAGACTCTCTTTGTATCAGGAATGTCTCAGAAGGGATCTTGTCAAAAACGGAGCCTCAGAAGCAGAATCTCGTTTTATAGTCAGAGACAGCCCATTTTCTTATTCTCTCCAAAACGCAAATCTGGACGATATCGTGTCCGAAATCAACGATCCTAAATTGACGAGAACAAATTCTTTGGCTAAAAATATTGGTTAATAAAATAATTACGAGGTTGTTTCTTTGATTGATTCTGACGGGAATATTTGGGAAATAAAACAAAGAAAAGAATCTCTTGAATCTCTCTTTGGAGATTATTCCAAACTGCCGATCCAGCATGAAAATGGGTGGGAGATTATTTCCAATTTCGGACCTTTTTGTGTTTGTACCAATTGTGCCCGATATGTCGTCCAGAAAGTCGGAGGAATTGTCGTTGGTTTTGGAGAGGGAACAAATCCAACTGCACACAAAGAATTTGTCGACGGACATGATTTTGCTCTTGTTGAAGGAAGATATCTGGTCGACATTTGGGGCAAGTTTTTTGCGGGGACCAGTGATAATTCCGTCATAGATCTTGAAAATAAAATCGAGTTGAAAAACAAATTGCCTCTTTATGGAGAGATTAAAACATGGACGGTTTTGAGCAAGCCTAAAAAAACAACGAAAAATCATTTAGATTTTGTTGTCGAAGAATGGGTTTATTTTGATCCAAAAAAACATTTTCATAAAAATGTTTTAAAAAACTTGGAAATTATTTCCGTTATTTCTCATGATTTTATTGGGTAAAAAACATTTAAAAAACAATTAAAAAACTTTCGACGGAGAAATCCCAAAAGGAGAAAATTGGCACCAGTTACTTATTTCGGCAGCGTCAAGACAAAACCCTGGAATAAGAAAAACAATCATAGATAAAAAAACTGCAATAATAATGGATTCTCTTCGTGCGTTTCGGCATAAAATAAGACATGTCTATGCAGAAGATATCTCTCCCGACCACATTATAGAAAATGCCATGAAAATCTCTAGAGTTTATAATTCCTTTGTCTTTTCGTTTTTGGTCCTCGTTTCTTTTCCGGAATGATTTCTTGTGCAAGAAAAACGATTGGGGGGGGGCAGAATGAGAAACAGAATTTTAATAAAGCTCAACAAACGAGAATCTGGAATGTCTGGAATGTCTGGAATGGTTGCTGGAAGTATTTCGGCAGGATTGTTATACGGAGGCTCTATTGACCTCATAGAATATACTTTATCAGAACCTTTCAAAACCCTATTCCTGGCCTTTTTAAACAACTTTTTCCTGGATTCAGCTTTTGTTGCTTTATACATATTGATTTTGAGGTTGTTAACACAAAAAGGAGTTGCCAATGTTTGACGAAAACAGCAAATATCCAGATATCGAATTCGAAATGGCTGCAGTTTCAGGGAATTTCCGTTGTTTCGTTTTTAACCCTGATAAACACATGCCTGACTTTTTAGAAAGAATGTCTTTAACAGACGAGATATTGGCCTGGGAGAAAAAAAATCAAAAAAACCTTTCACCAGAAAATTTACAAAAGGCAAAAAAACGATTGGTTTTCAAAAGCTCACGAAAGTTTTAACCAATCCGTTATTTGTCAGGAACCACTCTGTCGGCATGGAAGAATCTGGTTGACAGACCGAAGCAATTTCGTCGTCGTGTGTCCGGGGGACCTCCTCTTTCTGGACTCCGAGAACGAACCTTGGGCAGTCTCAGATCCTGACGGTGGACGCTTGAGATTAATCAGCAATGGTCATTTGATCACAAAAGACCTTTCTCCTAAAGAAAAAGAAATTCGAGACAAAACAAGAATCCTGTGTTGATTCCTTTATTTGTATATTGTATAATAAAACTCAAGTAAACACTCATAAAAAACCTTCTAGTTATGGAGAAAAGACTATGTTCCCGGACTTATCTAAATTGAATGAAGACCAGATCTTTGAATTTTCTTCAAACTTAACCACTATTATTGCTAACAAGCTCTCGGAAGCGATAAAAAAGATTTTACCAGTGGAAAGTCAGGACACAGTAGATATTCTCCGGGAAGCTTTTTACAATTATGACCAAGATCTCGCTATTGATTTGGCCTGGGAAACGCCCATTAAAGAAAATTCCCTGGAATCATTTCAGAAAGCCTGCCCGAGTCTATCTATTAAGGATATTGTTTTTGCCTATGAAGAAACGATTAAAACGATTCCTTTTGAGATAACGGTTTAAGGACACTCATTAAGTTTTGTATGAATTCAAAGGAGTAAAAATGGAAGACATGAGAGACGCAAGACAAATTGTCAAGGAGTCCTGAATAAAACTTCATGTTACAATATTTTAAAGGAGGAGCCATGAACAAAGTCCAAACAGAAGTCATTTATCCAAATATTTTTGACCATAAACCCGTCACCGGCGCTTATTGCGGTCCGACAGGACCAGACACCTTTGTCCTGGAACTGTTCGTTGAACGCACACGACATGCCGGTATGGAAGTCCGGGCGAACATAACTCCAAGCACCCCCCAAGGAACAATTGAAACGCCATTTGTACCTATCAACGAGCGATTGATCGTCGGCGGATTTGTTCTGTCTCTGGAGGGTGCCAAAATGCTCAGGGGATTACTCGATCAACAAATCGGACAACTTGAGGCAATCAAGAACAGACAATTAGTACAAGTATCTGTTGCTGACGAAAAAAAAATGGCAACAAATAATAGCCATGGTGGATATTTGTGACAGAAAATCTAAATATGAACGAGCAAAAAATTTACATGTTCGGAAAAGAGTTTTTTCTGTCGGACAAAAAATCGCACGAAAGTCGCTTTCCGGCTCGGTTTAAAAACGAAATTGGACGGATCTATCTTTCGCGGATAGACCAGGAAGCTCCTTTTTGCGTCGCCATTCGTGACAACGTTCGATCCCCTCAAATCAATTTTTGTGTGGGTCCGGATATACATTTTTGTCGTATCCAGTTTCAGAAAATGAATTGCGTTATTTTTTTATACAACGCCCTCAACATTCCTCTTTTTTTCCTGATTGGCCATTGCCTGTAGCTATATGTGCCTTAGAGGCGTTGTATGCGGTGTACGTAGATTGCCCGGCAGTTTCAAAAAACCAGATAACGCAATTGATTGGATTGACAGAAAAATTAAAGTGGTCATGCGACGGTCAAAACAACTTTGATCTCATTAGAGGGATTTCGGTTATTATTCGTACGTTCAAGGAAGATTTTGAACGCCATGGAGGGAATATTCTTCCACAAAAAATAAGAGAACTCACCGGACAAACACTTAAGAACGTTTCAGGATTTTGTCTTGCAACTGGACGATTTCCAAAGTCAGACGAATTGAAAAATAAAAAACAAAATCGGCAATTTTTCCGTACAAAGAATAACTTTATTCGCCATTTATCGTCAGCAATTTTTCCAGCAACGCATGCCCGTTTTTCGGCCACCATTCTTTTGATCTGTTTTTTGGAACCGACTCTATTACAGCTGATTGCCCCTTTGTCGGAATGCCACTTGTCCCATAAATTCGCCAAGCATGGATCCTCTTATTCTTGAATCGTCTCGATTGTCCATGTTTTCGTCTTTCATTTTTCTTGTGTTGTCGATACTGTTCCGTCATTCACTCCCGTATACACAAAAGCCGGAAGTCCCATAGCAAAAACATTGACTGGCTGAACAACCGTGTCCAGGCCAAAATACCCTATTTTGTTGTCCTGCCCGGATTGTGCCATGGAATCCGTTATGTATGCTTCGACAGGTGGCAGTTGTTGAACCGGGTTCTGAACCGGGCCAGGATTCTGAACTGGTTTTGGCAGAATCGTGACAGAACCTGGCATTTCAACAAATTGTCCGATATCCGTCTGGAACAGTGGGGTGTAACCGCTCGGCAATGGCGTCAACAAATACGTTCCTGGTTGCACGGATTGCGGTGAAACCGAAAATTCGGAAACGGGAATCGTTGAGAGACTGGACGGCCACCCCTCAAAGGTCACTGTTTGGGTCAACTGGCTGCTTGAAGGAGTGTATGGCGAACCTGTGTATGGATATGTCGAGTTCTTTAATGTAACGGTGTCCGTTGCCGTGTCAGGAATCAATATGGGCGCATTGTAATTTACACCCTGAACGGAAATCTGTCCTTCCACCCATGGTTTTGTCGAAACATTCGATTGATATTGACCATTTTGCCAAGTGTTAAGAGAAAATGGAAAAACGAATCCGGAAGGCAATTGGGTTGTTGTAAACGACGATATTGTTCCGGTTATTGTTGCCCCTGTGTTTAAACCAATGGCAGCTGTTGTTCCAGACGTAGAACTATCGAAGGTTGAATGCGAAAAATCGACTTGTCCAGAACCCGTTTCTCCAAAAATTCCCCCAATTGTCGGCGTACCACTAAATCCAGATACAACAGCGACGGCATAGTCGTTGGAGATTTGGGCTGGAGCGGCATAAGAAAAGCCGATTATTCCACCAATTCTAAAAGTGGATCCACTAGAAAAATGACTCGTTTGGTTTTCTATTAGGCCATTGTAATAACTATTATTTATAGTGGTTGAACCATATATATTCCCTAAAAGTCCTCCGAAATAAGTGGAAGCATATGGAGTCTGAGTCATATCCAAAACGGACGTGCTGTAGCTATTGTTGACAGTGGTGTTACCAGTACCACCTGCCAACCCGCCAATATTGCTTTCAAACGACAATGGAGTTGCAAGTGTCAGGCTTCCAGAGCTGTAAGAATCCAGTATGTTTCCACCGTATAAATCACCCCCCAAGCCACCAAAATAATTATTGTTCACGTATGTACTTGGAGCGTCATTTGACATAGAAAGACTGGAAGAACTGGAAATAATGTTTTTTCCGTATCCAACAAGCCCACCAAGATAAATGCCAGCCTGTGTATAATTTAACTGGTTTCCGGTTATTGTAGAATTAATGTTCCCTGACGATTTGCTGTTGGCAATCAGCCCAGCGCTACCAGCAATTCCTCCGGTAAAAGAAGTAAAATAAGAAATATACCCAGTGTCATTTTCTATAAGGTTCATGGACAAATTTTTGACATTTATTCCATACAGTTCGTTTCCAAAACCAACGATTCCGTTATAAACAAGAAAATTACTGCTGGTCGTATTGTAATCCATGTTGATAACCGGAGCGTCAATTATCGTATTTTCAATAAAGCCAGAAGTGCCACCCAAAAAGCCCATTGTTGTATGAACATTGTCGGTCATGTTCAGCCCGGACAATGTGTTATCCAATCCGTCAAAATTGCCCGAGAATTGCGCTGAAGAACTTCCAAACCGTGTCCAGTTGGAGTTTGTAGAGGAACCGGCCGAATAGGTGTATCCATTTTGTGCCGTTGCCCATTCAACCTGTGCCAAATCTGCACCAGTCAGGGAAGACGACGTCGGTGAAGGTAATTGAATATTGGTATTCATGGCGTAGCTATTGGCAAGAATCGTCGCATTCTGATTCTGATCCAGGTAATAGAAATCTTCCGGAGACGAAACGAGCATGTAACTTGTGACGGTTCCGGTGCCGGAATTCGAAAATGTCGTGGGCGTCATGTAGTTCGTCGGGTTGTAATAAATACTGACCGGACCGTTGATATCGAGCGAGCCTCCGGAATTGAAAGCCACCGTTCCAACGCCGGAAGGAACGCCTGTCAGCGACGTCCCGTTCCATGCCGTGCCGGCATTTTCTGTTCCTCCGAGAGACATGTCGTCAGACCTGAGTGTCAACAATGGGGTATTTGGAATCGTTACGCCTGTGGTCAATGTTTTTGTCGGAGAATATGCTGACGTATTGGTAATTGGGGCATTGATCTCGATATTGTTGACAGCGTTTAACGTCAATGTGTTTCCAGACGACCAGGAAATTGGTGCGTTGACGTAAACATTCCCGAGAGTGCCGCCAGATCCATTCGTGCTGTCGATCGTTATGGAAGAAGTGGACAAATCAGCACTTAATTGAGAACCAGAAATATCCTCATATCCAGTTTTGTTGCCGTCTGTTGAATTAGGAGACCCGGTATTTTTACCAATGTAAAAGCTGGCTGGATCCATTATCCACATACCGTTTGTTCCATTCATTCCGTCTGTCAAAATACGTGTTCCGGTCAGAACGTTGACACGATTCCCGGAGGTGTCGAGCATACCACCATTCCCCGTTCCGGCCGGCGTCAGATCAATTGTTCCTCCGACAGTTGTTGTTCCGGCAGACAAACCAGAAATAAGTGTAACGTTCCCGATATCGGAACCGACAGAATGGTCTATGATTGTTCCAGTTGTATTGACAGAAGAAGCGAACAAAGAATCTTTTGTTCCGGCCTTTAGTAATATCGTTCCAGAATTGTTCGTAATATTGCCGGAATTTGTGACACTGTTTCCGGAAGCGTTATTTTGAATAAGAAATGTGTTTCCGTTTTTTGAAAAAGAGGAGCCTCCCTCCAACAGAATGGTTCCGTCTACAGAATAGAGAGATCCCGCATTGGAGACCGTTCGTCCAAGAAGCGCCAGTTCGCCATTTTTTCCTACCGTAATGTTTCCATTATTGACGACACTGCCATTTCCATACAGGGTGCCGTTTTCTAACGCGAGCCCACCAGCAACAATCCCACCGACATTGATTTGAGCGTTTCTGCCAAAAATAATTCCGTACGGGTTCATAAGCCAAACATGGCCGTTCGCCTGCAAAATACCTAAAATCGTTGAAGCCGAATTTCCATAAATATTATTAAAAACAACAGAATTTGTATTTGGCTGAATGAATTTTAATATCTGATTGGCTGCCAAATTAAAACTGGACCAATTAATTGACAATGAAGCAGTTTTNNNACGACCGTCATAGCGTTTTTA
>ACXJ01011392.1_pt1 | contig 12697 bp, 14 predicted proteins | sample 870861 | NCBI WGS metagenome assembly ACXJ01 (sample SAMN02954270, study PRJNA29437) | mine drainage metagenome | biome: terrestrial; feature: Richmond mine; material: biofilm; isolation source: combined biofilm from UBA (pink subaerial biofilm) and UBA BS (thick... ... | reverse complement strand
ACGCTTCGTTCANCATAGCGTTGCGTCCAGTATTTGAGGAAGGCACAGGTCGATTGCATGCATACAGAGATGCATGCAAAGGGAACACTGATATCCCTAAAGAGGCAACGTTATGAGCGATAGCGACCTTAGAACCCCACAAGCTTTAGCTGTGGGAGTATGTCAGAAACCGTGCTGTGATCATTCCTTCTTCCTCGCGTCATCCAGGAGAAGCTCCTGGTATGCATCGTCATCCATCTCCATTACAAATGGGCCACTGTAGCCGCAGTCCAGGCACTTGTACTGACCCATGATCATGATCATTGCCCCCGTCACGTTGTCAGAATGGCACATGGGACACACTTTATGCATTCATACACATGCTGAACCTGAAGATAAGCATAATTCATGCAGGAAATGTTTATACTCAAATCGCAATCATTCACCTGACCCGCTAACTTGAAAAAACATGGAGAGTATAGTATTGCTTAAAATTCTCAATGAAAGCAAGGTTTCTCCATTCATATCTTTCACAAGGGATGAGTGGAAGGCACTTCGTGATTCAACTCCAATGACCGTGTCAGAGGAGGACCTCAACATAATAAGAGGAATAAACGAGAAAATCTCGCTCCGGGAGGTTGAAGAGGTTTTCCTGCCTCTGTCCAGGCTCATGAACATATATTACTGCGCAGCCAGGCAGCTTTACGATTCCAGGCGGGAGTTCCTCAAGGAGAAGGGGGAGAAGGTACCCTATGTGGTGGGGATGGCAGGCAGCGTTGCGGTTGGGAAGAGCACCATAGGAAGGCTCCTGAAGATCCTCTTTTCAAGATGGCCCACTGCACCAAAGGTTTCGCTCATTGCAACAGATGGCTTCCTGCTTCCAAACAGTGTGCTGGAAGCAAAGGGACTCATGAACAGGAAGGGCTTTCCCGAAAGTTATGATGTGAGGGCACTGATTCACTTTCTCTATGAGCTTAAGAGTGGTAAAGATGATCTCAAGATTCCCCTCTACTCACACCTGACCTATGACATAGTTCCGGGGCAGTTCCAGGAGATAAAGAGGCCGGATATAGTCATACTGGAGGGGCTCAATGTTCTCCAGACCAGGAGTACAATGGCATCCCAGACCAATCCTGAACTACTTGTATCGGACTTCTTTGATTTTTCCATATATGTGGATGCCGATGTTGCAGACATCAAGAAATGGTACATCGACAGGTTCCTGGTGTTCAGGGAAACAGCATTCAGGGATCCAAAGTCCTTCTTCAGGAAGTATGCTGAGTTGAACACTGAAGATGCCATAGCAACAGCTTCGTCCATATGGGAAGAGATCAATGCCGTGAACCTGAGGCAGAATATTGAGCCCACAAAATACCACGCACATTTGATCCTGAAGAAGGGACCCGATCATTCTGTGACCGATGTATTTATGAGAAAAATATGAAACTGAGCCACAGTTCATTGGATTTTACACGGTAATCCCCATCATCCCTGATCAGTATGGGAGGATTCCCCTGGCAAGAATATTCAACGCAATTTGAAATCGTTACGCGGTACGGAGTCCTCTGCCTGTTTGCCATTTGGAAGAAATTAATGGGACTTATACAATTGATTAAAAAGAATAGTACTTGTTTAGCTCAGCCAAAACCGCACAGTTCTTTCCTCAGAACTTTATCCATCTCAATAAACATGCTTTTGCCCTGTAACCTCCATGTCGATAGAAGGGATGAGATGTACTGGTAATTCTGTGATCCATTCTCTGACCTGAAGGTGCCTATGATCTTCCTTATCACAACATGCTCCCTTATGGCCTGTTCAGCAAGATTGTTTGTTGGTTCCATGCCCGGGTAGAGCAGACAGGTAAACCAGCTTCCCAGACCATTACGGATATATTCAACGGGTTTGTGCAGTTCCTCATATGGATCATAACGCTTAACGAGATCTTCCATTCCTGTGTCGAACTTTTCCTTCATGGATTTACGTTCATCCATGTTTCCTGATTTCAGGGATTCCTTAAGTTCCCTGAATATGGTGTGAATCTCTTCCGATAGATCTTTCCCTTTTTCAGAGTGTTTGAATGCATCAACCTCCCTTATGAGATGGGCCCAGCACCTCTGTATAATCTTGAGATATGAATATGCCTTCCACCCATCCACTATTACGGGAGAATGGAAATCTTCACCCAGTGTATCTTTAACAACGTCTCTTCCCCTTGAATCCACTATCACGATAAGAACGTCATTCTCTGCCGACCGGAAAGCCCAGAGCCAATATTTCTTTCCGTTCACATGGAAACCTGTTTCATCCATATGGACCCATTTCGATCTGCGTATCCGATCCTGTATGGCATTGTATTCTGATTTACAGGCATCCCCTACCCTGAGCAGTGCGTCATTTATCCCCTTCACGCTGAGGTTCAGATCATCGTTTGCCTTGAGGAACTCCTGCACTCTCCTTACAACCCCTCTCAAATTGTATTTCAGCATCGTGACATAGTTGAGGAGGTAGATGCCCATGTCTCCTGTCTGCGGGCAGTCAATGTGTTTTGATCTGATCTCTGATCCACAGTTGCTGCACTTATAAACATCAAGATCGTATTCTGTTACCTTTATCTCCCGTGGTGGCGGTATATCGAATATTGTCTTTTTCTCCGTTCTTATGGGAGATCCCAGGATATGACTGCAGTTCGGGCATTTCTCCGTCGATACATGAATGATCTCATCAGGTTCCCCCAATACTCTTGTTGCACCTTTATGGCCCTTTGGAGCACCTCTCTTTCCTGGAGGGTTGCTGATCTTCGGCTTGAAATGCTGCATTGATGGCGGTGTGTGCGGATTATCATAAATTATGAATCTTTTCCTAAGTGCATCATTCTCCTCCCTGAGTTTTGCATTTTCGTTTATAAGAAGTTCGATGGTATTTTCCAGCTGATGGATGTAATCGGAATTATCTACTGCTGGTTGAGATTCCATGAGACATTATTATCTTCCCATGAAAATACTTTTCGGTTCCATATAACAGCGGGTCTGCAATTACGGTTGATGAAAAAAGCTGGAAAACGAAGCTAAACAAGTACTCTTTCTCTTTTCTTCCTTTACTATTTAGACTCACGGTTTGTTGTTCTGGGTGGAACCCTTTTGGTTCTCTTAATAATATTTTATATGAATAGGAAACTCTTTCTTAACAACATTACAATAATGATGGAGGGCACAACTGCTGACGCAAGAAGCATATATGAAAAACTAAGTGTCATTTACCCCGAAGTCCATCATGTACATATTTGGGACATCTGCGACCACGAAAAGGCTGCCACCATGCACTTTACTGCATCGCCATCGACAACGCTTGATGAACTTGAGGGCATAAAAAATCAGGTAACGGATCTATTGAATAAGGAAGACATTTCACATGTTACAATTCAATTTGAAACCACACAGAACAGAGAGCTTGAGAGATAAGAGTCTACATGCCCTGTAAAACAGAGCTATTGAGGCAGCATAAGAGACCAAATCGAAATCTCGGTCGAGTCCTTGCAGAATAACGTTAAGATTGATTGGTTCATGCAATGTGTAATTTGCATTAAGGGAAGCATTTACATTTTGCATAAAATATGTTCTCATGATTGACAAAGTGTAAAGAGCAAGGTTAAATATTGTGTTTAAATTCCTAGAGTATGTCTTGTGGATGTATGAATCACTCTGGCAAAAATATGGGCATGCAGAATATGCACTCAGAATCCAGTAGTGAGAAAGAAATTGATGATGTATTTCGTCCGGCTATGATCATTTTGAGCGAGCGATATGCCAAGGGAGAATTGGGAAGGGAAGAATATCTAAAAATGCGCCAGGATATACTTCCAGGTAATAAGGCATAACGTCAGGTGAATAAATGTCATTGGAATACCGGATAAATTCAAAGCTTTCGTTTGACGAAGCCTGCTCAAATGTCCCGCAAGTTGTCTCTGAAAATAAATTTGCCGTCTTGGCTGAAATAAGAACAAGCGAGATTTTGAGATCCAAGGGATTCGACTATGAAGAGATGAGAACTTATGATATATGCAATGCCGGCTATGCAAGCAGAGCTCTTGCAATGGATTCCAGAGTCGAAACCATATTGCCCTGCCATCTCATAGTGAAAAAAGCAGGGGATCACACTGAAGTATCTGTTCAACTCCCCGGGGAAATGTTCCATTCTCTTCATAAAGAGAAATCTGAAGAAGTAGATTTGTTTTTAGGCGAGGTTGAATCGAAACTGAAAGGAATTGTGGATTCATTTAATATGGAGAAATAAATATGGAACAAAGTGACTGGAAGAGCACGGTGCTATCTTCTCCTTTTATGAAAATAATGGCGGATAACCTCAATAGATCTGCCAGTGAAGTAGACCCAAAAATGACTCCCCTATACCAGAACGTGATCAGCCATCTCGGCGCTGACCGCACAGTCATCGACGTAGGTGCAGGAGTCGGTAGGTTTGCAATCCCTTTGGCTCGGGCTGGTGTGAAAGTTACGGCGGTTGAGCCAAGCGATGAGATGCGCAAGAGCCTTCTCGCATCGATTGAGAAAGAGGTGCTTTCATCCAAAATAAATGTAATTCCATCATCGTGGCCTGTTCATGAAGACCTGCATGCCGAAGTCTCTTTTGCATCACTTGTTATCCAGTTTTCTCACAATCCCATGGAATTCGCTCGTGCGATGGAAAGAACCGCGAGCAGACGATGCATCTTGTCTGTTCACGTGGATCAGCCGCTTGGTTTCCTGAAAGATGTCTGGCAGGCATTCCGCCCTTCTGAAATGGTGCCGGAGATGCTCACACTCTTCGACCTTTATCCCATGTTCCTGAAGGAGGATATTGTAGCAGACGTCACAATTATCAGAGAGGATCGCCCTTCCAGAACAATGGTGGAACCTGATAAGATAATCGGGCTTACTTGCCGATCTCCTTGCGATCAAGAATAATCCTGACAAAATGCAGCGGCTGAAGAAGATGCTCTTGACGAAGAAGGATGATGGTTTGCAACGGAGTTTTATGAGAACTGCCATTATCTCGTGGGAACCAAGGAATTGAAATTATGGATAGAAACGAATCAGGGAAGACTGAATCTGGCATTATGCTGCAGCTGTTTGCCATAATTGCTGTTGTCATCGTTTTGGTGATTCTGGTTTTTGCCACACTGTCCGCCGCTCTTTCCGCAACATATGGCACGGGAGCTGGAAATGGCAGCTATGGATCCGGGATGCCGAGCAGTGGAACCAGCTCTGCCTTTACAATAAACAATACGTCATTCAATAAAATAAATACCCTGCCTGCAGGGGTTCTGGTCAATAATAGCACAAACACCATAAACGTAACTTCAAGGGATGTAACGCTGGTACTCGAAGCTGCCCCTACATGGTACCCTAGACAAGGAGATTTCTGGCTTGCTTACGGGCTCGTAAATCCAAATATTGTGATGGGATCTGGCACCACGATCCATTTTGTCTTCATAAACATGGACAACATTACCCATATGCCAGCTATAACCACCATCAGCCCACCGTACAGCTACATGCCCATGCAAGACGGCATGATGGGGTCTGGTACCGGTTCTGGGTCCGGAATGATGGGATATCAAAACAACGGTACTGGAACCTGGCCTGCAATAGGTCCCATGCTTCCTGGGACTTCAGTGCAAGTTCCTGACCCGGCATACTCTGCAACGAATCTGTCGGTGACCTTTAATTCCCCTGACACCTTCTGGTACATATGTCTCGTTCCAGGTCACGCACAGATGGGCATGTATGGAAAGATTTCCGTTATCGGGGCATGAGGTGGAGAAGAATATGTCGCGACAACAAGACAGGCACTTCAAACCCAGAATTATGCTTTTCCCCTTGAGAAAATACATGTCTGGTACCCAGCACCGTTTTCTGAGCGCATATGTAAAATCAGGAATGTCCGTTCTTGACCTTGGGAGCGGCCCGGGTTTCTTCACCATTAAGATGTCCGAACAGGTGGGAAGCGATGGCAATGTATATGCAGTGGACGGTGATGAAACCGCTGTGGCAAGGTTGAGGGAAAGGGCCAACAATCTTGGTGTAAAGAACATTAAATCATACGTTTCATCAGCGGCTAATATCTCTTTTGTTCAAGGCGAGTCAATAGACGCACTTTTTTCAAACGGCCTCCTCTGCTGCATGCTGGATCACAGAGGTGCAGTAGGCGAGATGAATAGAGTTATGAAACCTGGTGCAATAGGGTTCGTTAGCGTAGCAAAGGTATTGAGAAATGACAGCCTTGGGGTTTCAAAAGAAGAGTGGAAAGAAATCATGAGATCGTTCAATGTGCTGGAGACAGGTTCGTCAATCATGATGGACTGGGCTATTATTTCGAAGTTGGAAGTGGCTGACAAATGAACTATAATTCAATGCAGAAAAACCGTACCAGGGCTACATCTAGATTTGCCGTCAACCTAATTCTTCTGGAATTTTTTCTCCTGATCATCCAGTTCGTGATAGGAATGTGGATGAACCTGTTTGCCATATTCCCTTCCTTCGGTTCCTCCTTCTTTATGTATGGGATGATGCAGGTCATGTTTTCAGTGCCGGAATTAATGGTTCACATGATGACTGGAATCCTTATTGGGCTGGTATCCCTGATGATTTTTATGATATTTGCAATGGGTGGTGATTACAGACTTTCGTTACTGAGCGCTATTGCGTCAGTATCGATATTAACCGCAGGCATCAGTGGTCTTGAATTCATGTTTTCCGGCTTCACCAACAATGTCTTCTCGTTCACCATGTCCCTGGGGTTCATTTTTACGGTGGTTGCCTATTCCCTGATTTTATATCTGCTTTCCAATAGAACATGAATCATGGGGAACATCGATATGCGAAAAACTATCAGGAGATTTCTTGGATTGTTTATTGTTTGGATATCATTTTCAAGTCTATCTTATTTATATTCAGAGGATCTTTCCCTGAAGCTTGGGTCGGGAACGATAGGCATCTTTTACACAGAGTTTGCAGTGGGCACTCTACCCTTAATATTTTACCTGCTCTTCTGGGGCAGAAAGCGTAAATTCCAAGAAGAGGATGGAAATATCTATTTTTTGAGGGTTACCTTTGGGTATCTCTGGATCCTCAATGCTTTTTTGCAGATGCAGCCCGGGATGAACCAATACTTCGCTTCAATGACTATTGGCCCAAATGTCGGTACGGGAGGAATCACTGGCTACTTTGCAACTTTAGCACTTTCATTGTGGAATCTGCATCCCCTTGTTTTTGACGTTGCGGCCTCTCTGATCCAGCTGTACATTGGTGCCATATTCTTAACATCTAATGGGGGAAGGCTCTATTTGTGGACTCAGTTTTTAGCCATATTGTGGGGAATTCTTATCTGGATTTTCGGAGAGGGGTTCGGCGGATCACTCGAAAGGGGTGCTACTATTCTCACGGGGTTCCCAGGTTCTGTTTTGGTCTATGTCTATGCTTCCTTTATCCTCCTCCTGTCAGCGATGAATCATGACAAAATGATACGCAAGTCCTCTTATCTTTTCGGAGGCTTAGTTTTCATACCTGCCATCATCGTTCAGCTTATGCCAACCAACGGGTACTTTCCAAGCATGTCCTCCATATTCATGTTTATGCCATCCCCATACGGAGTGCTGAATTTCGCCAATGATTTCCAGTATTATTTTACTCAGTCAATAGTATGGCCAGATATCGTAACCATTTTACTCATTCTAATTTCCGCATTTGGCTGGTTGTCAGGAAAATCTTACGGCTACATCTTTTCCGGCGTTCTAGCTATGTTCTCGTGGCTTGTTTTCCAGGGACTTGGCATACTGGGAATCTTAAGCACTGACCCAAATACTGGTCTTCCCCTGCTAATAATAAGTATTTTCTTCTATTTAAGAACCAAAAATTCTGTAGCCATAAGAACAGAATCAGCTGCCCAGAAAAACTGTGAACTCTCACAAATGTAAGTCATTCAAACGTGGGAATTAAGGTATCTGGAGAAAATTCGTGCAAATACCAACTGTATTCATTAACAAGCAGGACTTACTTATAGCTGTAAATGGGGCTGACCGGATTTGAACCGGTGACCTCCCGGTTATCAGCCGGGTGCTCAAACCATGCTAAGCTACAACCCCTAACGATTAAAGCAGTCTGCCAAAATCAGTGAAGGCGTAATAAACATTTCGTAAAACGATGGAGATTCAATGGGAAACGCTACCTCAGCGATCCTTAAGATAGCTCAAAATTGTCTGGAGTAATTCTTTTTTTACTACACACTGCACAGACTTCAGCTGACGTTGGAGCACCACAATATTTGCATTTTGCTATGTCGGTATAAACTTCAGATGTAATGGAAGACCTGAGATCGTCACTGAACCTCACAATGCCAAATTTCGCTCCCGGGCTCCTCTCCTCGAGTTTCTGAAGGATCTCCCTGAAAGTGTTCCGCTGTGCCCTGCCATAATACGGGCACCATGAATGATCAAATGGAATTCCTGCCAGTGTTGCATATACCACAACCTCTTTTTCCGGAATCTTTCTTAGAGGCAGGATCCTCCTAACAAGTCCTTCCTTTTCTGTTGTGTGGGGGGCCATCCTTGACATTTTCTTGAGGTCACCTCTCACTACATTCATGAGCACGGACTGAGCGTAGTCATCTAAATTGAGGCCAAGTGCTACATAATCCCCTTCCTGGTTACGGCTCAGTTCATTGATCAATTCCCTTCTCATAGGTCCGCACCGGGCACATGGAATTGTGTCCGGATCTTCTTTGACAACCCGATCCATAGTCGTGCCGAAGACTTCACTGTAAGACTTTACATCATGCCTTATCCCCAGAGACCTGCACAGATCTATTGAGGCTTTAAGCCCTGAATCTCTGTAACCCTCTATTCCCTCATCCACTGTGAATGCTGACAGAACAACATCCTTCCTTTCCCCGAGTATTTTTTTAAGAATATACAGAGTTACCGAACTGTCCTTCCCGCCCGATATTGCAACAGAAATCCTAGTTTTCGGCTTTCTGAATACTATCTGTTTGCGGATTTCCTGCCTCACCCTTTTTTCAAAACCTTGCATGAAATGCTCCCTGCAGGCACTGGTTCCATTGTATCTGTATGTGTATACCGCCTTTTTACCGCAAACAGTGCATTCCATATCTATTGCCTCAGTTCCTATTTAATATTACAAATCTGTATTAGTTTAAGGTTTATATTGTGATGTGATTAACCACAATGAACATTAAAGCAGTTCAGGGAGACTTGAAGGAAACTGAGTACAGATATATTGTGGAGCCCTGTTTTGAGGGACTGGAGTTCCAGGAAAAGTCATCCGGAAATAATAAGGATACACTTGCAAAAATTGGATTCACAGGCAAGGAGAATACCCATGCAGCTCTGCCATCTGGTAATTCAGTTCGAATCTATGTTGGGCTTGGCAAGCGCGAAAAATTCAATTCAGAGATCATGAGAAGATCATACTCAAGGGCCGTAAGGGTAACAGCAGAAATGGGCGCCAAAGACATCGCCATAATTCCTCCTGCCATGGAAAACTCGGCCTTTGAGACCGCCTATATTTCTGCAATCACTCTGTATGAGTTTGACACCTACAGAGCAAAGAAGAGAAAGTTTGCAGTGGAAAATGTATACATACGGACTGATGACGTAAGTGGTTTGAAAGAAGGCTGCACAGCTGGAGAATGCACCAATTTCACCCGGGAGATGGCCAATCAGCCACCTTCACTTGGAACCCCCACTCTCTTTGAGAATAAGGCAAAGGAGATCAAAGGACTTCAGGTCACTGTTCTGGGCAGGGAAGACTTTATCAGGCTTGGAATGGGGGGCATAGAGGGTGTGTCAAGGGCTGCGAAGGAACCTGCAAAGATGGTCATTATGGAATACAAAGGGTCTGATGAGAAGCCCCTGCTTCTTGTGGGCAAAGGAATAACCTTTGACAGCGGAGGCCTTTCACTGAAACCACCGGACGGTATGGTGGACATGAAGTTTGACAAGTGCGGGGCTGCTGCCGTTCTGGGTGTTATGAAACTGGCATCTGAGCTCTCCTTAAAGAAACATATTGTCGGAATAATGGCATTAACTGAGAACCTTCCTGGCGGAAACGCATACAAGCCAGGAGACATACTCAAGCATTACAACGGGAAGACCTCAGAGATAATATCCACAGATGCAGAAGGAAGGCTTGTGCTTTCGGATTCACTTGCATACGGGATTGAAAAATTCGCACCCTCCAGGGTTCTTGACTTTGCCACCCTTACAGGTGCATGTGTCGTAGCACTTGGAAATATCTATGCCGGAATGATGGGCAATGACGATTCCTTCATGAAGGAACTGGTCGATGCTTCACGGAAAACATGGGAAAATGTCTGGAGGCTCCCTCTTGATGACGACTTCAAGGAGCAGATATCCAGCAAGGTTGCAGATATAAAGAACACAGGTGGAAGGCCAGGTGGTGCTGAGACTGCTGCTGCTTTTCTGAGCAACTTCGTGGGCGAAACACCATGGGTGCACCTTGATATTGCGGGAACTGCCTGGACAGAACCTACCACCCCTCATGTTGGTTATCTGGCTGATGGTGCCACAGGTTTTGGCGTCAGGCTGATATACGAGTATCTGAAGCAGAAGCAGTGAGATCATTGGGATACAGAGTATTCCACACTCTTTCCCGCCTTTATATAATTATAAAGGGCAGAACCAGTGTCACTCTGTATTTTAATTCTGACTATCCCCTTTCCGGAACTCCTTGCCTGTAATATCAGGATGTTGTCAACATAGAACTTTACCTGCTGGTTTGGAACCTCAACGTTAAGGTAGATTATCTTATTCTTTATGTCAATGCCAGCGATCCTTCTTTCCTGGTAATATTCACCTGAGAGAGGCTCTATATCAAGATGGAGGCCAAACTTCTTCTCAAGTTCATTGACTGTCGCACCTTTCTTGCCTATGACTCTGGACATCAGGTCCTCTGGCACGTTGACCAGAGCCCTTCCCTCACCATGCAATGTCACCTTTATCTTGCTTGTCCCCAGCATCTTTGAAAGATCGCTGTATATTTTCTCCTGCGCAATCTTCATCAGGCCATTGGGCTCTTTTTCATGTGAGACTGGAACTACAACAATCTGCTCACCGAATGTGTATATTTCGAAAACGGGTTTATTGGTCTGGAAATCCAGTATCTCTATGACCGGCCTGGCGAGATCCTCCTCCTTCATTCCACTTGGAACCTTCACTGAATATCTTGTTATCAGAACCTGCGAAATCTTTCCCGACTCAATGAAGATTATTGTGTCTATCACCTGGGGAATCATTCCAAGTTCAATCCTGTTGATAAACCTCTGAATTGAGTCGATTGCCCTTGTTGCATGCACGACACCGATCATTCCAACACCGGCCATCCTGAGATCAGAATATACAAGAAAATCTGAGGTGACACGCATCTCATCAAATACTGTGTAATCCTCCCTCACAAGGAGCAGTATATCACCGGTTTTTTCCATGGAGCCTTCCAGTGCTGTATACTGTGTGATTCTCTTTTCAACCTGCAGGTCCCTTGGGCGCTCCATTGTCTTGACTATGTGCCCTTTGGCTGAAAGATGTTCTGCAAGTGCCTGTACAAATGTGCTTTTCCCCTCCCCGGGGCCACCGGATATGAGGATCCCCCGTGCCTGGTCCTCCAGCCTGGTTAGGAGATCAGGTGAAATGCTGTAATCCCCTATTGAAAGCTTCCTGACAGGCCTGACAGCAGTGATTTCTATCTCATCTGAGAACGGGGGCCTTGTGATGACTATACGCATGTTTCCCAGCTGGATAACAGTAGCACCATGGGAGTCAACCTCAATGAACGAACCGGGTTCATTTCTCCCTCTTTTGACGATATGGTTAGCTATCATCTCCATTTCCTGTTCGGACAGCGTTACACCTGCTCCCTTAAGGTGTACTGCTCCTGGCGGACCACTCTTCATCAGAACCTCAACACCAGTCTTGAGGTGCACTGAAGATGTTTCAGGATCGAAAAATTCCTCAATATTTCTTGGCTCCCCGCTTGGAGGCTCCAGATAGATGACCTCAATGCCCTTGATCTCTGCTATTTCCCTCTGGATCTGGTCTCCTGTAACCAGAGTTGCATTGTTTGATGCTGCCACTGACCTGATGATCTCGTCGATCTCGCCGCTCTTTCCTCCCCTTCTCTGCCATTCCTGCGGCCTCTCACCTGTGAACTCCAGATAGATGTATCCTGAATTCTCAAGTTCCCTCAGCTTCCGGAGCTCCTCCAGGGCAGCAAATCCTATAGATCTTCCATCGTTGGCCTGATGTTCAACCTCAGAAAGCATGGCTTCTGAGAGTATGACCCTGCAACCTCTCTTTTCCTTCACAAAAGTGGTAAACCTTCCATCCACTATTACCGAGGTATCTGGTACGTAGTCCACATTGAGAGAGAGTTCCAGATTATATAATCAATTTGAATCCTGTTTCATTGATATACAATACAGAAGGGTTAGCCCCCCTGGTCCTGTCAAAGTTACAGATTTTCTTTTCCGGATTAAGGGAATCCAGCACTGCTGTTGCTTTCTCCGGAGGGCTTGACAGCTCTGTGATACTTGCACTCTGCCCAGAGAACTTTTCTGCATATGTTGCGGGATTGTCTGATTCGGGTGATGTGAACAGTGCAATGAGAGCATCCCAGCTATTGGGAAGGAATTG
>ACXJ01011375.1_pt1 | contig 12745 bp, 14 predicted proteins | sample 870861 | NCBI WGS metagenome assembly ACXJ01 (sample SAMN02954270, study PRJNA29437) | mine drainage metagenome | biome: terrestrial; feature: Richmond mine; material: biofilm; isolation source: combined biofilm from UBA (pink subaerial biofilm) and UBA BS (thick... ... | reverse complement strand
GGCCGTCACCCTTCTCAACGGCGGGACGGACCTCTCCGGAGCCGACCTCACCGGCCCCACCGACATCCTTCCCGGCGCCGCCNNCTCCCCCGAAGGGGATCTCTCGGTGGAAAAGAAGCGCTTCGAGGAAAAGTTCGATGCCGGAGCCCGATTCTTCCAGACCCAGGTCGTCTTCGACGCCGACCGCATGGACCGATTCATGGACTTTGCCCGGCCGTTCGGGGTTCCCGTGATCTGCGGGATCATCCTTCTCAAGAGCCCCGCCATGGCCCGCTACCTCAACGAAAAGGTCCCGGGCATCCGCGTGCCGGAGCCCCTGATTGCCCGTCTCGAGTCGGTCCCCCGGGAAGAGCGCCTCCTTGAAGGCGTCCGGATCGCCGCCGAGACGATCCGGACCATGGCCCCCCTGGTGAACGGAGTCCACATCATGACCGTGGGGGCCGAAGAGCAGATCCCGGCGATCCTCGACCTGGCGCTGGGCTGACATTCATGGCCGGGAACTCCCAGCCCCTCACCGCTCCCGCCCTGAGGGCGAGGAAAGGAACGGGCTCTCCCATCGTGGCCGTGACCGCCTACGATGCCTTCCACGGGCAGCTTCTGGCCGAGGCCGGGATCGACATCGCCCTGGTGGGAGATTCTTTGGGGATGGTCGTCCAGGGCCACCAAACCACCCTTCCCGTCACCCTCGACGAGATGGTCTACCACACCCGGATGGTGGGGCGGGGAACGGCGGGACGCGTTTTTCTTCTGGCCGACCTCCCCTTCGGCTCCTACCAGTCCTCCCCCGAGGAGGCCGTCCGCTCGGCCCTCCGCCTCGTGAAGGAAGGGGGGGCCCAGGCGGTCAAGCTCGAGGGAGGGAAGGACTATCTCCGCCACGTCGCGGCGATTGTTTCCTCCATGATTCCGGTCGTGGGCCATCTGGGGCTTCTTCCCCAGAGGGTGCATGCCATGGGCGGCTACCGCGTGGCCGGACGCTCCCCCGAGGAGGCCGACCGGATCCTTCGGGAGGCCAAGGATCTTGTCGATGCCGGGATCTTCGCCCTGGTCCTGGAGGGGATCCCCCGGGAGCTCGCCGCCGGAATCACCCGGGAGATCCCGGTTCCCGTGATCGGTATCGGGGCCGGCCCCGATACCGACGGTCAGGTTCTGGTCATTCACGACCTTCTCGGGTGGACCCCCGAAGAGCGGCGGCCTCGATTTGCCCGACGCTTCGCCGACGGACGGGGAGAGGCCCTGCGCGCCCTTGGGGATTACTCCCGGGCGGTAAAGGATCGCCGGTTTCCCACGGAAGAAGAAAGCTTTCATTCCCACGCCCCCTGACGGGGGCCACGGACAATCAACCGCCCTTCGGGGCATATGGAGGTCTTTTCATGGCCTGGATCTTTACCTACGACTCTTTGATGTGGGACTTCCCCTATCCCTTCCAGACGCGCCAGAAGGCACTTCTCGAAGAATATCACCGGGCCTTCAACCACTTTTCAACCGAGCACTACGGCTCCCCCGAGGCCCCCTCCCCCGGTCTGGGCCTCGAGACGGCCGGAGACTGCACCGGGATCGCCTACCTCGTTCCGGAAGATGAGGAGGAAGAGGTCCTCGAGGCTCTGGCCAAGCGCCACGGCAACCGCTTCGTGATGCGGGAGGGCACGATCATCGTGGGGGGGCAATCGGCCGAAGATGCCACCTTCTTCCTCTCCGACAGGACCCATCCCGACTACATCGGGAAAATCGTTCCCCAGGAGGTGGTCAAGATCGCCAAAAACGGACGGGGACCCCTGGGAACCGGGGTCGACTTTATCCTTCTGATGTCGGAGAAGCTCACCGAGCTTGGCATCATGGACCTCGCCGTCGACGCCGCCACGAGCCTCCTCAAGTGGCACGGCTTCGGGAACCAGCAAACCCACAAGACCCACTTCTAGGCCTCCTCCGCCTCCATGCGAGTGGCCACCTGGAACGTCAACTCCCTGCCGGTGCGCCTCCCGCAGGTTCTCGACTGGATCGACCGGAAGTCGCCCGACATCCTCTGCCTTCAGGAGACCAAGGTTCCGGACAGCCGTTTTCCCGCGGAGCCCTTCCGGGAGCGGGGGTACGACCTTCTCTTTCGGGGGCAGCCGACCTACAACGGGGTAGCCATCCTCTCCCGCCGCCCCCTCTCCGACCCCCTGAGGGACTTCCCCGGGGAGCCCGACCCCGAGTGCCGCCTCCTGGCCGCCACGGCCGGCCCCCTTCGCCTCTTCAACCTCTACGTCCCCAACGGCCAGGACCTCGACACCCCCAAGTACCGCTACAAGCTCGCGTGGCTCGATCGCCTGGCCGCCCTTCTCGACGACGAGCGCCGTCGCCACCCCTTTCTCGTTCTGACGGGGGACTTCAACATCGTGCCCGAAGACCGGGACGCCTACGATCCGGTCGCCCTCCGGGGGCAGATCTTCCTCTCCCCGCCGGAGCGCGAGGCCCTGGCCCGGATCATGAATCTCGGCTTCCGGGATGCCTTCCGGGCTCTCCATCCCGATCCCGGCCACTTTAGCTGGTGGGACTACCGGCAGGGAATGTTCCGGCGCAACATGGGCCTCCGGATCGACCTGATCCTGATGGCCTCCTCCCTCGAGCCGGCACTGACCTCGGCGGAAATCGACCGGGAGGTTCGCAAAAACGAACGCCCCTCCGACCATGCCCCCGTCTTCGTGGACTTCGACGACAGCCACTTAGGCTGAATCCCATTCTCCGCATCGGGCGGCAGGGAGTTCTCGGGGGCTTTTCTTGTCTTCAGACCGGAGCCCCTCCGCTGTCCCGAGACCTCCCCACCAACGGGCAACGCCATCGTTGACCTCCCCCTGCTCTCCCTTTGCCTTGCCATCCTGAAGAAAGAAGAGCTTGAAAAAGGCGTGCAGGGACAGCACAGGATGCCATCCCGGGAATGCATCGCCCCTTCCTCGCAAGCCTTTGAGCTTGTCCTTTGCGAGCCTACCGCGGGGAGGCAGGGCGGGGGAGTCGGAAATCCCTCCCTTCCTGCCCTGCGGCTTGCCGCCATTTCTGTCGAGAAAAAAGGTCCGGGAAAGGATGGGATCCCCCTTAGGGCTCCACCTGCTGCCACTCCTTGCGCTCGTTTTCGAGATGGACCGGAAGCGGGGAGAGAAGCCTTGCCAGAGTCCGGGGATTGAAGAGACCGGCCCGGTCATGGACGCCGGATCGGGGACAGAGGAGGAGAGCCTCGGGAGGAAAGCCCTCCAACGTAAGGATCCGGACGGCCGCGAGGGTGGCCGACAGGGTTCCGAGGTGGGGATGGGACACCAGGAGAATGCGGGAAGGAAGCCCGATGGCGCGAATCAGGGAGAGGATGCCCTCTCCATCGTCGAAGAAGGGGGAAAGAACCCCGCCGGATCCCTCCACCACCACCCGATGGCCGGACTCCGCCGCGGAGCGCAAACGAGCCGCCAGAGCCTTGCGGTCGAGAGAGCGCCCCTCGAGACGGGCGGCCGTCATGGGGTCGAGGGGCTCCCGGAAGGATTCCAGTTCCCAGACGGCCGAGGGGTCGGCTCCCGCCGCCAGGTATCGGAGGATGTCCCGATCCTCCGGGGGGCCGGGCAGCGCCCCGACCCCCGTCTGGGCCACCTTCACATACAGAAGGTCCGGTTGGTCCCGATGGGTGCGGACCAGGGACTCCATGACCCGGGTCTTGCCCACCTCGGTGTCGGTGGCCAAAACGAAAAGAAGGGAGCGGGAAGGCGCCTCAGGAGGAAAGAATGTCACGGACGGCCTCGATCACCCGCTCCTGCTCAGGGTCGGTGAGCTCGGGGAAGACCGGAAGGGAGACCACCTCCCGGGAGAGCGCCTCGGAGACGGCGAGCGGACCATGGATGGTGGGGTTGTCGGAGAAGGCCTTCTGGCGGTGGAGGGGGATCGGATAGTAGACCTCCGATCCGATGGAGCGGTCGGTCAGGGCCCCCCTCAGGCGATCGCGGCGGCCCTCCCCCGAGACCCGGAGGGTGTACTGGTGGTAGACATGGCCCCCCCGCCCTTCGGCCCGCTCCGGATCCAAGGGAACGACCACTCCCGGAAGCCCCGAGAAGGCCTCGTTGTAACGTTTTGCCAGCTCCTGGCGCCGGAGGGTCCAGCCTTCAAGGCGGGGAAGCTTGACGGAGAGGACCCGGGCCTGGAGGGCGTCGAGGCGGGCATTCATCCCCATCTCCTCATGCTCGTATCGCCTCCGGGAGCCATGGACCCGAAGGCGGAGGCAATGCTCGGCGATCGCCGGATCGGTGGTGGTGATCATCCCCGCGTCTCCGGCCGCCCCCAGGTTCTTCGTCGGAAAGAAGGAGTAGGCCACGGCCTGGCTATAGGCGCCGGGAGGCCGTCCCCGGAAGGTCGCCCCCACCGACTGGCAGGCATCTTCCACCACAAAAAGGCCATGGCGACGGGCGAGCGAGGAGAGGAGCTCCATGTCGACCATCCGGCCGTAGAGGTGGACCGGAAGGATCCCGGCCACCGGAATCTCGCCCCGGCGGGTGCGAAGCGCCCCCCGGCCGTCGACGGCAGTCTCCCGCCGGAAGAACTCCTCGACGATCTCCGGAGTCATCAGATAGCTCACGGGATCGACGTCCACGAAGACAGGAATCCCCCCGGCCAGGACGACGGCTCCCGCTGTGGCGAAAAAAGTGAAGGAGGGGACGAGAACCCCCTCTCCCGGCTGAAGGCCCGAGGCCAAGAGGGCCACGACCAGGGCATCGGTGCCGGAGGAGACCCCCACGGCCCGTCCGAGGCCCAGATTTTTGGAAAAGGCCTCCTCGAAGGAGGAGACAGCCTCACCCAGAATGAACTGCTGGGAGCGGAACAGGGGGGTCACCGCCGCAAGCACCTCCCCTTCCATGGAGGCAAACTGGCGGGTGAGATCGAAGAAGGGCACGGAGTTCTGGGTCACGACGGGTCCTTGGGGGCGAGGGGGGACATTCTCCCGACAAGGCTCGCAGAGCGGGCCTCGGCCCGGCGGTGCCGGACTCTTCGTCGGGGGTGATGCGGCGGCGGGGGAATCCGGAGGATCGTTCCCCAGGGAATCTCGTTGGGGTTGGTCACGAGAGAGCGGTTTTCATGAAGGAGAAGCCGCCACAGGCGCGGGGTCCCGTAGACGTTTTCCTTGGCCGCGATGGACTGCAGGGTATCTCCCTCGTGGACCCGGTAGATCGCCAGGCGGCCCGACTCCGGATGGAGCCGGCCGTAAAGCGTCACGGCCTTCCTGAGGTCGGGAATGAACGCCGGGTCCTCCGTCCCGTACCAGGCGAGGTAGCGGAGCACCCGGCGATGGTGGAGGGGATGGATGAGGATCCCGGTCCTCATGTGCTCCCGGGACCGCGACAGGAGGAGTCGGGTGAGGTCCTGCAGGGAGTCTCCCCCTCTTTGGTCCTTCTTGCCCAAAAGGAGGGAGCGCAGAAGCTCCATGCGCCCGGGATCGTTCGCCGCCCCTTTCGATGCCATCGCCAGATGGCGCTCGATGCGGCCCATATGGTCCAGGACCGTGGGATCGTGAGGCATGGCCGACAGAGCCTGGGACTCTTCGCGAAGGGCCTTGGCATAATGCCCCTGGCGGTCGTAGAGCCACCCCAGGCTGTCCCGGTAGGCCCCGTTTTTTGGGTCGTCGGTCAGGGCGCGCAGGATCATGTAGCGGGCACCCACCAGGTCTCCCTTCATCAGGACCTCGGTATACCCCAGATAGTTCAGGGCATCGGCAAATCCCCGGTCGAGGGCAAGGGAGCGGTGGAGAAGGTCCAGGACTTTCGGGAGATAGCGCTTGTGGTCCCACTGGTCGTAGAGGATCGCTTCGTTGAAGAGGAGGATCGGGTTTTTGGGGGAGAGCGTCCGGGCGCGACGGATCTCCGCGATGGCCTCGGGGTAGCGCTTCTGGTCCATGCGGGCCAGCGCCAGGGAAAAGGGGATCTCCCAGCGTTCCGAGGAGAGGCTTTCCGCCTCTTCGAGGTAGACGACGGCCTTGGAGTCGTTCTCCAGGCGGCGATAGAGGTCTCCCAGGTCGTAGGAGCCCTCGTACAGGTTGGGGAAGCGGTGGATCATCAGCCGGTAGGTGGCGATGGCCCGGGTGAAGTGAAGCGACTTTTCGTAGACCGACCCCAGAAAGGAGAGGAGACGGGGATCTTCGGGGTGGGTCCTGAGGATCGCTTCGATCTGCCGGATGGCTTCGTCGTAGCGGTTTTCCTGGACGAGGAGCGAGGAGAGGATCAGGGGCAGGCGGTTGTTCCGGGGATGCTCGTAGATGGCCCGCTTGAGCAGGTCGACCGCCTGGGGATAGAGCTTGAGGGCGAAATAGGTTTTCAGGAGCTTGACCTCAAGATCGATCCGCCCGACGTCCTCCATGGAGAGGAGCCGCTCGTAGGGAGCCCGGGCGTCCTCCCAGTCTCCCTGCTTCGAGAAGAGATCTCCCAGGGCGCCGAGGGCCGGAGCGAATCGGGGGTTCCGCTGGAGGGAGAGGCGGTAGAGGGCGATCGCCTTCCCGATGTTCCCGTTCCTCTCCTCCTGGAATCCGAGATAAAACGGAAGATAGTCGGAGCTCTTCGAACGCCGGACTCCCTCTTCGAGAATGGCCCGGCTCTTGTCGGGACGCCCCTCCTTGGAGTAGACGTCGGAGAGGGCGATATAGGCCTCGTCCTTGAGGGGGTCGAGGGTCAGAACGTGCTTTCGGTAGACCTTGACGATCTGCCGGAGAATGGCCTTTCTCTTCTCCGGATTGACCTCCTGCGCCGCCGCGATCTGGAGAATCGTCCCCAGGGTGAGCCAGGGCCCCAGGCGGCTGGGATGCTTCGAGGCCACCTGTCGGGCCTGGAGCTCCGCCCCCCGGAGGTCTCCCGTCTTGAGAAGCACCCGCGCCTTCATAAGCCCGAGATAGACCGAGTCGGGACGATAGACCAGGGCCTTTTCCACCTCATCCTTGGCCAGATAGGGATTGTCGAGGGTCAGAGCCACATCCGCCGCAATCTCATGGTAATAGGCCTGCCACGGATAGGCCGGATCGGGATGGCCGAGTCCCCCGAGAGGAATCCGGGTCTCCTGCTTGACCCCGCCTGTCCGATGGCCGGAGGTCGCCCCCGAGACGGGAGAGCCGCCGGAGGGGGAAAGACTCTGACATGCGGAAAGAAAGGCCGCCGAAGAAAGGACGACAGCAGCACACAGTCTGACAGGGAGAGACATCAAAACCTCGCTTGAACGATGCGAAAGAGGGTCTCCCCGACTTTCTGGCCCAGCCCCTGCCGCAAATGGACGCGAAGGGGAGCAAACGGGCGTGAATGGATCCGGCCTACTTTGAATGGGTCAGGTGCTCGCTCTCGAGAACATGGCCCACGCGCCGGGAGCGGATCTCCCTCATATCCTGGCCGAGAACGGCTCCGGGAATGAAGTCGAAGACCTTCCCGGCGACGATTTCCTTCGCCGACACCGTCGAAGAGGCATAGGAGAGGGCAAGCAGGCGCGTCGAGGAAGAAAAAAGACCCGCCAGGGACCCGGGCCAGCGAACGTCGGCATCGACCATGGAAAAGCCCTGCCCCAGGTCACAACGGGCATGGACGATTCCGCCCCGGGAGTCCAGGAAGGGAATCGACTTTTTTACGGGAAAACGCCACCCCGGAGAGAGGCGAAGAAAGACCCCCTCACGGGAGGAGAGTTCGAAGAGGTACGTCCGGCGCCCCCCGCCTTCGACCATTCGGTAGCGAAGCGGGAGGGGAGGCTCGGCCGAGGTCGTCCAGAACCCCCTCACCCCTTCCCACTCCCCATAGCCGGGGAGGAGGGTCAGGGTGGCGGTGCGGGCATCGTGAAGAAGAAGGTGAATGCCGCCCAGGGAACGACCGGGCGTCCCGGGAAAGGGCAGGATCCTCCCCCGGCGGAAGCCCAGTCTCTGGCGACATCCCTCCACCGGAAGAAGATACAGGAGAAGAAAGGCATTCTGGTTGACCATTTGCGCGACTCCCTCCTGTCCTCACTCTCACGGCCCCGGAAGAATCCCTTGGGTCATTCTACCACATCGAAGCCCCGTCTCCCGAATCCCTCTCCCGAAGGACCCCGAAGCCCCGCCCCGCCTGGACTTTCGGGATCAGCGCTTTCGGGCGATCTGTCCCCGATAGCGGGAGAGGAAGAGGTTGATCTTGATCCGGTCGATGAACTTGAGCGGAAGGATTCTCCTCCAGGCGAGAAGGACCAGCGGATCGGTATATTTGGCCTTGACGAGAAGCACCCCGTAGCCCAGCTTCTGCTGCTGCAGGAAACCATCGGGCGAGGTATCGTCGCTCACAATCTGATGGAGGGTCTGCACTCCTTCGGGCGTCAGGCGGGAGGGATCGTAGAAGAAGATGACGTTCCCCCGGCGGATGACATTGACGATGGTGCAGGGAGAAATTCCGCTCTCCGGAAGATCGTTCTTGGGAATGTAGGTGTCGGTCATGGGTCCGGAGCTCGGCGGCCTCGAATTGTAATGGAAGCTCTCGCAGGAGGCGGGATCGGAGGAGGTCCTGTGCCCCTGGGAGGGGTACCGGAGAATTCCCGAGCGGATGGGGGAAAAGGGCTGATTGCTCCCCCCCCCGAACATCCCCATCATGGGCATGAAGGGCGTCGTGGGGGTATTGGGGGAATTGGGGGTGCCCTGTCCCGAGCTGTCGGCCAGGGCCGGACCGGCTCCCTTGAAAAAAAGCCCAAGAAAGGCTAACAATAAAAGACCGGATCGGAAAAACACCGTTTTTTTCTTCGGGAACCTCCCGGCCGCCTCGCCTTCCGGACGGCCCGACAATCTCCCGAAGAAAAAAAAGCCAGCCAAGGAGTCTCTCATCAACGTTCCCACCTCCCTTTCAAAAGTGCTTGTGATTGCGGGATTTTTCATGGCCATGATGGCTCCATTGGCCATGAGCCCGGCGAGTGCCTCCGCCGATGCCCTTCCCGACATCTTCGGTGAGTATATACCGGGAACGGTCGACGGTTCCAATGCCCCCTACACCTTCGGGCAAGGGTGGGGAGCCGGCGTCGACTGGAACGCCTTTGTCACCTCCAGCTTCTTTGTCCGGGGCGGGGTGCAGATCACCAACTTCCCCGGACCGGGGGTCTTCCTTCTTCCCATCACCGTGGGGGGCGGGTATCGACTGACCCAAGGATCGCCGGGGGATTTCTACGTGGTGGGAGATGTCGGCATCGCCCCAGGATTTTACCCGGGAGGCTCCTCGACCACCTCCTACTACGATGTCGGCATCGGGTATTCCTTCACGAGAGTCTTCGCGGAATTCAAGCTGGCGATCCTTCCGGGAACCAATTATGGAAACGGGACCTTCCTCTACTTTCCCCTGACGGTGGGAATCCATCTCTGAGCCCCCCCATGAGCTGACCTTCCCCTCTCCCTCAACGGATCGCGGGAACGGGAAGCCTCTGATGGCGGGGTTGGATTTCCGCGTTTTCCTTTCCCTGCGTCCCAATCGAATCTTCTCCCCAAGGAAGGGCTCTCGACCTTGTCCCGGACTCTCAAGAGCCTGGGCAGGTTGTCGGGTCCATTGACATCCGCCCCTCCCTCTCGCTTCGCTCGTCGCGAAAGCGGTAAGGAAGGAGAGGATGTCAACAGGACCGGAATTTCTTTCTCCCTTCCCGGAACGCGTCGAAAGAGCCACACCGCTGATCTTTTAACCGACGTGATCCTCCCTGAGGAGGTGACGGTCATCCCGATATATCCCGCTTATCGGAACGCACTCCTAAGCGATGGATTTCGTGCTGCGTGTCCTATTCCGTTTTTTCCCCGCTTTTGTCCGTCCGGACCTCGTGTTGTTCGGTCAATTCGTGAAACATTTCCTGTTGGGCTCTGATCTGCGTTTTCAGACTGGAGGACTTCTGCATTTCCGTCACCCGGTGTCCCAGCCACTGAAGTGACACGAGAGAAACGACAACGATCGCCAATGCCCCACCGAACTCAAGTGTTCCTTCCGGATCTTTCCAGCGAACAAAATGCTGAAGGAATGTTGACCCCATGATGACGATGATGACGCTCAGAATCTTGCTTTCCAGGTCGGTCAGGGATTCGATTCCAAGGGCGACTGCGACATTCAGGGGCGAGATAAACAGGCTGTAAAGACCTACCCCCACCAGATAAAAAACAACCGCTTCAAGCATTGTGCTGACGATATTCAGATCCCGGCTCATCGAAATCCCGTGGGCGTAAAAGATTCCATGCGCCACATCGGACCAGGATCGATAAAGTGCCCGAACGGCCTGGACGGCGCCAATCAGAAACAGGGAAAATGCGCTGACCATCACCGAAAGGACCGCCACAAAAACAAGATACCTGGACCTACCAAGAAGAAGATCCAAAAACTCTAATGATTTATTTTGATCATATGGAATTTTCAACGAGATCACCTATCCTTTCCGGGTCGTTTGCAGGGAGGAAGTATTCTTGTTGAATCAGAAAGGGTTTCTGATAATCTTTGGCCGATCTTTCGATGGTAACCATTCTGGCGACGCAGTCAAGTGTCCCAAAAACCGACATTGATTTTGGGTGCGCCCCTCGGTGGAATCTCAAGGAACACCTGAAAAAGCGGGAAGAGGAAAACAAAATCGTCCGATTGCCCCCTCTTGGCCTGTGGCCCCAGAAGGGGAATGCGCGGGCAACTGGTCAAAAGATCCTTGACGGGAGACGCGTCCTAAAATTCGTCGCTCACCCCAACGAAAATCCTCATTGACATGAGGAAGGGGCGAGGAATAGACTTAAAAGTGCGCGTAGAAAGCGAGGCGTTTATGCAGAACAAGCAAACGTTCCTCGTTGAGTGCGAAATTTGTGACAGGATCGCCACCATCTCCACAAGCAAGTCTCCGGGCATTTACATCTGCACGCCCTGCTGGGACGATCTCAGGAACACTTCGCTCCACTCTTCGACGGAACAAAGTCCCGTATCCGGCCACCCCGAACTTCACTAGTTCCCGGTGGACCCGGATCCTTCCGGGATCTGATTTCCCCCTCCCTGAACCTGGCCGGTCATCGCCGACGGTATCTGTATCTCTTCAAAAAACGTCTCTTTTTTCCCCTTTTCGTTCACAAGCACAATATCGAAACGCACCAACGGCGGAAGCGAATGGTTCTGGACCGAATTCCAGCGGTCTGTCCAGAGCATCCCGTCAAAGTACCGGATGCGAAAAGACCAGACCCGGGACAGGATTGTTTCGGGGATGACCGCCTGGGTTCCGTAAGAGAGCAGATTGGTATTTTGCTCGTGGACCAGGGTGAAATATCGGGAGGCCGGGTCCTGGAAGAGCATGTATTCGACCCCCTCAAGATGGGAGATGGGCGCGCCCTGGCTCAGGCGGGTCTGATCCAGGGTGGTAAAGAGAATCGAGTCCGTCTCCCTTCCTGCCGTCTTGTTCGGGAATCCCATAAAAAGAGTGAGCGGATCATTTTGATTGAGGTAGGCCGAAAGAAGTTCGTTGCGCAGGAGGTAGCGGATGACCTCCATCTTGCGCTCGAAACGGGTCTTCCTCTCCACATGGGCAATCGTCATGTCGGTTTGCCGGATGGCTTCGAAGAGGAGCCCTAGGATGATCGCCAGGATCCCGAAGGCCACGAGAACCTCGAGAAGAGTGAAACCTTCGTCGCTCCCCGGGCGCACCTGACGTCGCAAGGCGCCCCTAGGGGATGTTCGAGACATAGGTCACCAGAGAGAAGGAATGGGCGTTTTTTCCGCGCCCATGGGTCACTGTAAGGCGGACCTGCCGGATCACCGGAAGAGGGGCGGGAGAGACCTCCTCGCGCCACCGGTAGTCCCGATAGGGAGCCTTGAATCGCCCCGTGAGGATCCCCGGAGGCAGGAATCCCTGGGCCACAATTTCGGCGAGCTTCATGTTGGCAAGGTCGGCCAGCTTCAGGGTCTCCTCCGTCCGGTCGACCATCCTGACCGTCTGGGCCCGAATGGCCAGGAGAGAGAGAACCGCCACGGCAAAGATGAAGAGCGCCACCATCACCTCCACGAGGGTGAATCCCTCCTCCCCGGAGGAGCGGCTCGCCGGACTACTCATCGCCGGACTCCAACGTCGGGATCTCGCCGCTGGGCGGGCCATAGAAGGGCGGGGCCGACGAGGGAGATTCCTCGCCGTCCACAACCTCGATCCGTCCGGTGATGCCGTGGAGAATCAGTGTCATGCGGTGGTCTCCGTCATCGAGAACGATCGTCGTGGGCTCCACCGACCCCGTGGGAAAAAACTGGGTAAAGGTCTTGCCATCGGTAACCTTCCCCTGGTGAAGGACGCGGATCCGTCGGATCCGGAGCGGGGAGGAAAGCCGGAAGGGATGGACTCCCGTGGTTTCGAAGGGGGAGAGAGTCCCCGAGGGGGCCAGCATCGAAGCGGAAAAGGCTCCCCGATCGAGGTCGTAGTCGAGCCGGAGCATCCTCTGACGCGAGATGGCTTCCCACTGGAGCGTCCGGATCTCTCCCGAGAGACGGCGGGCCAAAGCGGGAAGCTTCGCCTCATGTCGCAGGGAAAGCTTCGGGAGAACGAGGATCGCCACAAGGGCGACCAGAAAAAGAACCACCATGATCTCAAGAAGGGTGAAACCCGAGCTTTCGACAGACGATTTCCTCATCTTCTCCCCGATCCCGTCTTCTCCAAGGCGATTTCCACAATGACCCCATCTCGCCTAATCACAAAGGATCGCACGAAAAAAGGCACAAAAAAAGGAGAACCCCTTTCGGGGTCCTCCTTCGGTATTGGGTATCATAAGAGTATGTATAATGAC
>ACXJ01012531.1_pt2 | contig 12747 bp, 12 predicted proteins | sample 870861 | NCBI WGS metagenome assembly ACXJ01 (sample SAMN02954270, study PRJNA29437) | mine drainage metagenome | biome: terrestrial; feature: Richmond mine; material: biofilm; isolation source: combined biofilm from UBA (pink subaerial biofilm) and UBA BS (thick... ... | reverse complement strand
AGTTATAGCCAGCCTGGGTGGGTAGGGATCCCCCAATGGCAAATGCCCAATGGGGGTTGGATTGGAACCCCTGGGNGTGTGTCAATACGTTTGGTACAACGTGCCCNNTGATCATCTTCGTCACGGCGGNNNGGACGGATTCGATACCTACAATCCTAATGCATCCAATACCTATTACCTCGGGTATGGGGCGTCCCCAGGGGGTTCAAATTGCAGCATGCCGATGGAACATCTCTACATCTGGCAAGACGCCCGAAGCGGCCTTGAAACTGTTCTTCCGTGGTAAAGGAGTTTTCATGAAAACACTTATAACAATGGGCGGAATGCTGATACTTCTCATCTTCTCCGGGTGCGCTGGAGGAGGGGGCGGAGGGGGAACCGGAGGATCAGGATCCACAAAGACGGTGATTGGATATGCCTTCACAACCGGCCCTTTTCAAAAAACAGCGGTTTATTCTGATGGATCAGTCGATGGGACAGGCACTTCAATTTCAAACGGGGGTGCAAATCTTCTCGGAGTCAGCGTTTCCGGAAAAAATTTCATCGTCGAAACGGGAAATGTCGTGGATGGCATTACCGTGTGGCAAGTTTCATCCTCCGGGGGCGTGTCACAGGTGGGGTCCTATCTTGATTCCTCCGGATGTGGTCCTGACAGTCTTGCGGCCAATAAAACAGGAACGGAGCTGTTCGTGGGATGTGCAAACGGAGGGATCGATACGTTCACCATCAATTCCGACGGATCCCTGACGGCTCTTCAGTCCCCGGCCTATACCGCCGGAGCCAATTACGATATCAATTCAATGGCTCTCGACCAGTCGGGAACGTACCTGATCGTCAATGCGGCGGTCACCACGGCTGACTCCGAGTTTCTTCAGCTTTCGATCGGAGGCGGAGGGGCGCTGACGCTCTCGAGTTCACAGACCGGTATCATCGGATGGCAGAGCACACTGATTGCAAATCCCAGCACAACGCACGGGAATTATTTCTATGCCGGAGGGAGCGGAGACACGAACTATTACATCGTTTCCGAATCCGGAGGCTCGATCACGGCCACGGAACAGACGGCCCTCGAGATCGATTCCTGGCCCGTATGGATCGATTCAACCGGGTCATGGCTCACATCGTTGAACTCGAAATCCAATACCCCCCAGACGACCTACATCCAGCAATATGCGATCGGGACCAGCGGAACCCTCACGCTGAACGGATCCTCCGTCACCATCAATTCTGTATGGGAGGACAGCGCAAGCCCGGCCCAGTACGATTCGACCTATGGGTACGTCATCATGAGAGCCGAAAACGCGATCATCGTAGGAGCGCCGAATTCTCTGAACGGGTCAATGACGATCCTCGGGACAGGATCCGGTGGCTATGGCGGACTCGCCTATGTGCCTGTAAATTAAATCCCCCCTCCCTCTGGAGGTTATCACAATTTGTGATAACCTCTCCCGTCCCCCTGCGGGGGAAGCGCCCTCATAGCCGGGCATGCAAGTGCAGATATGGTTTCTCCAGAAGAAATTCGTTAAAGACTCTTATTTTGATTCATTGCCAAGATAGAAGAATTTCTTCAGATCTTGCTGCGCTGTTCATGGATAGCCAATCTCGGCCTCTTCTATAACTCTGCCTAAGAGCAAGGACTGCGGTTCCAATAGCCTCCGTGCAGGCGCTCTGTACCGTTGGCGCATCTACATGCGTTCCATGAATTATACGACTCCTAATCCCATATATTTCGGAAAGTGAACGCTTTAGTTCGATGCGTTTTTCTGGATCGCTCTCGATTAACTTAGCAAGGGAGGCGGAAACTCTAAAGGTAACTTCATTGGAAGTCCCCAAAAGGTTTTCCCAAACCATGACGGCATCAATCAGAGCATCGGCCTTGTCAGTACGATGAGCAGCTGCGGACACTAAGCGTTTTGCCGCAACATCAACTTCAGGGGAATGGGCCCGTTCTACGGTGAGAGCCCAACCTTCTAGGTCTTCAAGTTGTTGGCTTGCATCCTGTTCCTTTGCAATGATTGGGGCAAGGTTTGGGGATGAATAACCGAAGAAACCTTGAAACGGTATAAGAAAGGTGGACCACGTTATTACTGGCACGACAGGATTCATGTGATCTTTCGAAGCCAAGGCACATGCCAATGGCAGGAGATACCAAGATCTCTGATCATGCTCAGTGGGGGGTTGGAGCTTTGCCTCAGGAGTTTGTGATCTATCAAATATAATTGGGACTAACTTGGTTTCTATCAGCAATGCTCGAGTATTTGGTTGGCCTAAGCGAGGGAATACTATGCTTCCATCGACCGCGGGTGTCGATCTGATCGTCCCCCAAGGAGTAATTAATTGTGAATTAGGAGGAACAGTAACTTGCGCTAGCCCCTTGATTTCATACCCTCTGATTGGTTCACCCCTTACGGCCTTTCTGAGTTCTTCGAATCCTTCCAGCACTGTCCTTATGAATACACTTTCTTCATTAGGAAGACCAAAAAAGAACATATGTCGAAATGCATTCGAAAACAATGAGTAGATGATTTCCCGCCCTGGCATACGGAATCCGCCACTATGATGGAAAATCATTGGATCAAGTTCTCCTTCACGTGGCGCAATCAATCCAAATTCTTCATCAGCTAGAATCGTTTCTACAAGGTCATTAAGATTTGGAATGTCCCGAGAAAACCTGTTGGGTACCATGAATGCGCCTGCCAGAACCGGATCAGAATACATCATTGCTCCCAAACCTGGTGGTTGGGGCTTGATTGGAGCCTGGAATGCGGAAGAAGCGACTGTCGCAATCGTTGTAAATAAATTCTTATTCATTTATTCCCCTAAAGTATAACTATCTGAAAGCCCTCTTTATCTTGGACATAAGTCAGGGTCCATCTTCCGCCGCAATCAACTCCCCCCCCGAAGATGATGCTCCATAGCCTCCCATATTCTCTGTTTCCAATGATGGCAGGTTTTTCACAATCTTCACCGTCTCCATGCTGACCCGGATAATCCGCAGAAGAAGATTGAAAATATAGAGCGGATCCCGATGCTCCTCGCACCAAAGGTTGGGATCGTTCAGGATCCCGCTCTCCTTGTCGGTGTAGACCTGGTATTGCTCCATGATCCATTCGATCGCCGGCTTTCCATTGACCACATAATCGTAAGTCTCTAAGGGAATCTCAGAGATTGTGACGTCATCGTTAAAGTGAATGATCGATTTGTCCTTGTCCCCGCTGGAGGTTTTCCCAAAGCGTATCTTCGTAACATGGTAGAGGTCCTCTGGAGACTTGGATTTTCCAGCCTGGCTGATTTCGATTGTCACATCCTTCCAGGGATCTACCGTTTCATAGTTCAGGTGCCAGGAAGCCAGATCCCGGCCAGCTTTCGAAAAGGTCCAGAAATCAGTGGCAAAGGGAACACGGGGGAGCATTTTCTTCAAATCATCGGCGTACCGCTCCCGATACTCAGTAGAATGAAGTACCCCATAAACGTAATAGAAGAGGTCCTCCTTGGATATTTTCTGATCCATGTAGTGGTCTCGGAAGTTGGTAAGAGACGAATCAGAAATGGCCTCCTTTTTGACGAGATTCTCTTCTTGGGATTCTTCTTTGAAAAGCCTTGCCAATCTTTTTTTCCCAGCCTGTGGTTTCTCGTAGACATAGAGGGGAAAACACTGTCCCTTGGAGATCACCTCGAGATCCGGAAGAACATTGACGATAAGGCAGGAAAATTCTTTACTCGATCCAGTTCCCGTCACCGAAATAGCAAGGTTTTCGTGATGAGCGGATGGAAACAACTTTTCCTTAAACCGATGGTTGAATTGCTGATCGTAATAGATCCACGACTTGGAAAAAGGGCGATAAAGTGATGGCCCGATGTTCTCTTGGTGAAACTCTCCCTTCTTCCCTTGGGCAAGATCCTCGATCAGTTCGCTGGTCCATTTGATCTTTTGGGGATCGGTATTGATGAGGTCTTGGGCTTTCTTGGAAGCCTTTTTCCCTTCTGCTTGGCATTTTGAGCTCAAGGAATCCACCTGGGAATTGTAGAAGTCGATCATCCGGTGAACGTTATCTTTCAAGGATGCTTTACTGAAGTTGTAGATCCAGACATCGCGGCTAGTTTCTACGCCTCTGGAACGAATCTCAAAAATGGCGTTTGGCGATTCATCAAGAGGGATGAAGTCGTTGAAATCGTCTCCTCTTAGGTTGATCCAGTCGTGATGTTCGTTGGGAGCAATCTTCTCCCATGGAACATTCTCAATGCTTCCAAATCCGACCACCCTGTCTAATTTTTCCTCCCGGCTCAGGTAATCCCCGATATCGTGGTAGTGGATTTCGCAGGGGCCTTTTTTCTCGGGATTCTTCACCAAAAGAGTGATGGCGATCGGAGCTCGGCTTCCGGATCCGAAGATCTTTCCTCCCTCTTTTCGGGACAGTTCTCCCGATGTTCTCTGATTCCCCCTCAGATTGAACACATAGATGCTCGTAAACTCCTCGGCCAACGTCTTCCGGAACCCGTCCATTGTGTTTCCGTCAATCCATCCCCCATTAGTGACATAGCAGATTACGCCCTGCTTTCTGATCCGGTTGCTCGCCCAACGGAAGGCGCGGATGTAGCTGTCATAGAGACTGTTCTTGTTGACGGCCGTCGATCCGGCCGCATAGGTGTCCCGGATGCTCTTGTCCAGCTTTTCGTAGGAGAGGTTCTGATTGTTCTGGTTGGAGTCTCCCTGGTTGGCCCGATACGGCGGATTCCCGAGGATGACCCGGATGTCGGCCTGGTTCTGTCGATCCGCCCGGGCATTGTTCTCCTCGAGGAACTTGGGGAACATCTTGGACTTTCCGCCTTCTCCCATCTGGAAGGTGTCCCCCAGGACCATCCCCGGGAAGGGAAGACTTTCTCCTGAAGCCTGAAGGAAGGCGGACTCGATGTTGAGGGAGGCGATATAGTAGGCCAGAAGGACCAGTTCCGTGGCGTGAAGCTCTTCCCGATATTTGTCCGGCAGGCGATCAGGGGAAATAATCCCGCTTTGGATCAACCGGGAGAGGAAGGTTCCGGTCCCTGCAAAGGGATCAAGGATATTGACCCCCGGATCGGACAGGCCCACCCCGAATTCCTTTCTGAGGGCGAAGTCGGCGCTTTTGATGATGAAGTCCACCACTTCGACCGGTGTGTAGACGATCCCCAGACGATCGGCCAGTTTGGGAAAGGCCGCCTGGAAAAAGGTGTCGTAAAGGTTCCGGATCACATCCTGGCGGGACTTGTCGCTCTTGGCCAGCGACACCCTCTCTCGCACGTTCTGATAGAACTTGTCGAGCCCTGAGGTCTCCCCGTGGAGCCCGTGCCTGTCGAGAATCCAGAGGATCCGCTGCATGGCCTGGGACATGGGATTGCTGTCGATGAAAGACTGGCTCGGGAAGAGCGCCTCGAAAACCGGGCGGGTCATGATGTGCTGAACCAGCATGTCCACGATGTCCGAATCACTGACTGCCGGGTTCATGGTTTGCCGGATCTCTTTTCCAAACTCCGCGAGGGCGGATTTTGCCTCCGGATCCCTCAGAACATCCTTGACCCGGGCTTCGATCGTTTCAGCCGTCCTGGCCACATCCCGGGACCAGTCCTGCCAGTATTCCCGGTCTCCCATTTTCTGGGGGATGACTCCATAGACTGCCTCCCCGAGCTGATCGACGGGAATCGGAGGGAAGCTCATGGTTGGAAGATTGGTGGAAGCTTTTTTCTTGTCCCGCTCCCGTTCATCTCCCGTGATGACGGAGATCCGCTTGCGGTACTCGGAGTCGTCCACCAACCGTTCGTCGTGGGCCCGGAGGGCCTTCAGGACCTTCCAGATGTTCTTGAATTGCGGATCGCTTTCAATGAATCCATCGAGTTCGGAAATCTGGTCGGACGGGATCCCGACGGGCAAAATGATGTAGCCGTACTTTTTTCCAGGATTCTTCCGCATGACCCGGCCGACGCTTTGTACCACATCGACCATGGAATCCCGGGCGTCGAAGAACAGAACGGCGTCCAGGGAAGGAACGTCGACACCCTCGGAGAGGCACCGGGCATTGGTCAGGACCCTGCACTCGGCGGAGGCCTCCTGGGCCGCGTCGAGCCAACGGATCCTCTCGAGCCGGCGGTCGATATTCATCCCGCCGTCCACGTGCTCGAAATGACAGGTCAATCCATCCCCATGGTTGTCGAGGTAGAGATTCACGACTTCCTGAAAGCATGTGGCCAGTTCCCGTGAACTCTTGATGGTATGCGAGAAGGCCACTCCGCTTTTCATGGGAGGATCCCCGGGATCGAAAGCCGGTTGGCCGTCATCCCGTGTGACCCCCTCCTTGGCCAGGGCCTTCCAGGCCCCGACGATCTTGGCTGCAAACCGGGACTGAATGGCTTTTCCACTCTCGAGGGTGTAGGCGTTGGCCAGCTCCTGCATCCGTTCGTCGGTCATGGCCACGATGATCACCTTGAAGTCCGACAGGATCCCTTGCTGGACCGCCTGGCCGAAGCTTAGGGTGTGGAGGGTCGGGCCAAAGCGCGTCTCGTCATCCATGGAGTAGACAAGGGCCTCATTTTCGCTGGCTCTCTTCTTTGTTTTTTCGGTGAAAATCCGGGGAGTGGCCGTCATGTAGAGACGCTTCCTGGCCTGGACGTAGGAATCCTCGTGAACCATCATGAAGGAGGAGAGTTCGCCCGCTTCCGATTGGGGAGTATAGCTCCCGCCGGCATTCTCGGCTTTTTGCTTCTTCCGGGCGATGACACTTTCCTTGGCCTCGTAGGAAAGTTCTATTCCGGTCGTCCGGTGGGCCTCGTCGCACAGGACGAAATCGAAGGAAGGAAGGCCCATCCCCTGGGCTTCCCGGATTACCTCCATGGACTGGTAGGTGGTCAAAATGGCCGTGATTCCGTCTGGATAGGGCTTGGAGGCATACCGGGTCAGTTTTTCCGGATCCGTTGTGGCCGGGTAGGCAAGATCGTAGACCCGGAGGTCCTCTTCGTCTTTTCCGATCCGGGTATCCGAGCAGACGGCAAAGAAACGCATGGGAACCAGGGATTCCCGGGCCCATTCCCGGAGGGTCTGGGAGAGGAGGGTGATCGACGGAACGGCGAAGAGAACGCTCCCTCCCCGGGGAACGATCTCCTCGACGATCCGGAGGCCTGTCAGGGTCTTTCCCGTTCCGCAGGCCATGATGAGCTTCCCGCGAGAATTGTTCTTCAGTCCCTCCAAGACGTCGGATTTGGCACTTTCCTGGTAGGGACGAAGGGATTTCCTGGGAAGGAGCAGAAGCGGGGCATCTGGTGAGACGAACTGCCCCCAGTCCACCCCGCTCTCTTCGAGGTCGACCAGGTTGATTCGAGATACCGGAATGGTTTGATCGAGAAGGAGGTCTTCCGCGTGGGCACTCCAGTTTTCTGTCGTCGAGACCACGATTCGGTGTGAGAAGATGGGGCGGGTTGTTCCTGGATGGGCTTTTCCTGAAAAGGAGATGAAATTTTCAAGCTCAGGCCTGTTCAGATATTCGTTCGGCTCGTAAAACTTGCACTGGATAGCGCAAAAACCATCCTCATCCAATGCGACGAGGTCGATCCCTTTGTCTTGAGCCGTGAACCCCCATTCAGCGAGGTGAGGGCAATCCTTCCAGAGCCAGACTGCCTGGAATCGGTGAGCATATTCCGGAGCGGCTTTGAGAAAGGAGCGAATCAGGCGTTCGAAGGAGTCCCCAAGGGCTCGTTTATCACGTGCGTCATGGCGAAGCCTCTCCAGAACGTCGTCGATTCGCATATCACCTCCATTCAGTGGTTTTTCTCAGATTCGATCCAATAACTCCGGCCCTTCATTCCTCGCTGAATTGACCATCCGGCTGACCCGATACCATTCCATTGTCTCAGGATCCCCAACGGTCAACTTCTCCTTCATTTCCATGAAATCAGGGGACTCGGGATTCAGCCAATCGTCCCACAAGGCTTCCGGCAGAATGGCCGGCATCCGGTCATGGATGTCCGATATCCCAGGGATTGCAGGACGGACAATGATGGTGAAGGATTCGATTTCCTTTCCGTCGGGCCCTGTCCAGGTGTCCCACAATCCGGCCAGGGCGAGGGGTTTGTCATCGGGACGGTGGAAATACCAGGGCTGCTTTCCGGCCTCGAGCTGTTCCCACTCGAAATACCCATCCGCAGGGATGATACATCGTTTATGACGAAAAGCGTAGCGATAGGCGGGTTTTGTGTCGATCGTTTCGATCCGGGCGTTGATCGTCGAATATTTTCCCTTTTCCTTGGCCCAATGAGGGATCAGGCCCCAGAGAAGGGGAATCAGTTCCGGCTGTGATTCTTGGTCCGTTTTCCTCACGGCCAAGGCCTGTTGTCCTGGGGAGAGGTTATACCGGGGATTCCAGTCGAATAATGGGGGAACGGCCCTGAAGGTTGTCGCATATTCCCTGGGTGTCCTTTTTTGAGCGAACCGGCCGCACATGGATCATTCCTCTGTATCGGAGCACGACTTTTCCCATTGCTCCCATTTTTTAGGACTGTTTTCCTCCTCCAGGAACTTTTCTTTCATCCATCGGGGCATCGAGGGTTCCTGCCCCCTCAAAGCCTGAAACTCTTCCGGAGGAAGTTTCCGGCGAAGGGTGTGAATATGCCGCGAGGTCAGCCAGGTCTTTCCCAATCCCCACAAGGCGATGAGGGCGTATCCGGCAGGCCTTCCCGATAGGGCCAACGTCCTCGGAGAGGCATGTCGGAGATAGAGGATCGACCCGTTTGTCAGCCGGATCTGTCGGGTTCGTCCCGAAGTCCAGTAAATCTCCTTCAGAACCATCTGGGTGATCAATCCAAGCCGTTGCGCTGCCTCTACCCCTGAGAGAGTGATTGTTTCACCTTCTGCCACGAGTCTGAGAATTGCCCCAGAAGAGGGAGGAACCGATCCAGCGTATCGGCTGATTTCCGGACGGACATAAACCCCTCGCGTCACTCTCATCAATGTTCCGGACTTGACCAGCTTTGAAAGGGTTCTCTGAATGGCGGTCATCGGGGCGATTTCACGGAATATCCCCACCTTGAACGGCTCTCCTTTCGGATGTCTCTGAATCTTCTCCCAAATGGCGCTTGAATACATCACCCTGACCTGTCCTTTGAAAGTCCTGGGTCTTCATAAGAAGGGTCCATCTGTGACCGTCACGTGACTGTCACGTGACAACTGATGAATTCCGAACTTGCATCACTTATGTTGCCCTTTTCCCACGTATGCATTAAACGCCGCCTCGAACAATTCGTTGAGCTTCATGTCCCGTTCGAGGGCTTCGCGTTTGAACCGTTTCACGAAGTCCGGAGGCATCTTGAAGTTCATCGGCACGAGTTCCGCAGAAGGGACCGTGCCCCGCCCCCTTGTGGCCGTTTTTGTCATCGTCATAGGGCTCTTTCACTGTCCAGACAGATTCACTCCCGACGATATCGCCTGATGAATCGCCAAATTAATCAGCGCCGCCCGGGAGATTCCCGACTTCCTCGCCTTCTCATCGACGGCCTTCAGAAGTTCCGGAGAGATCGTCAAACTAATCTGAATCTTCTTCCTGTCCTTTTCCGTTTCTGTCGGCACTCCCGCGTCGGGTGCCGCCTTGATGAAATCTTCCGCTGCTTTTTTCTTCGGTCTGACGATCATGGACTCCCCTTCGGTATCATAATGATATCTTTTTAATATTTATACGATATTAAAACACTATCGGAATAGATGCAAAATGAGATTGTTCAGTTCGTCGCTGGCCTTCCCGTCTTTCGGCTTCAGCTCCAGGACGGAGAGCCCAGAGCCAGCGGCATTGGCGAAAGCCTTTCTTCTTCGAAGAGGCGTCGGAAGGTAATCGAACTGCGAAAGTTCCATCACCGCCTTGGCCGCCTCTAGGTTGTCATTCGAATTCTCTCCGGGATCCGCCCCATTTAAAACCGCATAGCACCGAAGGTCGTCCCGGACGCTCCGGGCCTCGTCGATCAGAGCCGCGATGTCGTTCAGGGCCCACACGTCATAGCTCCTTGGCTGGAACGGAACCAGGAGAATGTCGGAGATCACCAGGGCCGCCCGGAGAGCCGTCGAGTCCCGTCCTCCCGCGTCGATCACTATGTCCTCGTACTTCTCCCGAGCCTTCAGGACCTGGCTCCGGAGGGTCGGCCCGTCCGGGTAGGCCGCGCACGCAATGGAGGGGGCTCGGTCCAGTTCCGACCGGATCCCGATCGCCGTCAGGGCAGTCGCCTGGCGGTCCCCGTCGACGAGCCATACGTCCCGCCCCGCCAATGCCCGGGCGATCGCCAGGTTCAGCGCGATGGTCGTCTTTCCCACTCCCCCCTTGGTGTTCCCAACGGTCACGATCATGGCTCCCTCCATATCAACATGATATATATTAAATATTAAACAGATATTTATTTAATATTAAAATAATATCATAGGCTTTTAAGAAGTCAAGCGTGAAGGAAGAGGGAATCGTGGCCAAAAAGGGTTACGATTTTCAATGGAAACGAAAGGGAAGAAGACGAGTGATCATTGATCGATTTAATAGTGTTTCCATATCATGATGCTATTAAGGGAGAGTTGTCGGAAATATTCATTAAGACGGGCTTCATCACTGTTCGGCTTCTGCATCATCGGCTTTTCTTGTCCGACTAGGGGAGGAAGTTACCCGACAAGACCGAATCCAGAGGAAAGGGACACGTACCCGGGATTCCCAAGATATTCAGGTCGGATTCGTTGTTGAATTCCTCGAATGACCTGAAAACATCACTTCTGGCCTTCTCCCAGGCCTCGTCGATAATCTGATCCATCGCTCTATTGAGTCCGGGATTGTCTCTGAGAATACTCATCGCCTCGTCCCAGAATATCTGCGCCTCCTTCCTCCATCTTTTTTCGTCACCGGGAGACCTGTCTTGAAGATATTGATGTTTGATGAAGTGGGAAAATGATTGGGCCATAAAACCGATGAATTCCCGCCTCAACGATTTTCCCAGATCTTCCACCTCCTCTGCGAGATGTTCGAGATCGATTTCTGATAGTCGTCCTTCCCGAAGAAGCCTGGCCACATCCTGGGTCCATGTAAAATAATCCGTTTCGTAAAGGGCTCTGAGATTATCATTCGTCATCGGATATTCCTGTTCACAGCATCAGACCTCTTTTTTCGCTGAGTCTCGGTCACGGAGGCAATCGCCATCTCTCGGGTCCAGTCCGGGGTGAAGTTTGTTGTAATGTTCAAGAGTGCGAGGGCAGATTCACGAGAATAAAGGTTGCCGGATGGTCCACGTTTTCCATTTACCAAAAAACTATTACAAACAAACTCAATGACTTGCGATCTATTGACCTGAGATCCTGTTATTCCATTCCGATCAGCCCGCAGATTTATATTACTTGGGGATTCTCCTGTGAACTCCGCCATCACCCGATCCGGTCGAATTCTCTTTCTACGATTTCGATGTTCCCGTTGTAATTCCGCTTGGCAGTGAAGACCCGATCGGTCAGGGCCTCCGTCAGGGAGAGTCCTGATTCAAGGCTTTTTCGCATGAACCCTCCGGTGTCGATGAACCGGTGGCTCGCGGCCATGAGTGGTTTCCGGAGCGGGGTATGTCCGCAGTATGTCGGAGAAAGTCCCGGAGCTTCAATGGCCAGTCCCTCCACCGGAAGTCCCCGCCTTTTCATGTTGATCGCGTGGACCAGGGATCGGTCCCAGGTCAGGGAATCCGCGACGGTTCCAAAAGTGTCGAACCCCGGGATATACCGGGTCTCTCCCCAGGGAAGTCCCGCATCGATGTCTGAATCGGTGAAGAAAATAACCTCCGGACGGTCCACCTTTCCGGATCCTTTCGGAGCGGAGCCTGTCGTCTCCCAAGGGAGGGAGGCAGTTTGTCCGACCGGATCCAGGAGATTCCTCACCAGGTCGGCATGGACGACATGGAACCGGTTGTCGCCTTCCCCAACCACGATCAGAAGAGGAAGAGATTCCAGGCGATCTTTCACCTCCGCCGGCATTCGGTAATTTCTGAACCATGCCTCCCCACCGTTGAAGAGGAAAGCATGGTCGGGAAGTCCATTCGCCGACTCCATGGGGTATTTCTGCCGGGCCCGGGGAAGGAGGTAGTCCATCATCATGTCCTCGTGGTTGCCGAGGACGGCATGGAACCAGGGCTCCAGGAGAAGGGTCAATCCCCCGGGGCTGTCTTCTCCCCGGTCTATGAGGTCTCCCACTGAAAACAGGCGATCCTTTTTCGGGTCGAACGCCACATGCTCCATCAGGGCCCGGAGAAGATCCGTGGTCCCGTGGAGATCCCCCAGGACGAAATCCCGGCCAGTCTTGTTCGCAGGAAGTCTAATAATCTTATTGTCCTGATTCATTCCATTCCTTTCAGGCGGCGAAGAAACGCTTCCGCCTCTTTCTCCCCTGGCTTTCGGGTATCGCCGGGAAAGGTGATGAGAGGATCCGGGCTTAAAGACCGGGTTCGAATTGCCAGGGTGTCCCCGTGGTGATCTTTCAGAAGAAGCTCCACAGCTTCAAGAGCCGGGATCTCTCCCCGGTCCCACTGCTCGAGGATCATTTTTTCCTGCTCGGTGAGAATGTATCCGTGTTTCCAGAGAAACTCCTTGGCATTGATTCCAAGGCATCCGACCTGGGTCGATCCTTCCCTCCAATGCTGCATGGCCGACGCCAGAAGGACCGAATAAACCGAGTCTGTCGATCCTTCGGTATGTCTTTCGATATCCCAGACCAGATTCTCCGGAAGATNNNC
>ACXJ01011279.1_pt1 | contig 12797 bp, 14 predicted proteins | sample 870861 | NCBI WGS metagenome assembly ACXJ01 (sample SAMN02954270, study PRJNA29437) | mine drainage metagenome | biome: terrestrial; feature: Richmond mine; material: biofilm; isolation source: combined biofilm from UBA (pink subaerial biofilm) and UBA BS (thick... ... | reverse complement strand
AACCCTTTCATAATGAGTCAGATACATGATTCCTTTTGTTATCCAGATAATAGCCGTCCAAATGCCAATAAGGATTACTGTCCAAACAAGAATATTGAACCATTTTGGCCAGAGTCTCTGCAGTTGTGTCGGGATCTGTTTTGCCTGGCCGTCTTTGGACCGTATGTTCAGGAGAGGGGCTTGGTTTGGCAGGCTAATAAAGCTGAGAATTTGCAAGGTAAAGTACTCTTTAGGGCCAAGACTCTCGACTCGGATAATGTGTTCTCCGTTGTTTGTTCTGTCTTCCTGAAATGGTCTGCTGGGAAAGAACTGGAAGTGATCTGGGCGAGTTTTGTGAATGATTTCAATATCCTCGGCCCCTTTTCTACCAAGATTTTGCACGGTAATGGAACTGGTCTGGACAACATAAGGAATGCCACCTTCCAATGTAATGTTGTAAATGAAGCTGTGTGGAAACCAATAGCAGAGCCGTGTTTTAGGTCCGAGAAACTGCAGCGCCCACCCACTGGCAACCGAAACAACGATCGTCGCAACATAGCCTTTTAAGTCCATAGGGCCGTTCCTAGGTTAATTGAGTGGGCGAACAGTATCTCTTAGTAACGCTGAATAAGGCTTTATTGAGCCCTTTCACGTCTTCCACACTAAAATATGCTTTTCCATGGAATTGTTGGTCATTAGCAAGCATGGCTATCTTTGGTGATATCGGCAGATACATAACACATGGGCAGTCTGGAACAATGAATTCCGATTCCTTGGCTTCTACAATACCCCACGACCAATTCGCGTAATCCAGAAGAATCTGATCGATCCCTTTTTGGATATCCAAACCGGCCTTATTCCTCCCGGAGATCGTTCCGTCAGGATTTATAAACAGGGCATGGCCTCGTTCCAGTTGTTCACGAAGGTCTTGCGACTCTATTCCAGTAACCCCGACGACGGGGATATCTTCTGGTGGTTCCTTCTGTGCCAGAAATCGGGAGGCCCATAAACCCCAAAAACACGTTGCAGTCTCAGTGTCCTTCGAATTGAGGGAGCTACTCTCTCCAGTAAGGATTCGCTCCGCCAGCTCTTGAAAGGGGTCTTCGTAGATCTTCTTCATTGTGTCTTCCGATCTTTGATCCCATACGCGAGGAGCACAGAATAACTCATTCCCGGGAGGTATTATTTTAGGCCCCCCCCGTCCTTGATCTTCTTTGAAAAACACGGAGACACAAGAGTTCTCCCCTGAAAAACGCTCAATGCTACGCTTAGGCAAGATATGCTGGTTTTTGGTCAAGCCGTGAGGATTGCCCTTTTGGGTTTTCTCACCCTTCCTCTGTGTTTGTGGACTCATTCAGTCCTCGAACTAATTTCTTGAGACCAGCTGGTCTCTATTAAGAGAACAGCCGTTAATATGGAATATCTGAGAACTTCCTCTTTGAGACGTGATCAAGGAACTCTCAAGGTTAAAATCAAATGAAGTTGGGTGGATATTCCTTCCTACAACGAGAAACGAAAACTTCCAACCTTTTTCGTTTGGTAGCGGATTCGGAAATATATGTTGAAAGGCGTAGTGGTGACATGGGATATTGACGGATATCTGAGTGTAGGGGTTGCCACAACAAAGACGCAAAGGCTCAAACGCTTTCGCTGTCCAAGGAAAAATGTCTACGGCTTCAAACTGGAATTGGTTCTCCGACCAGGCGACTTGGTTGGATTCCCTATACTCCGTCAGCTTCCAGTCCATATCAGAACTGTTACGAGTTTTAATTCCTGTTAGAAAGACACGACATTGTTCGACGGTAAAAAATTGGCTCTGATTCTCGACAATACAACGCACAACGATATAATCTTCTGTAGGGGACACAATATTTAAGACGACATAAGGTGCGGTATCACTAGCTTGGATATTGGTGCGAGAGTTGATAGGGAAAAGAACGCTGATAGGTGGGCTCTGGAGCTTTTTCTTCAGCGGATCAAAAATCAATGAGCCAATAAAGCCTCCTATGGAACCTCCACCGAGAATCTTAAACCACTCAATCCAGCCCGAATTTGGATCTGAACTCATGCCACCCACTCCCCGCACAATGTTTCCGCCTGCTCCATAACCGTCTGAATCGCTTTTTCCCGCTTATCCGGGGGATATCCGTATTTCCTCAGGATCTTTTTGATCTTCACCCGGATTGCCGCCCGAACGTTTTCCCGATCCTTCCAGTCAATCGTAACGCTTGCCCGAACTTCTTGGACCAATTCCCGGGCAATCTTTTTCAGTGTTTCGTCTCCCAGAACCTTGACCGCACTGTCACTGGTTTCCAGTGCGTCATAAAAGGCCACTTCGTCCTCGGTCAACCCAAGGTCTTGCCCCCGTCTTTCCGCCGTCCGGATCTCCTTGGCAAGCTTGATTAGTTCCTCAATCACCTCAACGGTTTCAATGGCCCGATTGTGATAGGCTCTCAGGGATTTTTCCAGCAACTCCGAGAATGTCCGGGCCTGAACAGTGTTCTTTCTGGAGCGCGTCTTTATTCCCTCGGCCAGAAGCTTCCTGAGAAGCTCGATCGCCAGGTTCTTCTGCGGCATTCCCCGGATTTCTGCCAGGAATTCGTCGGAAAGGATCGACACGTCCGGCCTCTTGATTCCCGCCGCCGAAAACAGGTCGATCACCCCTTCCGAGACAATCGCTCCTGACACCACTTGCCGGATTGCCTGTTCCATTCCGTCCTGGTCCGGACGTTCAGAGTCGGTCCGTTTAATCAAGGCGGCTTTGACCGCCTGGAAGAATCCCACGTCGTCACGAATTGCCAGGGCCTTGAGGTGAGGTGTTGCCAAGGCAAACGCCTTGGACAGGTCGTTCACCGCCTTAGCCAGACGACTCTTTCCGTCTTCCTGTGCAAGGATATGTTCCTGGGCCTGGGGAAGAAGCGCATACCGTTTTTCGGGGGTGCCTGACTTCCAGACGCTCCGGGCGAATCCATGGAAAAGCCCACGGCAGATTTCGTAGTGTTTCATGAGCGCTGCCACTGCGTCGTCCTGATCCAGCGTCAGTTGTCCCTTACCCCGGCTCTCCGTATAGGTGGCCATGGCCCGTCGAAGCTGGTCCGCCAGTCCCAAGTAGTCCACGATCAGCCCTCCGGGCTTGTTCCGGAAGACCCGGTTGACCCGGGCAATCGTCTGCATGAGCCCGTGTCCCTGCATGGGCTTGTCGAGGTACATGGTATGAAGGGAAGGCGCGTCGAATCCTGTGAGCCACATGTCCCGGACTATCACGATCTTGAACGGGTTGTTCGGATCCCGAAACTGCTTGGCCAAGGCCTCCCGGCGTGCCTTTGTCCGTATATGGTTCTGCCATTCGAGGGGGTCAGAGGCCGATCCGGTCATGACGATCTTGAGAGTCCCCTTGGTGTCGTCCGTGTCCCCCCACTCAGGCCGAAGCAAGATCAGCTCGTTGTAAAGGTCAACGCAGATCCTTCGGCTCATGCAGACGATCATGGCCTTTCCTTCCAACGCTTTTTGACGCTCTTCGAAATGGTCCACCATATCCCGGGCGATCAGGTGGATCCTCTTCTCTGATCCCACTACTGCTTCCAGTGCCGCCCATTTGGATTTCAGCTTTTCTTTGTGTTCTTCTTCCTCTGCCTCAGTCAGTTCCTCGAAGGTCTGGTCCAGGTGAGGTTTCTCTTCTTCGGGAAGTTCGAGGCGAGCTAGGCGGGACTCATAGTAGATCGGGACGGTGGCTCCGTCGTCGACGGCGCGCTGAATATCGTAGACGCTGATATAGTCCCCGAAAATGGCCTGGGTATTCCGATCGTTCAGTTCGACCGGAGTTCCCGTGAATCCCACGAAGGAGGCATTCGGAAGCGCGTCCCGCATATGGCGGGCATATCCGTCGATAAAATCGTACTGGCTTCTATGAGCCTCGTCCGCAATCACAATGATATTTCTTCGGTCGGACAGGGTCGGAAAGGTGTCTCCTTTTTGTTCGGGGAGAAATTTCTGGATTGTGGTAAAGACAATGCCCCCGGACGCCACGTTCAGCAACTCCCTTAATTTGGCCCGAGTATCGGCCTGAACCGGGGTCTGACGGAGGAGTTCATTGCACCGGGAGAATGTCCCGAACAACTGCTGGTCAAGGTCGTTACGGTCGGTCAAAACCACAAGAGTGGGATTGGCCATAGCAGGGTGGAGAACGATCTTCCCGGCATAAAACACCATGGTCAGACTTTTACCCGAGCCTTGGGTATGCCACACGACTCCCACCCTACGGTCACCTAAAGGTCGCGTTGCGGTAACCGTCTCAAGGACGGCCTTGTTCACGGCATGAAACTGGTGATACCCGGCGATCTTTTTGACAGGCAATCCACCGGTATCCTCCTCGAACACAACAAAATGCCTGAGATAGCTGAGGAATCGGCTCTTCTCGAACACGCCTCTCGTCAGAATTTCCAGGGGTGTCAGTCTGGTCGGTGCCAGTTCTTCCCCTTCGATCGTCCGCCACGGCATGAACCATTCCTTGTTTGCGGTCAACGATCCAACCTTGGCATGAATCCCGTCCGAGATCACCATGACCTCGTTCGTCGTGAACAGGGCTGGTATCTCGCTTTTGTAGGTCTCCAACTGATCGAACGCGCCCCAGATCGTCGCGTTTTCGTCCGTGGGATTCTTGAGCTCAATCACCGCAACTGGGAGCCCGTTCAGGAAAACGACGATATCTGGACGACGATTATGGTGATTCTCGACGACGGTGAACTGGCTGACCACCACCCAGTCGTTGTTTTTTGGGTTCTCCCAGTCGGCAAGCTTGGCCAAATCATGGACGATTCGATCTCCCAAGCGGTATTCGACAGGAATTCCCTCGACCAGCATTTTGTGAAACAGCCGGTTTTGCTGAATCAGGGAGGGAGAATCGAGACGGGAGAGTTTACGGAAGGCTTCTTCCAGTGTTTCGAGAGGGAGAGACGGGTTCAAACGAGAAAGGGCAGATTTTAGACGGTCGGGCAGGAGAGGGTTGGAGTAGTCATAGCGTTCGGCTCCTGGCTCTCCGGAGGCAATGGCAGGGCCATGCAGGACTGAATATCCAAGCTCACCGAACCAGCCAAGGACGATTTCTTCAACGTCGGATTCGGTAAGTCTTGGTGCCATGATTAGCCTCTCCTAAAGAAGGTAAGGAATTTCTTGCTGGCCGAAAAGCACAGGAGAAAAGCCTGCGTCAGATAAAACTTCCTTCTCGGTTCGGTAATCCCCCGGATATTGGGTATAAGTGGGTAAGACTGGAACTTCCAAATTAAGCCTTTTTTTCTCTTTATACCCATATGAAGAAAAATGAGTGATCTCATAAAGCCTTGAATCAGAAGGTGTTGAGTCGATACAAAAAACATAGCCGTATGGAGGAAATGTTATTTCGCTAATATATATAGACCGTTGCTTTGGAATATCAATCATAGCTGCATTCCCAACCAACCTTTTCCTACCAATGTGATTAAAGTACAAGAAAAACCGATAACGGGGAGATAGACTGTTATCTTTTTTATTCAAAACAAAATTCACAAGTTCGGGGTGAACCTTATGAAAGTTTTCTGAATTTGCGCTAAATACCATTGTTGCAATTTGTTTAAGGACCCGTAGAGGGTAAAACTCTCGCCATTGAGATATAAGGGGTAAATGAGAACCCAATTTTAATGCTTGATAAGAATCTTTGACCCAATCAATGAAAGAAGGCGCATATACTTTTCCTGTCCAGTTATTGTCTTTTTCGCATAAAGTGTGCGCCCCAAGTCCACGGCGCCTCTCAATATTAACCACTTGATCCCTTGAATCACCGAATGCTAAGTTAATATCGGAAAAAAGAAGGCCCCTGTTGTTGAATGCCTTTTCAGGGGGAACATGTTCAAAACTTAATCTTCCTTCGAATCCACATAGTCGACAAATTCCCCATTTTGGATCTGTCTGTCTATTTGACATTTGCGGATTCCAGAAACTTTTCAGGACCACTGACTCGAATTTCACCGGTCAAAAGTTTTGGGAGAAGAGCGTCGCGCATTTGATTGAAGCCTGCAATGAACTCTGAATTCACTTTGATTAATTCGAACCATTGACGAATAATAACTTCAAAAGCCTTAAGAATCCGGGCCTCCGGTTGGAGAATCTTGAAAGCGGCGATTGAGTCCAATTGAACACGTTGGCGTCCTGAAGTTCCACTCATGCTTTGAATCGCATGTTCCCGAAATGCATTGTCTCGGGCAAGGAGATATCCGAATTCTTTTGGGAATGGGGCCTTCGGACGAATCACGATAAATTCAGTCGATCCCCAACCTACTTGCTCTTCTTCTAAACACTGAATGTATGCTGTTTTCCCATTTTCAAGACAAGGAGTGATTCGAGCGAATAAAGTGTCCCCATTGCGAAATTTTGAGCCAGAAACAAACGGACGATAAATAGGCGATTCCGGCCAACTGCCCTGCGTTGGGATAGCTGACATATCAAGATATGGAGAATTCTTCCCCTTCGATAACTTCTCACTAGGGTTCAATTCAAACGCTTCTCCAGTACTTCTAACCCTCCACCCCCTCGGGATCTCCCCCAGTTCCGAATCCTCAAAACTGTCCGGGAAGAGATCTTCAATTTCCTTGGGCAGTCCTGTCTCCCGCCCTTCCATTTTAGCTCTCACGGGATCGAAGTCCACGAACCAGGATTTGAAGATTGCCTGGGCCATGGCTTCCAGCGTTTCGTTCATGCGGCGGTTCAGTTCGATCTTGTCGTCGAGTGTGCCGAGAATGTGGGCTATGGCGCGTTGTTCGGAGAGGGGGGGATTGGGAACTTCAAGCCTTGCCAAATCTTTACCTGTAATACCAGAAACAGCTACTTGGCGGCGAATGGTGTCAAGTGAGTGCAGCCCAACGGGGGAATTAAAGTAATAAAACAGAAATAAAGAGTGAGATTTGGTTTGATCTGGTCGTACTCGTATGATTGAAGATTCAAATGTGGTCGGTTCTTGCACCTCTAAAACTATGCTGCATTTACCAGCACCCGCAGGTACCAATGAACGACGTGCAAATATCAAATCACCTTTCAGTATGTTGGAGCGGTCTCCCTCAGATAATGACAGATCTACTCTTTTCATTGGAACTGAATACATGCGCGGGTATTTGAAAAGTTCACCCATATTGATAATCTTTGTTCCTCGACCATGAAAGTTGCTTGGTTTATAAATCCCATTACGAATGGGTCCTAAAAGAACTCGTTCAAATGGAATTTTCTGCCACTCCATTCCTGAACCCAATTTTTTCCACATTTTCTGCACAACCACTTTTTCCTTGAGGATAATCTCCCTGAACGTCTCACTGATTGTCGCCCAATCCACCACGTCCACCTTGTAGGGCAACCTTGATTCGCTGAAAGCGTCCCTCAGAGCGGCCAACGTCTCGAAATCCAGAGGAGTCTCCCCAATGATTGTCAGATCGAGGTCAGACGTCTCCGTGGCCTTTCCAGTGACGCGAGAGCCGAATGCCCACACCTCCCTGTCAGGAACGTGAGCGCTCAGGATATCCTGGACGATTTTGAGGTGGTCGGGACGAACGTCAAGCGACATATTTTAAAGTCTCCAGAAGACCGTTCAAGTTGGGTAAACCTCATTGAATCTCGTAAAGAAATGTTTTCTAACCAGAGAATGAGTGCTGTTAATATTAATAAAAAATTTATCTAAACTATTATGAAATTGACAGAAGGCTACCTCTGGATTTATTTCCAAAATCGTTTTCCCGTTTACTGACCTCGTTTCGAATAAGTCGTCAGAAGCAAGGTATTCAATCCCCCCATTCTCAATATGGAATCCATGGGCCAAAGGATTGCGGAATTTCTGCCATAAGATTTTATTGAATTTTTCCGATCCCATTTGTGGAATCTTTTGAGACCACTCGGCTGGAAGATATGTTCTAATGAATGCATTAAATCTGTCATTGTTATTAGTTATGCCCATGAAAGAACCACAGGATTCTATTCCGTTCAAAAGCATGGAAAATGCACCAATCAGGATATTTCTAGAAGGCTGTTGGGTATCATTGAATTCAGATCGAAACAAAGAATGGTTAGGGCTATTCCTATCAAACACATTAGAAAGCGGCCTGAGAAACACGACATACATACGTCGTTTAAACCATTCAATTTTTTGGTCGTCGTTAAGAGGTAAGATTTCCGTTTTCTAATTGATCATAGTCATAATAGTAGGTAAACGTTAATCCATTGATCTTATTAAATGGGCTTATTCTTTCAATTTCCCCGATAAGGCCCATTTCACCCTCCTCTGAATAACAGGACTAATCTGATATTGACCTGAGAAAATTAGGATTCGCGACAGCTGTCAACAATCAACCCGTCCTGGAGTTATAATCGGAACCGAATTTCCGTCGTTTCTAAGGCAATCTTGTAAGGTTTCTCTAAACTGGGGTAAATGTTCTCTCCTCGTAATCAACATATCCCTTGAAATTCTGTATCTTGGGACACAAACCGTCTGAGTATTGAAAGTGTGTTGTATTTCAAAGACCAATTGATTTGGGGAGGACCGAAAAGAAGCACAAACACCTCCGCACACAGGGCAAGTACATTCTGAATGCCATGATTGGTTTCCTTCTGGCACATAATCATTTCTACATACGTCACAGGTAAACATGGCCTATCCTCTTAAATACGCTTCATAACTCTGCAAACCTGAGATTTCCAATTCAGGGACTTGGTTGATCTTCTGCAACAATAGGTCCACCTTCCATAATCAAATCCTCAATTGCATGTTCTCCGCAGTGACCGCACTGGAAGACAGGAAATTCCTTCAGAATCGCGATCGTTCTGGTGGACAACTTGAACGGCATATCGGTCACTTGAGGCTCCATATTGCCCCCACACACATGACATTTCATAATTCAGGCCGCATATCGAAGAATTTCAATTTCAGTATGTCGTGCACAGCTTCTTCGACCTGCTGTTCAATCTTTCGCGCCACATTGTCGTCCAGGTAGGCTTCTCCGCAATCCTGACATACGTCGGCAGGAACGTCCTTAATAATAACGACTGTCCCGTTGCGCTGAGCAATCACTGTGGCATACCCTGTGGAGCCGATTCCCCTGTCTTGCAGATCACGCGTTGCATGGAAGTTCAGATCCCTATGCCGCAGACCGGACGATTTCCAGTTCAGCAACTTGAGCCACCTTCCCCGTTCTGGTTGGACGAGAGGAATCCGTTGGCCAGCACAAAACCAGAAACCCCATTGGAAGCCATGTGATATATGAAGTTCTGGACCCAGGCAAAGTTGCGTTTCCCGTGGAGGATCCCCCCCAGATCCAACTGCGGTCTTCCCGAAGGTCTTTTCCGCCCTAGTTGATCGAGTTGAAGGGCTGATTGGCCAGAATGTCGTCGGATTTCAGCTGGGCGATTGTTCTTTCCAAAGGTGCAAGGTTCAGATCCGGCATGAGTTCCCCTATCTTGCTCCTGAAGGGATCAAGCCTGTTCTGAAGGTTTCCTTATGCCGTCAGTATCTGAAACCTGGTTGTCTGGACAATCGGTCTTACATGCCGGTTCTCGCGCCGCAACTCGACAATGCCATAATTTGACATGGTTTTGAGGGTGCGAGAGAGATTGCTCGGCTTGCGTCCCGTGATCGAGGCCAGATCGGAGATCGATTGTGGCTTGGTTTCGGCAATAACCTTGAGAAGGGCCCGATTCTCGTCACTCAGCACTTCGGCAAGAGACTTGATAGAGGAAAACCATATTTTCGGCTCGGAAGGTCCTGGTCGATATTCTCCTTTGGCGATTGACAGCATTCTTTCCCTAATCTTCTCCTGAGGCATGATTCCGATCCGAAGAACCTTCATGTCTTTTGACCCTCCTGCAAGATCCGGTCAACACTTTCAAAAAAATCCGTCAGCAATTGGTGGGCATTCTGAAACTCATAGAGAACTCCCTTGTCGGCCCTGTGACGGTGCATGTGATCATAGGTCACAATCCGTCCAGCATATTTAAACTTCTTCGGCAGCTTGATCGCATGGGCATTGTCGTACCCCATAATCCGCTTTCCGTAGAGGTCATGCAATGTCAACGAATAACGAATCCCGTGAGGAATCTCGGAAGTCGGAGTTACCTGCGATACCTCAATCTTGATCCAGTACCCATTGCTTTGGGCTATGATTTGATCGTGCAGATCAAGGAGGGTGTCGATTCCGGGATCCCGCGGCAACAATCATATCACCAGTTGATAATATTTCAAAAACATTCATACCTCAAATTGGAAAATTTCTACGCAATCGTCTGAGCCTTATTCGCCTATAAGAAATCCAAATTTTTCCATGACTGGGTCCTCGATCGCATACTTTCCGCAGTTCTCGCACCGGAACACAGGAAGATCCTTCAAAATGACAATGGGTTTGGCCGAGAGATTGAAGGGCATATCGTTGACCTGGAACTCCAGTGTTTCAGTACAGACCCGGGGCACTTCATGATTTAAGCCACATATCTGAGAATCTCCACTTCCGCATGTCGCTTCACAGCCTCTTCCGCCTGAGCATAAACCTTGGCGGCAACAGGTTCGTCAAGATAATATTCTCCGCAATCCTGGCATACGTCCGCCGGAACTTCCTTGACAATGATAATGGTTCCGCTTCGCTGAAGAGTGACGGTGGCATACCCGGGAACCATTTCTCCTGTTTTACAGATCACGCAGTTCATTGTTGTCTCCTTGTTCTCAAGGTCAAGATCAAGAATATAGACCATGACGATCAGACACGTTTCAGTGGTCGTGTCTTCGGCAATGACGACAAGGAACGATCGGCTCCCGGCAGCCATTAGAAGACGGCTGGGATAGGGGTGGTCGTCAGGATACTCGGCAGTCGTCATTCCTGAAGCAATTGCAGTCCTGACCTCTTCCTCAGATATACCCGTCTCGAACATGCCTCGAATGGCCTGCTGGCTGAATTGAAGATTCTTACAGTCCATAGCCCAGCTTCGACAGATTGCTCCTGATCTCTGCTTCCAGGCGAGCACTCTCCTTGAATTGTTCGTTCAGTTGAGTCGTCAGCCGTTTCATTTTTTCCTCAAAAGGCTCCCCGTCGTCCTCGATCTCTTCCGCCCCGACATAGCGTCCTGGTGTCAGCACATGCCCGTGGGATCGTACCTCTTCCAGTTTGGCACTCTTGCAGAACCCCTGGACGTCCTCGTACGTTCCAGTTCCGTCTCCCCGCCAGTTGTGATAGGTATCCGTGATTCGGGCCAGGTCGTCGACAGAAAGATCCCGGTGGGTCCGGTCCGACATAAATCCGAGCTTTCGGGCGTCGATAAAAAGGATCTCTCCACTCCTGTCACGAAGAGGTCTTCCCTCCACCCCTTTCCCATTTTTCTTGTTGCGGGAAACAAACCAGAGAGACACAGGAATCTGAGTCGAATAAAAAAGCTGTCCGGGCATGGCGACGATACAGTCGACAATATCGGCCTCAACCATGCTCTTTCTGATCTCACCCTCGTTGCTTTGATTCGACGAGAGGGACCCGTTCGCAAGGACAAATCCTGCTACTCCATTTGGAGCCAGGTGATAAATGAAGTTCTGGACCCAGGCATAGTTGGCGTTTCCCGTGGGCGGAACACCGTAGACCCAGCGTTTGTCTTCCCGAAGCCGTTCTCCGCCCCAGTCGCTGGAGTTGAAGGGCGGATTGGCCAGGATATAGTCGGCCTTCAGGTCCGGGTGAAGATCCCGGTGGAAGCTGTCGTCGTTTTCCTTGCCCAGATTGGCTTCAATTCCCCGAAGTGCCAGATTCATTGCAGCCAGTTTCCAGGTTGTGTTGTTGGACTCCTGACCGTATATACTGATATCCCCGATCCGGCCACCGTGGGCTTCAATAAACTTCTCGGATTGAACAAACATGCCACCTGAACCACAGCAAGGATCAAAGACACGGCCTTTATATGGAGCTAACATTTCGACAAGGACACTGACCACAGAACGGGGAGTATAGAACTGTCCGCCTCTTTTCCCTTCGGCACTGGCAAACTGGGAAAGGAAGTATTCATACACCCGCCCCAGAATGTCTTTTGACCGGTGGTCCTTCTGACCCAGCCCAATCGTTCCTACCAGATCGACGAGTTCCCCCAAACGCTGCTTGTCCAGACTGGTCCGGGCATAATCTTTCGGGAGAATCGCTTTCAGTGATTTGTTCTCCCGTTCAATGGCGACCATGGCGTCGTCGATAATCTTTCCGATTTCGGGACGCTTGGCATGGGCCTGAAGGGTCGACCAGCGGGCCTCCGGCGGAACCCAAAAAATATTCTCGGCCCGGTACTCGTCCGGATCTTCGGGATCCGCTTCGGCGGCGATTTCAGTACTAACAAGACGGGCGTGAAATTCCTCAAAAGCGTCCGAGACATATTTCAGGAAGATCAGGCCCAGGACGACATGTTTGTATTCGGCGGCGTCCATGTTGTTTCGGAGCTTGTCGGCGGCTTGCCAAAGCTTTGTCTCAAAGCCGAGAGGTGAAGCGTTAGAGGTTTTCGAGTTGCCTTTTATTGCCATAGTTCTCATGTCCCTTTAACAGAAAATAGCTTACCCACTTCTGAGATCATAATGGAGCATTCAATATTGTAGGGTCAGAGAAAGGAAAACTCTGCATGCGTTCTTGCAATCAAAAATTCTCGTGTATTATCGGCGGAAAAAAAGGAAGAAGCAATTTACGATAGGATTTGGAGCCTTCCACCCTGACCGGGTACCGCAGAGTCGTCTTCAAATATCTGGGTGACTGGCTAGACTGCCGTACGACGGACATTTCAGACGACACCATGACCGACAAGCATAT
>ACXJ01011328.1_pt4 | contig 12850 bp, 14 predicted proteins | sample 870861 | NCBI WGS metagenome assembly ACXJ01 (sample SAMN02954270, study PRJNA29437) | mine drainage metagenome | biome: terrestrial; feature: Richmond mine; material: biofilm; isolation source: combined biofilm from UBA (pink subaerial biofilm) and UBA BS (thick... ... | reverse complement strand
TAGTTGAAGAACCTGACGAGCAGAGAAATGAGATGTCTGAAAGAGAATTGAGTGTGNNNAAGATGTGCTATGATCTTGGCTATTTTGAGAATGACAGGGCCTCATCACTAACGGAGATTGCTAAGGTGCTGGGTGTTTCTACATCATCCCTATCAGAAACCTTGAGAAGAGCCATGAAAAAAACAGTGAGAGATTACCTCACGAGAAAAAATCCATGATGATTTTCTAATAGTTTACAGGTACATATCAGTAGTTAACTGTATTTTTAAAGTAATGATATTTCTAGTATGAAAAAAATTTGCCAATGCTCTGTCATACGTTCTAATGAAGAAGTTCATAGATTCAGAGCCTTAATTTTCATTGCCTTTTCATACAGTGTGGAAAATTCCCTGAAGTTGAGTTGCTGCTCCTTATCACTCATTGCCTCTTCTGGTCTTGGATGAGTTTCAACCATCAGTCCATCTGCTCCGGCTGCTACTGCTGCCAGGGCAAGTGGCTCAACGTATTCTCTTCTTCCTGCTGGATGGCTTGGATCAACCACTATGGGGAATTTCACCTTTTTCCTGAGTACTGGAATAGCTGAAATATCCAGGGTGAATCTTGTAGAATTCTCGAATGTCCTGATTCCCCTCTCAACGAGAATTATATCTTCATTTCCACCAGCACTTAGATATCTTGAAGCCTGATAAAATTCTTCAACTGTGTTTCCAAATCCTCTTTTCAGAAGCACTGGTTTTGGCTGTTTTGCCACATCCTTCAAAAGAGAAAAATTCTGACAGTTTCTGCTCCCTATCTGGAGTATATCTGCATAATCACTGACAAGTTCCAGTTCATCGTTTCCCATTACCTCAGTGACCACAAGCATATTGTATTTATCTGCTGCATCCCTCATGAGTTTCAATCCTGTTTCAGCAAGTCCCTGGAATGAATCTGGAGAAGTTCTGGGCTTGAACGCCCCTCCTCGCAGTATCTTAACACCAAGTGTGGACAGGAATTTAGCCGTTTCCATCATCTGGTCTCTACTTTCCACGGCACATGGACCTGCAATAAATCTCAGGCTTCCCTTTGGAAAGAGTTCTCTAACATTATTCATTTCTTTCATCATCGTAATCACTTCCTTCTTTTTTAATTTCTATAACAAATTTTGGTTCTTTTAAAACTGATGAACCTATAAGATATCCATCGAATGGCATTTTGAGCAATCTCCTATAGTTACTCCTATCAAGTCCGCTTTCAAGAACCTTCACTTCGTGCCCTGCCATTAGTTCAACTACCTGATCTTCGTTTCCTTCCATCTTCAGTGTTCTAAGATTTCTTCTGTTATAACCACATATTACATTTTTCCCCTGAGGTATCCTATCAAAAATCTCTCTGTCATGGAATTCAGCAAGTACATCCATGTGCATGCTTTCCGCATATCCTGTCAGTTCCTCCATCCTTGAAGCAGGAAGAAAGTCGGCAATTAGTAATATGGCATCGAAACCACAATTGTATGAGGTTTCTATCATTTCTTCTCTATCTATGAAATCCTTCATCAGAATAGGCTTTTCGAATTTCTGAAGGCTTAACCCATCAGTAAAGTTGCCTGCGAAATGATCAGGCTCGGTAAGAACGCTGAACGCATCGGCGTAATCCTTAACGTAATCCCCGAATTTTTCAGGACTGGAGAATGACGGGCCGTAAAAACCTGAAGGTGATTCTCTCTTATATTCGATTATCAGTTTTTTTCCCTTTGCCCCAAGCACATTCTTCATCGAGATCGGCTTCCTTGATCTCATATCCTCACTTACGTGATTACGCTTTTCGTTTTTTCTATAAATCTGTTCAACTACATTCAATTCAATCCCTCAAGAAATTCTCAAATAGTTTCCTTCCATACTCAGAATAGAAACTTTCAGGATGGAACTGTACCCCAAATCTTTTCATATCTGGAGTATGAAATCCCATGATACTACCATCCGATTGAGAGATGCAGTCAGGTATTATTTCTGGAGATTGACGCACTGTGAGTGAATGATACCTGATTGCCTTGAATTTCTCAGGTATGCCACTGTATAGAGGGGAATCACCGTGAATCATTGTGTCAACCTCTCCGTGAAATTGGCGATTCATTCTTTCAATGACTGAACCTTTATTATATGCTATAACCTGATGCCCAAAGCAAATACCAAGAACCTTTGAATTCTTTAACCCTGTGAGGAATGTGTCAAGATCTCCTCTGTCTTCATGAATCGAAGGGCTTCCGGGTCCCGGAGAAATAACAATACGATCATATTCATCTGCTCTTATTTTACGAAGTTCATCATTCTTCACCACCTTCACACTGGTACCAAGTTCCCCTAAAAGCTGTTCTATATTATACACAAATGAATCGTAGTTATCAATTAACAATATCTTCATTTAACTTACCCCCAACTGCTGAATATGATTTCATTCTTATCTCATCTACTTCTCTTTCCGGATCTGAATCCTTTACTATTCCTGCCCCTGATCTGACGAAATATCCATTTCCATTCCCATATATTGTTCGTATTGTCAATGCCATGTCCATTTTTTCTGGCTCAATCAAGCCTACACAACCTGCATATGGACCCCTTGGTGATGTTTCAAGATCATTGATGATCCTTATGGCCCTGTCCTTTGGCGCTCCACTAACTGTGCCTGCTGGAAAAACTGCATTTATTATTTCGCTATTTTCAATATCCCTTCTCAGCTTAGATCTAACCTGGCTAACTATATGCATTACTGATGAAAATTGCCTTATTTCCATTGATCTTTCCACGTGAACTGTACCGTAATCTGAAATTTTCCCAAGATCATTTCTGGCAAGGTCCACAAGCATTCTGTGTTCCAGAAGTTCTTTTTGGTCTGATAGTAGATCCTTTGCAATCTCCTCATTTTCTGATTCATCGATGGAAATCCTTCGGGTACCAGCAATAGGTTCTATCATGAGATCTGTCCTATCTCTGGTTATAAGATTTTCCGGAGAACTTCCAAATATTTCATATTCATTGAATTTGAAATAATATACATATAATGATCTATCAGTTCTCAGGAATGTTCTAACCATATCCAAAGGATCAAGTGAAAATGGCCCGAATTCCCTTGATACGACAACCTGAAGTGCTTCGCCATTTCTTATCCTTTCTCTTGCTGCTATTATTTTCTCTTCCATTTCATGATCCTTCACATTTTCCTGTATAGGTGAGTGGACTGCTGTTGCAGACCTTGTGTACCTGCCCTTTAACGTTCCCTCAGGGTTCAGCGTTAATACTGGCGGGAACAGACCTTCCTTTGCCTTCGATTTAAATATACTGTTTACAAGTGAGAACGAAAGAATGACGGGTGTTTCTTTTTGTATTTTACTAAAGATTGATGTGTCACTGGCTTCAATCACATCTGTACCGGTGATCAGGGTTTCCTCTCCTGTTATTCTCTGATCATCAGTGAACTTACAGAAATACGCGAAGTTTCTGTTATTCTTTTTAAGATCCTCCACTATTTCTAAGATTTCACTTTCCATATCCAGCCTCCCTGAAAAAGTTCCTGATCTTAGAAGCATCTTTTTTGCCAGGATATGCTTCGAGCCCACTGCTTGCGTCTATAAATCCTGGATGGTAATCCATAATTTTTTTTAAATTTTCTATATTTATTTTTCCCGCAACACCGACCTTCGTATTTAAGAAGGGTTCTATATCACTCATCTTATCTACTATGCCACTCCTGCTTTCAAGAAGTACAAGATCTGCATTATGTGATCTTTCCCTCATTGTGTCTGATTCTATTACCTCTCGATCGACATCAATAACTGAGATTATCTTTCTTCCATCCTCTCTTACTTTTTCCATATCCTGAGCGGAGTTTGGAAAGTGCAGTTGAGCATAATCTTCTCCCGAGTCATATTTCAATGATGTTTCCAGATCTGTATAAACTGAGGCAACGTTCATTCCATATTCCTTTAGTTCCTTCACCAGTTCCATTGATCCTTTTCTGGGTGATAGATCCGAAAGAACAACTCCTATTATGGCAGCTCCCGAGTCACTGGCAATTTTTGCGTCTTCAATGTTTGTAACACCACATATTTTAAAAAACAGATGATATCGCCTCCTTTACCTTCCCACCTGTTATCTCATTGAGCTTTTCTATGGCATAACCATTCTTTATGCTCCTGTATGCCATTTTATATCCTTCATTCATGTCCCTTGAGATGCCGTTCAGTATTAGACACGGGGCTGCATTGAGAGCTATGAATTTTGCTGCTGACTCGTTTTTGCCGTTCAGACCAGCAAGTGTTTTCACAAAAATATCATTTTTGTTCTCACCTGTGACCTCGTCTTCATCTATTCTTCCCTCTGTTATTTCACTGGCTTCTATCTCCTTCCTCTTTATGTTATTATCAACAAATGATAGAGTTGACTTTCCCTTGAATGAAATTTCATCCATTCCGTCGTTACCCATTACTATTATGCCCTTCCTGTTTTGCATTTTGATTACGTTTGAAAAAATATCAATTATCTGTGGTTCCGTGCAGCCTATTACTATTCTTCCAGGATTCAGGGGATTAGTCAGTGGCCCCATGAGATTAAAAATTGTTCTGTGACCCAATTTTTTTCGGACCGGAGAGAATTTTTTGAATGCATCATTATAAAATGAGGCGAGAAGAAACACGAAATTTTTTGATGCTAAATCTGCTCTTATTTCATTTTCATTTCTTGTAAAATTATACCCTGCCCTTTCCATGAAATCTGCCCCTCCGGACTTTCCGGTTATGCTTCTGTTTCCATGTTTTCCCATGACTATTCCAAGTGAACTGCATACTATGGATGCTGCAGTGCTTACATTTATGGTTCCCTTCATGTCTCCCCCAGTTCCAACAATATCAGTGCAACCTGAATATTCACCAACGGATGCAAGTTTTCTAAGTCCCTTAGAGAATCCAGATATCTCATTCAAATTTTCACCCCTAACATGGATTGCAGAAAGAAATGCAGCCCTTTCTGAGTCATTTATTTCTTCTCCGCAGAGATAGGCGGGTAACTCTTCCATCTCACTTTCATCTATTTGACTTCCTTCTATTATCTTCATTACGGTTTCAGATACCATTGAGACCCTCCTCCAGCATATTTACTTTTGAGTCAAAACCAGCCATGTCCCCTGTTTCCATAAATGGAACAAGACTTGAACCAACTGCTATACCGTCTGCACCAGATTTACCAAGTTCACTGATCTCCTCTAAGCTGTTAATTCCGAATCCAAATATCAGCTCACGTCCAGGGCACAGTTCTTTAATTCTTTTTACCATAAGATCAATACTAACAGGAACTCTTATTCCAGTTGACGGCTGTAAACCGTGATAGATCCAGTCATTTGTCCTGGATGCAATGTCCCTGATTACCATATCAGGAGTGGAAGAGGTAAAAAATGGAATAAGTGAAAGACCAGAATAGTCCATTTTTTCGATTAGACTGTTCCTTTCCGGAAAGTAATCAGTCAGCAGATCAGGGATTATGGCTCCACTGAATCCCATTGATTTCAGATTTCCAAGAAATTCCCTTTCCTTCCCTATGAAGTGATTGTAGTAAACAAGAGTGTAAACTTTTATTCCCTTTGATGTGGCAGTTTCTACTGTTTTTCTTAACATATCCTCAGAATAGTTTGCCTTAGCCCTGCTATGGGTCTTTCTGATCACTGGGCCGTCATAATAAGGGTGGTCTGTTGGTATCCCCAGTTCCAGATAGTCATATCTGTGCTTGAGGGAACGGTCGAAGAATTTCTGAAATGTTTCCCTATCGGGATATGGAAATGTAAAATACAGTGCCAGTTTCATCCTAATCCCTTATTATGGAAAGATCGAGCAACCCATGTCCGCTGAGATTAAATACCACAGTTTTTCCTTGATTTTCAGGGTTCCTGCAGTAATCAATAACAGTTGCAATTGCGTGCGATGATTCTGGTGCTGGTACTATACCCTGGGTTCTTGCAAACAATTCCATTGCCTGCATGCTTCTCTCTTCTGTAACCTCATCTGTCTTGATTCTCCCATTTTTTATCAGAAGTGATAAAGCAGGAGTTGCGCCGTGATATCTCAACCCTCCTGCATAGATGGATGGTGGAACAAAATCAGCTCCAAGTGACAACATTTTTAATTCTGGCATTATACCTGCTGTGTCTATGAGATCATATTTGTAATCACCCTTACTGAACTTCGGAACCTCACTTGCAGCAGTTGCAATCATTTCTGTATCGCTTCCAACAAATGGAAATGTGAAGCCTGAAAAGTTACTTCCTCCACCAACACAGCCAATGAGTGTATCAACCTTTTCTCCTATTGCCTCCAGCTGCTTTTTTGTTTCCTGCCCGATCACACTCTGATGTGTTATTACGGAATTTTCCACACTCCCCATCATATATTTCAGATCATGATCCAGAGCATACTGCACAGCCTCACTGATTGCAATACCCAGAGTTCCGGGATGTTCTGGATTTTCAGAAAGAACCTTCCTTCCGTATTCTGTCAGATTACTTGGACTTGCATATGTATTTCCACCATAGAGTTTTATGATCTTCTTTCTCAACGGTTTCTGATCATAACTCACCCTTACCATGAAGATAGTAGATCTGATTCTGTTCAGGGTGGCTGCAAGGGCAGTGGCTGTTCCCCACTGACCTGCACCTGTTTCTGTCACAACTTCCTCCACACCCTCCTTTCCTGCATAATAGGCCTGTGGGAGTGCGGTATTTATCTTGTGAGAACCTGTGGCAGTAGCTCCTTCATTTTTGAAGAATATTTTCCCCCTGAAATTAAGCAACTTTTCCATGTTTAATGCCCTAACAAGAGGTGTGGGTCTTCCAATCTGTAAATACTGCTCTATAACCTCATCCGGTATATTCTCATATCTGCTTGACGTGAATTCCTGCCTGAGTATCTCCTTTGGCAGTATCCTGTTTAGAAGGTCTATTGATGATTTCTCAGTATCGTGATCTCTTGGCGGTGAAAGTGGTTCTGGAAGATCAGGGGCTATATTATACCATTTTCTTGGTATTATTTCCTCCTTTGCTATTTCGTACATAATACAGTAATGTAATGTTCATATTTATACATTAATGCTTATAATTCGATATAATTAATATTATTCTGTGATATAAAATTTAAAAACCTTACTAATTTCTAATTCCGATTAATCCTTTATACCTCTGTGTATGTACACAGAACCAGCTCCTAATCTGAAAGTCTCCACATTCCTGTATCCAGATTTCTTCATCATCTGTGAGAACTGAATTGGTGTGACAAAATTTTTAACTGAATTTGCAAGGTATGTATATGCCTCTGTGTGGGACACCCTGTTCATTACTGGTGGCACTAACCTGTAAAAATATATTCTAAAAGCAGGTGCGATAAAGCTTTTTCCAGGATCGAATATATCCATGTTGCAGAATATACCTCCAGGCTTCAGTGTTCTGTAGGATTCGTCCAGATAATTCTGCAGGGTTGGAATATTTCTTGTAAGAAAACATGAAACACACCTATCAAACTTTTCATCCTCAAATGGTAATTTCTCTGCTGATGCAACAGTGAAATTTACATTTCTTTTTGGACCTGGAAACATTTCCTTTGTTAGGTCTACTGCATCTATCATAAGATCAGGTATTCTGCTCAGCATCTCCTCCGTGACCTTCCCCGATCCTGCACCGATATCCTCCACATGCATTCCAGGCCTGATGTCCAGAAGATCTATCACGAATTTTCTCCATCGCCTGTCCATACCAAAACTCATCAAAGAGTCGATAAAATCATATTTCGTACTGATCGATTTGAATATCTCCCTGACCATGACCTCCTTTTCCAGATCATCACCTTATCATTTTAGCGAACTGTGCATGTGGTACTCCTGAAATTGTGATTATGTTTCCCCTTTCAACAATCCTGCATTTTATTGCAAGTTCCACCGTGTTTTTACCCACAAAGTTTCCTATTGTGCACATGTTCATGCTTTCGGCCAGAAATTTTTCTGTTACCTTTGTAGAACCGTAGAATGATTCCTTCACGTCAATGTGAAGAATGCCTTCCCTTAGCTCCTTTCCTATGAGATCCTCATCCGCTGCACTTAAAAGTATTTCATCCCTTATCTGTGTTAGTTTCGCCCTGTAAGCCTTCAATTTATCACACCCTGTCTATATATCCAGGTCCTGGGCTGTAGAGATAGCCTGTTTCTCTTGCCCTCTCCAGTGATTTTGCAAACTTTTCCCTTGGGATACCTCTTTCCATTGCTGATCTCAGAATATCCTGTTCCTTTACAAGGCTTCCATCAGAACCCTTCAAATCAGCTATTATCTCATAAATTATTTCAAGATCTGATCTCTGCCTTGCACTGGTACCAGTCATCAGAAGATCTATGTCTACTCCTTCATCATCGCTTGCCACATCCTTGAGGTATGAATCCACTATTCTCTTCGCAAGCATAGCATCGTCGATTGAAACAAATTCGGATAATCTTGCCTTTGCTGCCGCCTCAGCGAGCCTTATGGTTGACTCCAGCTGTCTTGCAGTTATAGGAACGGACTTGTATTTACCTATCTGGTGACCTGTGTTTCTTGTAAGAACATACTCCTGACTCAGATATTCCATTGCCTCGTCTGTAAGTCTTGGGATTATATGTCCCTTTGCGTAAGCGACATATTTTCTCAGCATCTCCCTTGGAATTGGTGGTTCATATTTTCTTTCGTTATCACCAATGCTACCGTCCTCAACATTATTCATTTCCATACTCTTGAAAATTTCTCCAAGTCTGTGAACCTCCAGAACGTGATCTGCAAGGTTCTTGTCCCTTTCCTGATCAGGATTGTCTATAAGCTTGAAGATAACATCGAACCTTGAAATGAGTGGGAGTGGGAAATCTAACTGCTTCATGAAATCCTCCTCAGCATCAAATCTTCCATTTTTTGGATTTGCTGCTGCCAGAACAGAACACCTTGATTTAAGTGTTGCCATGATTCCTGCTTTTGAGATAGTTACAGTTTGCTGTTCCATTGCTTCATGCATGGCGGAAGTATCTCTTTCATCCATCTTATCAAGTTCATCTATGGACACGAATCCGTTATCAGCCAGAACAAGTGCTCCTGCCTCCAGTGTCCATCTACCTTCGCCAAATTCATCCCTCACTGCGGCGGCAGTCAGTCCGGCTGCACTGGAACCCTTTCCAATTGCCATAACACCTCTTGGTGATATTTCAGACATATACCTTAAAAGCTGTGATTTTGCAGTTCCTGGATCACCGACCATCAGTATGTGTATATCACCTCTTATTATGGTGCCGTCCTTCATGAATTTCCTGACCCCCCCAAACATCTGCAGAACTAGAGTTTTCTTAATATTATCAAGACCATAGATTGTTGGTGCTATGGAGTCCGCGAGCTTGTCTATGATTTTAGGATCCCTTGAGAGCTCCCTTATGCTCTCTTCCTCCGCATCACTGATTTTAATTTCCTCCAGTTCTTTTGTGGTTTTTCTAAAGTTTATTGCGTAAAGAAATATATTGAATTCAGTCAGAAGGTTACCTGAATAGATTTTTTGCTCTGCTCTTAATATCCCATCCATTGTAACTCTATCCCCAGGGAATAGTTTACCTGAAAGATCATCTTCAACTATAACGGTAAGTCTCAGTGGTTGAGCACCTCCATTTATTGTTTCTGGATTTTCCTGAAGTTCTATCTTTTCCGTATCAATGAACTGGGAATCTTCGATTATTAATGAAAACCTCGCCTTTGGTTTCTCTCCGTGGCATTCCTCATTGGAGCACCTTTCAGGTTCCTCAAGCTTTCCCCTGTTTTGCAGTACAAAAGTTCTTGATCCACACAGAGAACATTGAAATGCTGCGTTGTAAAGTCTTGGAATAACTTCTGTATTTTTTCTTATAATTCCAGTGATACTCAGAAGCTTTCCAACATTCATGCTTCGTATGTTCCTAATATCTATCCCAAGGTGCTCAGGCAGATTATACAATCTTATGTTTATGATTATAGAATTTGAATCCTTAATGAGATAGTTCCAGCCTGAATTGGAGATGAATTTCCTGACCCTTGATATGGCTATCTCAATTGCCTCCTCAGAATTCTGTAGAACATAGGTTGCGAAATCGACATCGAATTCATCTATATCCTCGTAGGATATGAAAAGACTGCGCTGTTCGGGATAATGGGAGCTCAACTCTGTTATTTTGTCATAATAATGGTATTCCTGAAAAAATGCGTCCCAAAGGCCTTCCTTCTGATCCCTATCTAGCCTTATTTTTTCCGTTGACTGGACATGATCGCTGAACATTATTTACCATATGTCAGTATGTATTAATGAATTTTGTTTTGATTTTTCGTATAAACAAAGTCAGACATAAATATGATATATTTTAGTTCCCGATTTGATTAAAATAGTTACGGAGCACCGTTCAGGAAATTTCTCTGAGTTTCTTTTCTGCTGAGTTTTCACTGTCAAGCCTGTGATCTATTTTTATTATTGTTTCAACCCTTTTAATACCCATTGAGATTATTTTTTCCTCACCTTTCTCTATGGCACTAAAGAGTTCATCCAGAGTATTTCCTTCTATGACAGTTGACATGCTACCTGGAATGATGTTCAAGCCAGTTTCCTTAAGCGCATTTACTGCTGCTTTGACGTATTTAGCTGCCGATGTTCCATCCCCAACGGGGTAGTAAGTTACTTCCAGTAGGATCATGAGACAAAATAACTGATTAGGACTTAAGGTTTATCAATCTTATGTGTAATCCTCTCTTCTAACGACATTATGGGGTTTTCCTGTCTTCATCCATAATTCTACGTTCTTGAGTGCACTCATAAACGCACTGATGTCAATATCCGGAACTATTCCTGAGTTATGAGGTGAACCTATGACATTAGGCAGGTCTAGAAATGGATATTTCATTTCATATTTTCCTGTTGTTATTGGCTCCTGCCACCATACGTCAATACCAGCCTTAAATTCTGGATTTTCCCTGAGGTGATTATATAGGTCTTGTTCGTTTATTATGGCAGCTCTTGCGACGTTTACAAGAATAGCGTCTTTTTTCATTTTTTTGAGTTTATCACTGGTTATAAGATTTTTCGTGTATCTGTTCAGTGGAAGGCTTATGAATACAAAGTCTGAGCTTTGAAGCACCCTGTCAAGCGAATCCAGATTGCCCGAAAAAGAGACATTTTCACTTACAGGTTTTCTTGAGATTACCTGTAGTTCCATTCCAATTCCTCTACATAGTCTTCCAATCTCTCTTCCTATTCCACCATAACCCAGTACTCCAGCCATTTTTCCCTCCAGTTTAATGCTCGGTGATCTCTGATTAAACACTCCATTCTTCATTTTCATGTGATTTGATAAAAGATTTTTTGATAGCGCCATAGCCATGGAAACTGCATGTTCTGCAACGGGCAATGCAAAGGCACCAGCATTGCTACATACTGTGATATTATCTGGAATCTGATTGAAATCAAGCAGATCTACACCTGCTGAAAGGGTTTGAATGAGTTTGAGTTTTGGTAGTTTTGAAATATATGAATTCATCGTCCTTAGTTTTGGGATAAAGGAAAGAAGAGCTTCAACATCACTCCAGTCATTCCCGTCTTCTTCAAAGATTGCCTGCATCCCTATTGATTCTGCCATTTTTCTTGCAACTTCCTTCATGTCATCGGGAACCTTTGCCAGTATCAGTAATCTCATATATTGACATGAATGTATTGATTATTTAATTTACTGAGATTGATCGGTATTCTGTAAATTTAAAAATTTCAAAGCTTATAAGATTGATATGAGGTTATGGGTGTTTTTAGCGTAACCTGTGTTTATTATTCATGTTTTTGAAATTGTATTCTACTTATTGCCAGAATATCAAGGGAAAGAGTGATTCTTAGAATGGTTAAAACTTGAGAATATTCTTTTTTGCCGGTCTCTTGTTTGATATAGACTCCACTTGGAAATCTTTCGCTCTCACACTATGGGCTTTTTAATGTATATACAGTGTACCATCTTATTTTTCCTGAAGGAAGACTGCTAATCTAAATATAACACCAAGTGATATGGTATAAAAAGACAGAAAAATATCTGTATTAAAAGAAGAGTGCACAAATGAATACGTTTGAAGAGTTAGAATTGAAAAAACCTTTGCTTGAATCATTAAAGAAGATAAATTTTATTGAACCAACTGAAATTCAGGCAATGACAATACCGGTTGCCCTGAATGATAAATCCATCATGGTAAAATCCAAAACTGGAAGTGGAAAAACAGCAGCTTATCTGATACCTTTGATACAGCTCACTGAACCAAAGGGAAAACTGATGAATCTAGTACTGGTTCCAACAAGGGAACTTGCCATCCAGGTCTTTGGAGTGTTTAAATCTCTGGGATCAGGATGTAAATTAAAAGGAGCCTTAGTTTATGGAGGAGCATCAATATCAAGACAGGCGGAAGAAATAAGGAACAGGCCAGAATTTATAATTGGTACTCCTGGAAGAATCAAAGATATGAGAGATAGAGGATACCTGAACCTCTCTAGTATTGAAAGAGTAGTATTAGATGAGGCTGATCTAATGCTGGATATGGGGTTCTATGATGATGTTGAGGATATAATAAGCTCAACGAAGAAAGACAGAAGAATGTTCCTATTTTCCGCAACGATGACTGGAGACGTAAAGGGTCTAGCATCAAAGTTCATGAAGGAATCAGAATACATAAATGGAGAGGACGAGGATATGACTCCCTCTACAATTAAGCATGATTACATTATTTCTGAAAGTCACGATAAACTTGATTTTCTTGTGAGATATATNTTTTTTTTACNNNNTTTAAA
>ACXJ01011351.1_pt1 | contig 12901 bp, 7 predicted proteins | sample 870861 | NCBI WGS metagenome assembly ACXJ01 (sample SAMN02954270, study PRJNA29437) | mine drainage metagenome | biome: terrestrial; feature: Richmond mine; material: biofilm; isolation source: combined biofilm from UBA (pink subaerial biofilm) and UBA BS (thick... ... | reverse complement strand
ATCCAGTGAGAAGAGTTCTGCCTATACNTGAATAAACACATNNNCTGATGCAAATGGAAAGTTGAGCGTGAATGTTCTATGTCTGAGTGATGTATACATAAGAACAAAATTAGAATGGACCGGTCGGGATTTGATTAAAGTTTTAAGGGAATACTAAAACAACATAGAATGGTTGCAAATGATATACGCTAGTTTCCCCATAGAGAGTAAGAACAAGGCACTACATGTAAAATCTATAGTGATTTTGTATTTGAGAGCCCTCGGGCAGTTCGGATAGAACTTTTCCCACATCTTTAGAGAATTCAAGTGTAATTGGCCAAATAGTCGCAAACGATGTCGTATTCCAATTCAATTTAGTCAAACCCAAAATTTCCTCGCATATTTCATTAATCTGGGAGTCTCCTTGGTGATTCAAAAGCAATGGGCTAGGAATTCTATGTCCTGGATAGGTTCTCACTCTTGGAATATAGCCGGAGGTATACAAAAGCCATCTTCTTTCTGAAAGACTTATTCCTGTTCCCCTTAAGACTGGATACTGCCCTGTTCGAGCGAATCTGTAAGAGTGCCTATCTGTAATTGCAACAAAGTCGTGCGAGTGATTTCCTATAGCTTCCATGAAACCTTCTCTTTCGACGTCATAAAATGTCGTCTTCTTGTGGATTACAACACGAGAAGGTTGCCTCCCCGCCCTCTCTTCGTAAGATTTTAAAGTCTCTTTCATTAATTCATATGCCTGTCTTTTGCTCATGTGAGGTTCTTTTGTGCGGTTATCTATTACAACATCAGTACCTCGTAAAACCATTCCTTCCCCATTATGTGTGAAAACTTGTGCCATCGATGTTTCAACGTCAAACTTTGGACTCAATAAGTTGTGAAAAAAAGAAATCCCAACGTAGCAGGTGTCTTGTCTCAATTTAGCCAGACGCCACGGTTTTCCATTTGCTTTATAGTATAATGCTGTTGCAAAGTTATAGGAGAAAGTGGCTGGCTCTTGAATTCGTTTAACCGAAGGGTTACCAAAATCGACAAACCCCCTGGCAGTGGATTCACGAAGTAGTTGAATCGGGATGCCAAACTCCATTACTTTCCCCTTAAGCGCATTATGAAAGTCCAAGTCAAGGTCCCTCTCTCTTGGATCTTGAACTTCCAGTCCCCATTCGTCAAGAAATTTATTCCCCTTAGCCTTCAGTTCTGAGATCAACTTCTCCTCTGGAGTAAATTTCGGTCTTTTCGCACCACGAGTTTTCTCTGAAATGCCACAATATTCTTCAATATCACTCGGCATTGTACAAACAATCACGTCTGGTCTATTATCTTCCATTGAAAGAGCTCTGACCTTGTCTCTAAAGAGATTGACTCCTGCAGCGATTCTTTTGTTAACGTCATCAGCTATTGAAAGTACGGACTTCATTTCTACTTCTTTCAGTGTAAGTTCCCAATTCGCCGAAGTGACAAAATTGCAACGAATTGAAGTGTCTGCCCTAAATCCAGGATAATCCGGATACAGCCATTTATTGCTTTCTGAAGATTCTATAGGCTCGCTGAGCCTTTGAAGGATTTGCTTCGTAAGATCTATAGAAACACTGCTACCTACGATACCCACTTTTACCTCACTTGGAGTTGGGGTTTTTTCTGAAGAATATTGGTATGGCCCCAGATACCGCAACCCAATTTTAGGGTCCTTCTCCTCACGTTTTCCCCCAAACAGGAGATCAGGTTCTTCGATGTACATTGACCGTAATTTTGTCGATTGATCCTTTATATTAACTTCCGAATCTACATCTTCCACCTCTAGCGAAGACTCAGACGGTGGAATATCTGCGCGTATTCCAACTTCAATGTCTGCTTCAACAGGATTGGTTGATACAACAATCTGGCCATCGAGGAGAGATAAGGCGTCATTTCCGTTTGCCAACTTCTGAATCCAAAACAGTACAGAGTTCAGATAATCGGCGTTGTATTTGTTATGTGTTAATCTGGTTATTATGGTCCCTTCCTTTTCTCCGAATATTGCATTTCTTCCATCTTCTGTTATCTGAATTGTTGGGTTCAGTCTTAGATAGAGATTGTTGTGAAGGGAAGTGAAATGAGCGTTCACCGCGATATGCCAATACACGAAGGAATGGACTTGATCAGCCCAAATTCGCTGCGCCACTGTTTTTTCAGAAGACGCTCTAAATCTAGATTTCCATACCTCCTTTCTTGACTCCTCCGTAGAAGAATAAAAGAACTTATGCTTGTTGGGTTCCTCGGAAAGCCCTATATTGCTAATGTGGAGGGATAATTCCTTGTTAAGCAACGAGATTATTACCCTTCTTCTATTAGAGTCTTGTACCCACGACTGGACATCTTCTCTTTTAGTCGATTCCTTGATGATTCCTCGTGCAAACGACTCATTAATCTCAAGAAGATTGTAAAACGATACGATCTTTCCATTCCAAGGTACAAATGATTGAAAACCATCCCCGTTCTCGATAGCTTTTACCTCATCCAGTCGCGCTTCTTCTGCACTCCAAATTAACGCAGGAAGCTTAATGATCTCAAATAAGTTAGAGAACAAGGTCTCCCTCACATAATCTGGTTTTCCAGTCAACACACTTAACGAATATTCTGCCTTGAGGGCTCGCTCTTCTATCCAAGCTAAATCTCTATCTGAAGCCACTATACTTTGCGTTCCTCTGCGGATAAGAATCGTTCCTTGGTCAAACGCGGTCTTGGTTCTCCCCCTGAAGTCTTCATATATTCCTCTCTTCACTGGCTCTAAAACCAACCGAGAGCCTTGAACGTATATTGCGGCAAATTTCTTTTGTGTGCCATCAATTTTCCTCCAGAATTCCCGGTAACCTAGGTCGATCGGAGAATTAGAATAAGCGTTAAATTTCTCCTGCAACGATGCTTGGTCTATATGGAAATCTTCCGGAAGACCAACCTGAATGAACGTTCGTTTTGGTCGTTCTGCAGCCTGTTCGTTCACTTGGGATTCGTTTTTCCTTTCTTTGAATCCAATTAATATGAATCCGCCTCCATAGTTAGAGAAGGCGAAGATATCCTTTGCAATTTTTGCAAAGGGTCCATCCCTTGATACCACAATTATTTCCTTAAAGTCAATGTACTCAGATTCGTTGTCACGTTCGATGAGAAAGTCTAACATTAGGTCTCCCAACGGCTCCACTTCCACTTCAGGGAGGGACAAGTCATCCGGTTTCATGTAAAATATTAATCTATCGGAGCTAATATTTTTTCGCCTACCTTTTATCAAAAGGTATGGTCGCAGTGCCGTGCAATATTACCCTTTGATTAGTTGAAAAACATCACGGCACGAGAACCCCTAATATTCCAGTAATTCCGCACTGAGCGGAGCGACATTGAGCGGTCAAATATTCCCCTCCCCTAAAATTGTTCCCCGCAGGTGTGAATAATGTGCCCGAAGCGAGCCGGAAGTCTTGCGCAGCAAGACCGAGTGGTGTAAGCGTTAGCGGTGGGTGGTGTGGAACACCAAGCGTAGCGAAGGTGTGTAGCACCACCCATACACCACGAGCGGCGAGCACAGGACACCACCCTGAAAGAGTAAAGTGAAAGAAGGGCTCTTCGAAGAAGAGTAAAAGAGAGAAATCAAAAGAGGGGGGAGTTGCGTGAGCAAGACGGGGTGAATTTGAGCCGGAGCATACCAAAAGGTATTAAAATCTAAAAGTATATGAGTATACATAATGACTACAGCTAAATCTAGACTTGTAAGCATACCAAAATCTGATCTGGATAGCCTTGAGGCTACCATTGAAACACTTGAGAATGAGTATGTCATGGATCAGTTGGAAAGAAGCAAGCAGGACATACAGAAGGACAGGGTCAGGAATGTAAGAGAGTTTCTTAAGGAACTCTAATAGCCACGGATTAAGGACCAAAAAAATTAAAGTAAGTATGATCTCTAACATAGCTATGAACTGTCCAATTTGTGGAAAAGAAAATAGCAGTCCACCGATCAAAGAATGGACGTTCAATGTTTTTCAAGTCTCAAGGTACAAATGCTCAGAATGCGGTAACAATTTCAATACCTACTTGGGAGAAAAGAATTCTTACACTATCCCTCGGAGTTTGTAAAAATCCATTGCTATCAACTTCAGCTTCGCCGCATCAAAAGGTTGTTAAGAAAGCTAGCTAACTTGTTTCCTTTTCCATTATCAATTATCTCTTTTTGAGAGGCATATTCTCACCTTAGAATTTCCAACCTTCAATCCTAAACATTTCAATTATGCCAATAGATTCTATGCTGTACCTCTGGCATACGTACGGTATTCGGATCTTATTTCCACGAAGCTTTTCTTCGGTCACAACTATCCTTTTTATTTGTATTATGGTTTGCTGTGGGCCTGTTGCCATTTCCACAGCTAGCGCCACAACCCATGCATCGGCATCATATTTCCTGTCCTCTTTCACTAACGCAGAGTAATTTCTTAATATGTCCTTCAATATTTCAATCTGCCTCTTGGTTGGAGGGCGAAATAAGCCCTTGTTTGTATTTGCCCAGGCAGCGAGCTCATCATCCCTTTCCTTTATCTCGGAAAGTACCTCAGCAGGGGCTACTAGCAGTCCCTTCTTGGTCAATGACTCCAGGTTATTCCATACGCTTGGGAACACATCAATTGGATTGTGCCTGTTGAGTTCTACCAATGAAGATGTATCCATTATGTAGTGGTTGGAGGTCATTTTCTCGCTCTTGCCAGAACTTTATCAAAATTTCTCGATTTTATGGATAAGAAGCTAAGCGCGTCGTTGTAAGTTATTAACTCCTTGTCGAAATTATTAGTCACAAGAGACACGAATTTGTTACCCACTTCTGAAAGACATTTCTGATCGGATGCCAACCGTATTGCGTGTTTTTCTTTCTTTTCCACTTTCTCCTCTCTAGGGGCATATCTGGCAAGCACAGATTCAAAGTTCTCTCTAGAAATATATCTCAAATTTACCATCTTCACAAGAAGAACTGCTTTGCTAACTTTGTACCTCTTCGACAAGGTATTCAGAGTATCTGTCTCAGTGAGGGTATTCTTATTTTTGTTGAAAAGTTCAATTGAAACCTCCTTTGGTAGGAGGAATGCTGATGAGAAGGCGTTACACCATGCCTCAATGTTGCTTCTGGCCGACAAAGACTCCTCTGGAAGGTCTATTACCGTCTCTCCAAGTATGATATGGCCAAATTCATGCATCAGAGTGAATAATCGTGCCTCGATGCTATCCTTTGAATTTATCACTATGATATTTGGGGGGTCGTCCGCTAAGGCGAATCCTCTGGCATCTTCAACTGGCATAGAGAATTGAAACACAAGAACATTAAGGTCCTCAAGCACATCCCTCAGATACCCAAACATCTTGTAAGCATCCCTGAACTTCCTTTGTTTTTCGATATCAAGATCCAATGATCTCCTATATTCGGAGGCCAGAAGATCGGGGTCATCCGTCAATTTCGCCTTTTTTATTTGAGTTTTTGTATCATAGTCAATATTCAGGGATAGTTCCTTGCTTACATTCTGCAGGCTCCTGGTTCTTCTGATGGCAAGTATGGTTTTACGATCGAAAATACCGGTCTTATTCGTCAAGAATCTGTAATCTTTTGGCAAGGGCTTTTCCTGCTTTGGTTTCGATAAAAAGAATGATGCGAGAGGTCTCTTGTATAGTTCTGAAAGAATATGCAACTGCCTCAGAGTTGGGTTCTTTTTTCCTGATTCTAGTTCCTTGATTACTTCAGAAGAGGTTCCGAGTCCCTTGCTAACGTCTTCAATTTCCCAGCCCGCACTCATTCTCAGCCATCTGAGGACTTCAGGAACTACTTCTATTGATATTGACTTTGGCATTTTACTCCCTCAAACTCTTTGCTTTGCCCACAAATAAGCACCAACAAACCCTCTTTAAATCTGTATCAGCATCGGATCCGTTCTTTTCACTATCAATTGTTTGAGAGCTGTATGATTTCAATACCTCTCTAGCCCTTTCCAGAAGACTTCCGGCTTTCATCGCGTTAAATAAAGTTGTAACCACCACTTGCTTTGCCCGTGCGACATTGAAAATGGCTGATAATTCCATGCCTTCACTACCAAGCTTTTGTAGTGCTTCATATATTTCTCTTTCCTGCTTCGTTGCACCCGCTTTCCTGCCCTGCTGAATATCCTTTATCTTCTTTTCGTCTTCAATTTTGTTTCTTAGCCATGATTTTAGATCCTTGAATTGCGCCATAAGTTCACTATAATCGATAATATCACCCTTATTGTCATAATCACCATCCAACAGGAGATTTATGATTTCATTTGGATTTTGTATAGTTTCTTTGCCACCATCAAAGAATTTCAATATCCAGTAATAGCTCCCGCCATCCCTGAATAGTATGAAGAGGCCGTTCCTGTTTGAATGCTTATATGCACCAATTCCTAGTGGTATATCCTGCAGCCATTTCTCCCCTTTGTTGTTGATGATTGTTGCAAGTGTTTCTATTGGGTCTTTAGTAAACTGCTCCACTTTTTCCATTAGCACATCTAGGATTTTTGGGTCGTTTCTTGCAATGGCTTCCTGTATACCGAAATCTCTGGGCGATGCATCTTCACCAAGTGTTGTGGAATCTATTCCTATTGTATTGCTGATCAGATCGATCCTCTTGTACAATTTTCTCATGACGCTTAAGAAATGAGAAAGGCTTTTTGGGTCCTCCTCGTTTCCGTTCACAGGCAGTATATTTATGAGAAATACCTCTTCATGGGTTGATCCTATCCTGTCTATCCTTCCCGCCCTTTGTATGAGAACAACGGGATTCCATGGAAAATCGTAATCCACAATGTACTGCGCATTTTGCAGGTTCTGACTTTCGCTTAGTACATCGGTACTTACAATGTAACCGCCATTCTTCATGAAGTCCTTTATCACGGTTGTTTTATCCTTTGGATGACCGGCCCGATCTTTACACGCAGATCCCGTGGTGAGCATAACGTTGTCCTTAACCACTTTTTTTAAATTATCGTATACATACCCGGCAGTTGCTGCATATTGCGTGAACAATATTACGCCGTTGCTCCCTTCCAATTTGATGCTTCTTACCCTCTCAATTGTCTGCTTTAGTTTATCATCTTCTGTGGGAAGCTCAGAAAGTATTAATTTTATTACGCCAATATCAATGTTACATTTTTTAATGAACTCATCTTTCTCAGCTACTTCAAGTTGGCATTTCCCAAGTAATTCTGTAAACTTACCGGAGAACATCTCTTCCGGCCGTGGCGGATTCCATTCCTCATCTTCATCATACATCTCGGTCAGGTCGCCCTTCATTTTCGGAGGAACGAAATATCCTTCCTTAATGGCATAATCCCTTGACATTTCCACGTATCTCATCAGTGTTTCCATGGTTACCTTAAATGCATGGATGCTGCTCTCAAGCCGTTTGAAGAAGTTTATCCTTATCACTGCTTTCACAAGCAACTTGAGTGATTCTCTCTTTTCCGACATTGCTGCGGTGGATATTGGCGTTCCGTCAGGAAGTTTTAGTTTCTCACCAAGCTTATCGATGGCATAATCATAATACACAAAACTCATGGCGTCAAAATAGCCATCTATTCTTTCATAGTCTATCTTCGTGCTGTATCTATCCCTTGGATCGCTGTCCAATTTTCTAACAGGAAAGTTCAAGCTGTCCTTGCTCAAGGCCTTGGCCAGTTCCCTGGATGTCCTTACAACAAACCTGCGAAGGATTGGATCCATATCGACCGGCTGTTCATTGATCCACAACTTCTGCTGCAAGGAGAAATAACCTTTAAGGGACGGACTTATGTCAGATATTGCATCGTCTCTCAGGTATAAAGAAAGAAGTGCGTAGAGATCCATAAGGCTGTTGTTTATTGGCGTTGCCGTGAGTAGAACAATTTGTTTACCGCCGGTAGCCATCAGATCGCGCAGTGCACTATATCTGTTCGATGCCTGTGACCTGAAATAATGTGCTTCGTCTATGATTATGAAATCTTTCTCAGAATAATCCTTTACAGTCTGATCCGGATGGCTTGAAAGATACTCGGAAGAAATAGAGTCAATATGTACATGTGTCTTGTCCATTTCGTCTTTCCATGTAGTATCCAAAGCGCTCTTTGGAGCTATAAGTATAGGGTTTTTTCCCTCATTTATGGCCATTTGGGTTAGATTTATGCCTACCCTTGTCTTTCCCAAGCCTGTAGAATCTGCTATGATGACTCCATTATAGGTACTCAGTATTCTTGATGCCTGTATAGTTGAAAGTACCTGATGGGGGAACAGGGTTTTCATGAGGTTATTGGTCTTCGCTTCGTCGATCTGCGGACGGTATACCTCATAAAGGGCCTTGGCAAGAACCTCATACGGACTGTGGGTCGTTACATAATTCTCAAGCAGCTGAAGGAATTCTTTCTTGTAATCAACGGAATTGTCCTCTTTCCACAGGCTCAAAAACCAGTCTATCAGTTCAGTTACACCTTCCCTGTCCGTTGTAAGCATGTTAAGCTCCCTGTTTCCCGCCAATCCGCCACCGGTAAAATTGCTTGAACCCACAGTGGCGAAGCCGTTGACTATAGTGGAAAAAGATGGATGTGCACCCATGTAGGCCTTGCCGTGGAAAAACCTCCCTTTCACCCTTCTTATTTCCACCTCAGGTCTCTTGAAATATTTGTCTGCATCGTGAAGTGCTGAGAAGTAGCTTTCATCATCCTCATTGTTCAGAACTTCGCTTGAAAGGACATTTTCCTGTTCCGACCGGAATTTCTCGTCAAAGCTTTCAAGATTCTTTATTACCTCTTCTTCGAACTTGATGCTTTCAGAGGGTTCCCGACCCAACAAGAGCTTCAGGGGCTTATTTTCCAGGCCTTCCCGGATATTCCTGTAGCCTTCAAGATTGAAATATGCTGAAGCTATGGCAAGCTCCTCTACGTGGCGCATCTCGTTGTTCAGGACACTTGCTAAATTCTGCTTTGAGTTGTCAATTATCTTGGTCATCGCTCTCCTCCTGTGACTTCAGTCCTCTGTCAGCCTTGATAAGGCGATCTTCAACAAGTTCAACAAATTCATTGTAGAATTCATCTAATGGAAAATCACTAACGCCCAGTAAATTGAGTATTTCCGAGTCCAGTTTTTTTCTGTCGTCGGTTTTAATCTCTTCGAAATATCTCTTCACATCTCTGTCAAATGAAACATCAATCTTTGTTAAATCGAGCTTGTTCAAGTCAGGAACCGGCATCTCATTGTAGTCATCTACCATGATCTCACCTACTCCTCCTCCACCACCTAACCTCCTTAGGTACAGTTCCATGGTCGTGTAAAATATCGTGGAGTTTAGGTATGTTGATAATTCTTTTACTTTTGATTTTATTGTGTATAGGGTATTATCACAAATAACAGGTTCGTCCGACCTGGGAATAAAAAATCTATCCATCACACACATGGGCAAAATAATATTTGTTGGATCAAGATCGTTAAGCGAATACCAGTTTCTCCTTCCAGATACCGATGGTACTTTGTTATAGCCTATTACAGGTTCTTTTCGGCCTCTTATGTTTATCGATTGCTTACTTCCCCATTCGATATATTTTTTTGTCATTTCGCCTGGAATTTTGGTGTACAGGCATAATTTTCCCATCTCCTTGATTGTGTAACCTTTAAGCTCCTTTGTAGTCCTGACAAGTGGCTTAGTGTCAGATCTGTTTATTACGAATCTCTCCCCGCCTTCATTCTCAATGTAAATTAATCCTTGTTCTTTCAACTCCTTCTCGTTCTTTGCACTAAGACCCCACTCCTCGAACTTCTTTGGGTTGGAGAGATAATCCGCCTCGTATAGATGTGAAACGTCCTTCATGTAGAAGAAATCGTTGGCACCTGTTGTGAAACCACGTTTTATTTCAGCAAAATCACCAAGTTTGTGCGTCAGTTTAGGATATATTTTTTCCATGAACATCTTTGGAGCACGCAGATAGAACCATTTACCTGGTTTAAGGTCCGCCCTCTCTACTGGAATTCTCCGAACGATGGTCTTTGAGGCATAACTCTCAAGGTAGGTGAAATCAACGGGGCCATTCTGCATTTCATTGCTGTAAACTGTTATTACTGTGTTAACGTCAGCTTCAAAAGACCTGTTCCTTTGACCATATATTGAGATCAACCTGCTTTTCAGGTGTTCTTGAAGTCTTATTCCATACGATGTTTCGAGCCATTTGTCTGATGTTATGGCCGATACAGCACCATTAGGCTTTAGAAGCCGAAGTGCCCTCTGGAAGAAGTATACATAGATGTCAGATTTCTTGTCAAACTTGTATGTATCGATGTAATATTTCTTTCTTTCCGGATCGATGAATTCCTGTCTCACATAGGGAGGATTCATGACAACGATATCCGCTGGCTCCACCATGTAGCTCTCAATTACGTTTGTATTGAGACCATATTTTAACAAATTGTTGGTGTGAAGAGTGATTCTTTTCTTCAGCTTAACCTTGCTTTCATGGTCATGTTCATTCGAGTACTGCTCTATCAACTTACCCAGCAGGTCCCTTTCCTCCTCTATTTCAGTTTCAATTTTTTTCTGGAAACTCTGGAGCTGCAAGGAGTCAGGTATGTCTACAATTTTAAAGTCCAGATTTGGAAGAGGCACAGGTACTTCCTGATCTATAATCATGGAAAGCCAAAGTCTGAGCCGTGCAATTTCAACGGCTTCTGGCTCTATGTCGAAGCCGAAAAGATTCCTGTGGACTTCCTTCTTGTATTCATATGGGTCTGATTTCCAACCTGCTATTGCATCTGCCTCTATGATGGTGGAAACTATCTCCTGCATCATGGTCACTAGGAAACCTCCGGATCCAACCGCCGGGTCAACAACCCTTACCTTCAGGAGCTTGTCTTTCAATTCCCTGATCTCGTCTATTTTCCTTGTTTTTCTTAGGACTTCCAGATGATTTTGTATTCCATCCCTGAACTCTTTCTGGTCAGCAGAAAATCCATCTTCCAAACCAAGATATTTTACCAGTGCTCGCCTGCAAACGAATGAGGTTTCATCCTTTGGTGTATAAAACGTACCCTTCTTTCCACGTTCTTTTTCAAGCAGCAGGTTTTCGAAAACAGTTCCTATAAGGGCAGGGTCGATGCTCACTTCAACTTCCAGAGAAGAGGTTTCGTCAACGGTGAAATTGTAATTATTGAAGAATTTTCTTGCCTTTAAGAACATATCATTTAGGATTTCAGATATTTCAGCCTCTTTTTCATCACTGAGATAGTCTTCCCTGTCAAAGAGTGAGCCGTTGAGAAACGGTATACCTTCCAATTTCCCCGTGTTAAGGCCGTTATAATATATATTGCTGAGTTGTTCATACCCTGGAATAGAATCTACAAAATGCTTATCATTTTTCAGCCACCCTTTTTTCTGAAGAAAGTAGAGGAACATGAGCCTACCAAGAAACTTCTGCGAAAACGACCTTGTATGTGGACCGAGATGTGCCGCTAATGATTCCTGAAGTTCCTGAAACATTTTGCTGTAACCGGTGAAGAATTCATCCCTCACTTTCTGGTAGGGGAAGAACTCCTCGTTATAGCGTTTTAACAGAACCACTTTGTCCAAATCATGTTTTAATGACTCCAGAACCAGTTTATCGGTGTGGTAGAGCCGATCTGACAGATAAAGCACTTTAGCCTCCGAGTTGAAACCAGTTCCGGGGAGTATGCTGATGTATGAGTCCTTAGAATTCGTCAAGATTATGATTGGGCTAGTGAGGTTGTTTCTTTTCCACGCTCTTGCTAAAGAAACACATCTTCCACGTGAGAATTCACTGTCCTTTACTTCAAATACGACAATTTCCATCAATCCGTTGTGAAAAAGCCTGTAAACCTTTGATGGATTTGTGTTAGCCGGCAATATTTTTTGTTCTCTTAAAAGTGTAAGAGGAAATTCCTGGACATTTACATTATATCCAATCTTGGTTAGCTGGTCAATCCAGAATTCTTTTCCGAACAACTGATAATTCATTGGTTCACCATTTCCTGTTGGGTATTGTATAACTCGTTTTCTCAGTCTTGTTCGTCCATTGCAGTTCAGGGTCTAAGTGTGGATCAAACATATGTGTCTTCTTTCCGTTAAGTGGACCTGTCTCATCTGAAACTAGCCCTGTCTGTGGTATGTTGAGTTGCTTCTCTTCATCAAAGGTATATTGCGCCAACTCATCCTTTTCCTCTTTTTTTCCACTTTTTCTAATCATTTTAACCACCAATGAAGGGCCAACTTTGACAAATATCTGAGCCTATAACCTTTTTCTAGGATTTTTTGCACAATAACCCCTTTTATAACCGTTCTTTGTGGGGTATCCCTTAACATAATGCATACCCGGAGGACAATGCGGCTTCTCAAGGTCTATGTCCACAATATGCGTTTTAACTCTAATTTTTGTTTTATCCTCTGGTGGTATGATTCATATCTTCACCTTCAGAATCTTGTTCGTATCGTTGCCGAAGACATCCACAACCTTCGCCATTATCTGGTATTCCCCGCTCTCTTCGTACTTATGTTTTGCCTCATACTCTACCTTAAGATCCTTTTTTGTTCTGTAGCTCTGCCATTGATTGTGGAATGTATCGCCTTTAAAATCCCAGTCAATTGCCCAGTAATCTATAAGCTGCCTTGTATCTTTTAAATTTTTAAGGGCATCTATAACCTCCGGGGAAGGCTTCAGATTAAAATCTTCAACTTTTAAAGTTATTTCCTTTCCGGATACAGTTTCATGTATCTTTAAATAGGCTAGTTCATTAAATTTAACTGAAGGAATCAGGCTTTTCTCAATAACCTGATCCGGTATCTTTAGAAGTTTTAGATCGAAGTTTGTTCCAGCCAAAGCTGNNNTNAATTCGTTAACATTAGGTATCTGTATCA
>ACXJ01011336.1_pt1 | contig 13090 bp, 17 predicted proteins | sample 870861 | NCBI WGS metagenome assembly ACXJ01 (sample SAMN02954270, study PRJNA29437) | mine drainage metagenome | biome: terrestrial; feature: Richmond mine; material: biofilm; isolation source: combined biofilm from UBA (pink subaerial biofilm) and UBA BS (thick... ... | reverse complement strand
GGCAAGGGGGCCAAGGAGCGGATCTCCTTTCTCGACAGGANNNCNTGGATCTCGTGCGCCAGTACTGCGAGTCGGTCCGTCCTCTCTTTGCCCCCCGCTCTCCCGAGCTTTTCCTGGCCCGCGACGGATCGCCGCTGTCCCGCCAGGCGCTCTGGACCCTGATCAAGNAGTACGGAAAAAAGGCCGGAATCACCTCTCCCCTGTCGCCTCACACCGTGCGCCACTCCTTCGCCACCCATCTCCTCGAAAGGGGCCTCGACCACCGGACCATCCAGCTTCTCATGGAAAACGGAGTCATTGTCACCACCGAAATCTATACCCATGTCTGCCTCGCCCTTCTCCGCAACTATCTGTATTAGCACTATTCACTAAACAAAGCAAGAAAGCCCTAGGGCAATTTTCATAATTCATCGCCGTATCTTGATTACCAGGGGACAGAGGATCCCGAGTTGGACATTCTGGTCCCGTATGACTACTGGACAATCATGGCCAACTCTCCGGCCATCAGAGCTCTCGTTCCGGAAATCATGCGACAGCAATACCTGCTTGTGGCATTGAACTCTATGAAGCAATACGAGAACGGCTTGTTGCTCAATGGGCAGGCGGGAAAGATAACCCGGATGGAAAAAGCCTTCCAGATTAGCGCTAATCAGGTTTTGAAAAAAAGCCATTGATCTTCGGACAGATACCTGGAGGGCCGGAATTTGAATATCTTGGGGTCGAATGTCCGAACGGGCATTCAGGAAGCATTTTGATAGGGAGCTAATTTCACCTGAGTAAACCCCCGGCTCTGCCGGGGGACCCCAACGGTTTGACATTTCCGGGAATATGGAAAAGCCTCCTTAACGTGGACCGCTCAAAGTCACGAAAAGGAGGCTGTATGAACGAGGAAAGTCTAAATCACACGAGGTGGGAATGCAAATATCACATCATCTGGATTCCAAAATACCGGCGGAAAATGTTATACGGCCAGATCCGACGGGAAATGGGGGAAATGTTCCACAGCCTGGCGCGGCATAAGGAGAGCCGGATTTTGGAAGGGCATTTGCAGCCCGACCATGTGCACGTATTGATGGCGATTCCGCCCAAATATTCGGTGGCCCAGGTTGTGGGATACATGAAAGGAAAAAGTGCCATCCATATCGCAAGAATCTATCAAGGGCAGAAGAAGAACTATACCGGGATGCATTTCTGGGCCCGGGGATATTACGTGTCGACAGTGGGGGCGGATGAAGAGAGGATCCGAATGTATATCCGCCATCAAGAGGAAGAAGACAAGAAGATGGATCGATTGCTGGACCGCCCCTGAATCAACCCAGCCCCCCTTTGGGGGGCAGAGAATCTTTTAAGCATGCCGCTTTGAGCGGCCCACACTCTTTTTGAACCCTCCACCTCTGGTGGAGGTGAATCAGGTGCGCCCAGCATGGGCGCGATCTTGGAGGTGGAAGTCCTCCCGTAAGCTGGCCACAGCGAGCGAAGCGAAGCGCAACTGCGCAAGGGCGACCGAGCGTGGGGAGGAAGCGTGGAGCGAAACCGCGGGCCGATGAACAAAAACCGGATACGAGGCGATGCCGATCAAGGCGAGCAGGCCTGATTCTGCGAAGCCTTTGTGGTCAAGGAGCGGTGGCGTAAATCCGGCGGTTGTGCGGCGAAGGATCGCGTTCTTACCTGGGGAGATCTCGCCTTGCGCCTGAAAGGGTGACGGAGCAATCCGGGAGCGAGAAGTCAGCCGAGGTCGTAGTAGCTGCCCAAAAGGAGCGAAGGGCCGAACGAGAAGGAGAGCTGGAGACTATGGCACTTGAAGGGGTACAAGCATCAGAAACCAGGCATCCTGGTCGGACCGAAAGAGGGAACGGTGAAGCCGGTCCGGAAGCGGGACGCGATGAAGCCTCTTTGGCGTGTCGTAACCACGAAGGCTTGGGGCGAGGGGACCTGCTCGCGCAGGCTCTCTCGCGAGAGAACATGGTTCTGGCGTGGAAACGCGTCGAGTCTAACAAGGGAAGCGCTGGAGTTGACGGACTGTCGATCGAACAGACTGCCGATTATCTCAAGACCCAGTGGCCCAGAATCCGGGAGGAGCTTCTGAGCGGGAAATATCGGCCACAAGCCGTACGCCGCGTGGAGATTCCGAAACCGGAGGGCGGGATGCGGGAATTGGGGATTCCAACGGTGGTGGATCGGCTGATCCAACAGGCCTTGTTGCAAGTTCTTCAACCAGTGATCGATCCGACGTTCTCGGAGTTCAGCTACGGATTTCGGCCGGGCCGGAGTGCGCACGATGCGGTGCAACAAGCAAAGCGTTACGTGCAGGAAGGCTTCCAGATTGTGGTCGATATCGATCTCGAGAAATTCTTCGACAGGGTCAATCACGACATTCTCATGGACCGCCTGGCCAAAAGGATTTCCGACAAGGCCGTTCTTCGGCTGATCCGTCGGTACCTGCAAGCCGGAATTATGGCAAATGGGGTGGTGATGGAGCGCTTCGAGGGGACTCCACAAGGGGGCCCGCTTTCTCCGCTCTTGGCTAATGTCATGCTGGACGAAGTGGACAAGGAACTGGAACGGAGAGGGCACCGATTTGCGCGCTTTGCCGACGATTGTAACGTCTATGTACGAAGTCGGCGAGCAGGAGAGCGCGTGCTTCACTCAATGAGACGCCTTTATGCGAAGCTTCGCTTGAAAGTGAACGAAGCAAAGACTGCGGTTGGAACTGTTTTCGGTCGGAAGTTTCTGGGGTATTGTCTCCGGAGAGGAGCCGGCACCGTGGTCAAGATTGCCGTGGCCCCCAAGGCAGTGGCAACATTTAAACAACGCATAAGGGAGATAACCTGCCGGTTAGGTGGCCGAAGCATGACACAGGTGGCCGAACGGCTGAGGCAATATCTGCCGGGATGGAAGTCCTATTTTCACCTTGTAGAGACGCCGACGATATTCCAAAACCTCGACTCGTGGATACGCCATCGACTCCGGGCGGTCCAGCTCAAGCACTGGCTCGTGCGCCCCACAATATACAGTGGGTCGCGAAGCTTGGGAGTACCATTTTAGTTGGCCCTTTATGCGGCAGGGGGAGGAAGCCGCTGGGCGCACCACCGGTATCTGGCCCTCAATCCCGTTCTGGGGGTCGTCTACGGAGCGGCCTTCTCGTCGGCCTCCTTCAAGGTGGCTCAACTGGATCTGTGGATCGGATGGAACGAGCATGCCGGGCAGAAGAGCCTCGGAAAGGTCGTCATCAACAGCCGCTTCTAGATCCTGCCGCACATCCGGGTCCCCCATCTTGTCGGATTTCACGATTCTGACCCACCTATTTCACAATATTGACCCACCTCTTTCATCAATTGCTAAAAATCCCGAGTTCCAATTTCACGGTGGGTCAGTATGCCCTCCCTTGAATCGCTTTTTCCGGTAGGACTCCCCCTCCATTTCGAGCAGGATCGCTTTCTGAACGATCCGGTCGGTAATGGCGTCACAAAGAACCGGATCGGGAAGAACCTCGCTCCAGTTCTCGACAGGAAGCTGGGTGGTTATGATCGTGGTCAAGCTTTCAACCCGTCCGTCCACAAGGTCGTATATATCCTGTAGTTGCTGGGGAGTCAAGGCCCGAAGTCCAAAGTCGTCGCACACGACGACGCTGACCGCCGTGAGTTTTTTGAGGAGGTTCAGATAGCGTCCCTGGGCCCGGGCCAGAGCCATTTTCTCGAGGAGACGGTTGAGGGGGAAAAAGAGCGTGGTGAAGCCTTGCCGGCAAGCCGCCTGACCCAGAGCACAGGCGAGATGCGTCTTGCCGACGCCCGTGGGCCCCGCGATGAGGATGTTCTGTCCCTGCGTGACGAAGGAAGCCGAACCAAGTTCCCGGATCTGGCTTCTTTTGAGCTTGCGCTCGGAGGTGAAGTCCAGGTTTTCGAGGGAGGCGGGGATGGGGAAGCCGGCCTCCCGGAGCCGCCGGAGAAGACGGACATTCTGTCGATGGAGCTGTTCGTCCTGCAGACAGACGTTCAGGAACTCCGAAGGGCTCCACTGCTGGGAGTGAAGCTCCTCGAGACGCTTGGGAAGGGCCTCCCGGATTCCGTGGAGCTTGAGTTCCGAGAGAAGCTCCGGGGTGGTGTTGACAAGGGCCATGGCAATCTCCTTTGATAGGGTCTCCGGACAACTCCGGAGACCCTGCAAGACCGGTCGGGTTCCTAGGCGCGACCGGAGGGTTTGTGGGATGGGGCCTTTTGGGCCAGAAGGGCCCGGCTGACCGCGGAGTCTTTTTCGGCGGCAGTTCGGGCCTCTTTTTCCTGTTCGACCTTCTGCCTCAGGGCGCTTGTCTCTTCCCGAAGCCGGGGAAGCTCTTCGAGCCGGAGCGCGGCCCGCGCCAGATCTTCCCGGAGGGCATGGGCTTCTTCCCGCTCGCGGCTTTCCCGTTCCTGGCATTCCTCCATGCGCACATCGAGATGGCGGATCTGCTCGGTCAGATCTCCGATCCGGCCGTCCCGTTCGCGAAGCTCGCCTTCAAGGGCCAGGATCCGGCTCTCCTGCTCCTCCCCTGTCCGGAGACTTTCGGTCAGGGCCAAGCGCGTCTCGTCGAGACGTTTCTCCAGATGGAGTTGTCCCTTCTTCGCTCCGGCCGCGGCGAAGTCGATTATCGCCCGGTGAAGGCTCTCGGGAAGATCCGGAGGGGCCAGACGACTTTTCTCCTCTCTCCATCGGAGGAGGTGTTTCTGGATCGTGGTCAGGCTTCCCGTTTTCAGAACGTCGAGGACGGCTCGGGCGCCGACGGGCTTCCCCTCGGACTCCAGAGTGCGGACCACGTCCGCAACGGCATCGTAGCTGAGGCTCATGAGATTCTCCTTTTTTCCTGACGGTTATCGTCCGGTTACGGTTATCGTTACGTTATCGTTACACATCGTCTTGTCCGGTGCGTGTGTTCCTTATCCGGCCTGCCTCTCCAAAGCTGTGACGGATCGCCTTAATCAGGCCACTCCCGGATCGGGTTAATCAGGCCACTCCGGAGTTGCAAGGAGGCTCCGTCGGAGGGGTCTTCCGCGCTCTCCATCGGAGGAGGTGCTTCTGGATCGTGGTCAGGCTTCCCGTTTTCAGAACGTCGAGGACGGCTCGGGCGCCGACGGGCTTCCCCTCGGACTCCAGAGTGCGGACCACGTCCGCAACGGCATCGTAGCTGAGGCTCATGAGATTCTCCTTTTTTCCTGACGGTTATCGTCCGGTTACGGTTATCGTTACGTTATTGTTACCGTGACTTGTCACGGGACCGGGCAGGGCGTCTTTCCTCATCCGGCGGCCCGCCTCTCCTCAGTCCCGGTCCCCTCGGAAGGCTCCGTCGGAGGGATCTTCCGAGTGCTGCGAACATAGCGATTGGGCTTGCGCTCGACCGGGGCCGGCTCCTCTCCCGCAGTTCGGGCCTGCCGGACAATCTCCCTCAGGACCGATGGCCGGGGAAGCTCCTCTCCCAGCATCCGGGCCGTCTGAACGGCGCTTTCGAGCTCTTTTCCCGTGACCTCCTTCAGGAGCCCGAGGATCCCCTGGACGCGGCGCAAATAGCGCAGGGGGTGGTTGCCCAGTTCAAAAAGCCGCTTCACCAGAGCCGACGTTTGCGGACCGGCACTTTGGGCCTTCTCCTGCAAGAGTTTCGGCAGCGTTTCGAGAAGGAAGATCTGGGAGGGAGGAAAATGCCCGACCTCGCTCTGGTATTGTCCCTGCCTGTTTCCCGCCAGGAGAGGATGGGTCGAGATCTTCTCTGTTCCCATGAAGATCTCGACATGACGGGCGGTGATCCGTGCGTCCAGCATCTTGCCCCGATAGGCGTGCGGCACCGAGTAGAAGTTTTTCAGGATCTGGACGTGGCAGTCCGGGTGAGGACGCACCTTCTTCCAGACGCAATACTCGTAGGGCACCTCGGGAACGGGCGCCATGACGGCCCGCTCGGCATCGAGACGCTGTTTGCGGGACTCTCCCGTACGGCGCTGGACCCGGTCGTTGTACCGCTCGCAGGCCGCGAGCGTGAACTCCCGCAACGCGCCGAGCGACCCGAAGCTCTTTCCGACCAGACTGTGCGCAAGCCACCGCCAGAACAGGTGCAGCTCTTTTTCTATCCCATCTTTGTGAGTGGGTTTTTTTGGTCCGGCAGGAATCGCGATCGTCCCGTAGTACGCGCAAAAAAACGCATAGTCCGGGTTCAGGTCGGCGTCCCCCCTTTGGCTGGCTTTCTTCACGGCGGGGGTCAGATTGTCGGTCACCGAGATCGCGGGACAACCTCCAAAGTCCCGATAGGCCTTGTCGATCGACCCGTAAAACTCCGGCTTCTGCTGGGTCAGGGTCACATCCACCGACAGATACCGGCTGTAGCGTAGCATGGCGCCAAACAGTTCGCACACCACGAACCTCCCCGTCACCGGATCGGTATATCCCAGTCCCGGCCGCGTTCCCTTGTAATCGATCTCGCAGCAGGACCCCGGCTTGAAAACCTCTCCGAAACGGAACGTCGTCTCCGGGTTCCGCCGTCGGAACTCCCTCCAGAAGCTTACGTAGGGGATCTGCCGCAGGGGATCCTCCGGGGACAATCCCTCCTGGAGCTCCTCCCAGTAATGGGCCAAGGTCTGCTTCTTTTCCAGAGCCTTCCCGACCTCCTTCCAGTCCACCCTCTTCGACCAGGGGGCCTGGTAGGTCGTCGGTCCGTCCTTGCCCTCCCCCTCCGTCGCCTCTTCCCAGTACTTCCGGAGCGTGTTCCGGGAAATGCCAAGCGTTCGCGCCACCGCCCGTTTCCCCAGTCCCATCGACTTCAATCGCTGGATTTCTCGAATCATACGTGCCCCTTTCCTTTTTCCTGCCATTCCGGCCTCCTTGTGAATAGGTTTATTGTTATGAGCCTATTCAGGAGACCGGTTTTGACGCAGGTGTGCAACACCTCGTTTGCTGGGTCAGTTTGCGTGAAATTGGGGGGTCAGTTTCGATGAAATTCAGTGGGTCAGGTTGGTGAAATTGGGTGGTCAGCTTGGATGAAATCCATCACCGATAGACCTCCTCGTGCTCCTTTTGCTTCTGCCGGAGCTTGAAACGCGCCCAGGTTGCGTCCTCCACGCGGAGATCATCGGGACACCCGCAGGCGCATTTTTCTCCTCCTCCGACTGCCCGATAGGTCCGCCTCCGTCCAAGGGTCGAGTAGATCCAGATATAGAAGATTCCGTGAGGACAGAAGAGGGCGTCAGGAGACCCTTCCGTCTCCACCAGAATGAATCCCGTAAGGACCGCGACGTTCTCACCCTTTGCCGGCGTCGTTCTCTTCTGAGCCGTCTTTCCCGCCGGGACTGGGGCGTCCTCGATCTTCGCCAAGGTCGCTCCCTCCTGGGCCAGGTTTCCTGCCAGGACTGGGACGTTCTCGATCTTCGCCGCCGTCTTCCTCTCCCGGGCCGTGGCCACCACCGGGATCACCCCCGCCTCTTCGCAGGATTCCAGCGTGTGCACGTTTCCATATCCCGCATCGGCCACAAGCATTTCGGGAAGTTCCCCGGTCGTCTCCAGGATCTTCTCGAGCATCCCCCCGATGGCCCGGCTGTCGCTCACCGTTTGGGTCAGATCCGTCCCCACGATGATCTGGCTCTCCATGTCCACCGCCACTTGGGCGTTGTAGACATACTCCGTCCCCTCGCTCTTCTTCGAGAACACCCGGGCCTCCGGATCCGCAAACGAAATCTGCTTCGTCTTTTCGATCTCCTTTCCCGGATTTTCCTGGGCCTCCCGCTTTTCGAGTTCCGCCTTGGCCGTTTGAATCTTCTCCAGTTTTTCCTTCCGGATCGCAATCTCTTCTTTCGCCTGGGCGATCGCTTCCTTTCGGGCCGCCCCCTCCGCCAGCGGCGTCGGCAGGACCTCGGGCCCTTCCGGAGTTCCCTCTTCCCGCGCGTCCTCCTCGCAGGACTTCTTGATCCAGGCGTCGATCTCGCCCTTGATCCTCTCTTCTTCCTCCTGCATCCGGCCGTAGCTCATGGCCTTGTGCTTGGAGGTGTCGGAAAGGATCTTCGTCCCATCGACCGCCATCTCCCCCATTCCGACCAGCCCCATCGTCCGGGCCACCCGCACCGTCTCCTTGAAGACCGTTCCCATTTCCTCCCGGTGCCGTTCCCGGAATTCGNNANNNGNNCCGGTAGACCGGTGTCTGCATCCCCGACAGATACATGAACGGGAGCGTCTCCTCGCAGGCCCTGGCCAGCTTGCGCGAACTGAAGATCCCCTCCGTGAACCCGTACAGGATCACCTNNNATCATCATCCTGGGATTGTAGGCCGACGGGCCCAACCCGCTATACCGGGCATAGAAGGCCGACATATCCATCTGGTCGACGATGTCGCTGATGATCCGCGCCCGATGGTTCGCCGGAATGTACTCCAACAAGGCCCGGGGAAGCAGAAAGTTCTGAGTCTGGTGGTAGGGTCGGAACATGCATCCTCCAAACAGGACGTGGTGAGAAAATAAAACCCGCAATCATGGGTCAGTATGCATGAACAAATACTATTTGTCAATACCCCTTTCGAGACGTCACTTCATTGACCCGGAGCTTCCCGCTTATGTTCTGCGTTTGCCAAGATCGCCCAGGCTCCTAGGTGATGCGTTTGTGTCAACCGACAGCGTTTGAGGGTCACTTTTCCCCATTGGTTCTGTCTGACAACAATGTTTTCGTCCGGTTTTCCCTTCGGGAGCTTCGAAAACATCATGAAGACCCCGCCTCGATGCCTGGCGTGGGTGGTGGCAGACATGGTTATAATGGCCTGCGAACGGGTCTTCATATCCAATCTCCTTTCCACCCTTCAAGGATTTTAGGGTCGGCTTTTTCGGTTTTTCTTGGGGTGTTCCGGCAATGATTGGCTCGCCAGCCACAAGAACCCCGCCCTCGGTCCTTTCAAGCCACCATTCCCCGCCTTCCGGCCCATAGCTGGCCCGAGGGATAGTCACTTTGATCCTTTTCTCTCCGGAATCGTCTTTGACCGTTTCGAGATGGAGGCTCCAGCGGGTGTTTCCGACGATCGCGTTCGAGCCTCTGGCAGAGGACTGGTCCCCTTGCTGGCCGTTCAGATTCGCCGATTTGTTCGTGTGGTGGATCAGGAGGACCGCCGCTCCCGTTTCAAGAGCAATTCGGTCGAAAATCTCCAGAAGAACCTTCATCTCACCGGAAGAGTTTTCTTCCAGGTCATGGAGTTTCCGGAGGGTATCGAAAATCAGAAGATCCTTGCCGGATCCCGTTTTGATGATCTGCCTGATGAGCTTTTCGTTGACCGAGGATTTTTCGGAGACAAGCGTTGCGGGTTTCCCGTAGAGAGAAACGATCTCCAGACCATCCGCCCCAGCTATTCCTTCGTTCGGAATGAACGAAGCAATCGACTGGAGACGTTCTTCGATAATCTCCGGTGGATCCTCTTTGAAAAATAGACGACACCATTGCCCGGGCCTGTGATGCCGATTCCGGTCATGTCGCATCCGGACGCCTTGGCAATACCGATTTCCAGTGTCGGATTGCTTTTCTCTGACCCTTCCTTGCACACGATTAGACCCACGGTCCGGGGTCGAAGGGACGGCAGGACATAGACCGGGGGAGGGAGAATCTTTGAAAAAGCAACGGATGGGCGGATGACGGGAAATCCCGCTTCGTCGGAATTCTCTCCTTTGACAAACTCTCCGTAAACACGGGCTATATCCTCCGGGACGCCGGAATTGGCCGCCCGGATGAGCTTGTCGGCGTCGAAGATCGCCCGTCGCCGGGCTGCCACCTCCCGAAGTTTCTCGGCGTAATGTTTCGCGTTGGAAGGAGAGGCCCACATCTCGCCTACGAGATCTTCAAGATAGGCGCGGTCGGAAGGATCTTCGAGCCGGGTTCGGACCATTCCCGGATCCGGAACAATCCCATCCCGGTCCAGATCGATTATGGCCCGGACAATCCGTTTGTGAGGCACGAAATGAAAATTCTCGACGGAGAAGGACAAGGAGTCGTCCCGGAGCAGATCCGGTTTTTTGAGAAGGCACCAGATCAGGTTTTTTTCGTTCTCAATATCCATCGGAAGATCCCTAAGGACTTCCCCTGGCCGTCGAACGGCGGGGGCGGTCATGCGGATCCTCCGCGACGGGTTTCGAGCCAATTGTAAATCTCCCTGGACCGGGCGGCGTACCTTTTTCCCGTTCCGGACGTGCCAACGTTATAGATGGGCAGGTCTCCGACCGTCCCGCGTTGGAGTCGCTTGTAGAGAGAGCCGGGGGTCTTCATGAGGAGTTCGGCGACCTCCGCGAGGTCCATATCGAACGGTTTGAGTTCGTCGTCAGGAGTCATCGGAAACCCCCTTCCGTTCCATTTCGGGGGCGGCCCGGCCTCTTTTTCGCTGGTGGAGGAGCGGGGGAGGCTGAGTCAGGGCCGGAGGCAGGGAAAAGATAAAGGATCAGGTCCTCCAGAAGAACAAATCTCTCCCCAACTTCATTTTTTCGGATTTTAAGGCCGAGCGTTCCGGCTTGGATGCGTCGGAAAAAATGGCTGTAGGAGAGATTGAGACACAGAGCCGCCTCTTTCAGGCGAAGGACTTGGCGAGGTAAATAGAAAGCTCTGAGAGCGTCCGGACCGGAAAGTCCGGGAGGCGTTACCGTTGACGGATTTTTGGTGGAATGTGACAATGAAGGCATGTTCATCCTCCGTGTTGTGGCTCCCGACTTTGAGCGGTAGGGGCCGTTGGTGGGTGGACTCGGGCGCCTTGGTGTTCTAGCACCAGGCGCCTTTTTCTTTTTGACATGATGTGATATTCTGAAACAAATACCAACAAAACACCAACGAAAATTGTATAACCACACTATACCCACGGTAAAAAAATGTCAAGCGATTCCGTATCAGATTATTATCTCATCGATTCTCTTCGTATATTGCATGGATTGTCTCTTCGAAAACTCGCAAAAGAGGCAAACCTAGACGTGAGTAGTCTCTCCTACACACTCCGAGGGATCGAAAGTCGGGTTTCCCGCGAAAGACTCAAACCGGCACTGAAGATCCTCGGTCTTGGTGATGATGGTTTTTTATCTCTTGGCGTTCACAAATGGTCCATCCCGACAATTTCCCCCGAAGAAATTGAACGTGTCGAGAAAACAGTCAAAAAGCTTTTTCCCGGTGGGGGATACGTCAGACAGATCCGGCTTGCCGGGATTCTGAACCCGATCAATACTCCTTCCCTCGTGACGGCCCTTGCCCAAATAGCCTGGATTCTGGTTCCTTACCACTTTTCGAAAATCCGTATCCTCCTTCTGATCGGTTATCACTCCAGAATGAAACAAATCCTTCATTTTCCCCCGTGGGGCATCCTTTTTCGGCCTGCCAATTTCGGTGAGAAATGGGTGTGGGCGGATGGCAGTGATCCCACTACGGATTCCCCATCGTCATGGCGGAACATTCCCCGGGAGAAATTCAACGATTTGATGGAGAAAGATCTATCGGTGAAAGAGTTTGATGAAACTCTGGGAATTATCAGTTCATGGACTTGGGAAAATCTTGAACTAAGAGGCTGGACCCCGGAAAGAGTTGCGAAAAAACTGAGACTGGAAAACAAAGAATGGACGGGAGAATCTATTGCTGCGGAGGCACGACCGGAACCGGATTATGATTCCGGCTTGACATGGGATGCTGTCATGACCAAGGCTAAGGAAGCCGGTCTAACTCCAAGGGAGGCGGCTGAAAAGTTGGGACTGTCGAAACAATAAATCTTGCAGTTGAGATTGAAGCGGAAATCACTCTAACCATAGGAATCTACACAGAAGGGCAGGAAGGAATGCTATGTCCCCCACGAATTGCTGAATGACTCATTCGACGGAGTTTCACCCAAGATCCTTCCTTCGAACTCGTTTGTGTACGTAAGAGAGAATTCATGCAGAAAAATAAACGAACAAAGGCGCCAGAGCTTAGCGAGGCCGCAGTTGTGGAGCGCGCAAAGTCGTTGGCTAACAGGTGGATGTGGGCAGTATCACTCCAGCACGATCGAATCAGTCATCCTCGTCCACAGGACCAAGCCTTTCATCCATTTCGCTGTGACCTCTTCAATGAAGCTGATGTCCATTTCCTCGCGATAGCTTTGCTTCGGCTCCGCACAGTCGCCACTACGCTTGAGCACGTACCGCAGATATGGGCTCCCGTTGACAGGGCAATAAAGGACTTTGATGATAAGCTTCCGTGGCTCAAGCGCTTACGTGACGTGTTCGAGCACTTGGAAGATTATGCAGTGGACTCAAACTTTCGACGGACCAATACCTCCCGTCGGGAACTTCAAGTGTGGCGTGCTGATGAGAATGGCATGGAGTGACTTGGCTACCGTATCGACTGGAATAAAGCGATGTTAGCGGCAGAGGATCTATACGAAGCCGTGAAAAAGGCAAACAACTCGCTTCCTCGCAAGGAGAGCCCTAGTCAAGAACCCACCTGAGGGAGCTTTGCCCTGAATGCGGAGGTATATTGGCCAGCTTTTCGTTTCTGAGCGAAGCGGCCACACATAATTCAATGAATTTCTTGCCGGGATGGTGCCGGGATGGAAACGAAAAACATACAATTTAATACAACCTGAAACATTGCATTAAACGGCTATTTTCCGCCACTTTCCGAAAAATTTCATTAACTGTAGCGGGTATTTTAATGGACTGCAAAACCTTTATTCGGCGGTTCGATCCCGCCCGCCGCCTCCAACGTGTAAAACCTTCTTCTCTCAGAGTTTTCCCGGTTTTCCAGAGCAGAACTCCCTTCCCGCCGGAACCAGGATCCTCCCCTCTCTGAAAGACAGCTCCCGCAACCCGGAAGTCTTCATCTTTCCCGGGAAACTCCCTGTTCCACATCGTCTTTCCCTCCCATCCCTCTTTGAGAGGGCGCTTCCGGTTCCTCTTCCCACCAGATCGCGTCCGATGGACGGGCCAGAACATCTCCAATCTCTCCCGTATCGGCCACAACCGGAGTCGAACCGCGCAGGGACCGGCTCGCGGTTTCCTTGACGAACACACTGACAGCGAGCCCGATCATTGCCGCACCCATCAGAAAATAGGCAGGAATGAGACGATCGTGGAATTGCCGGACCAGAAGAGACAACACGAGAGGCGTG
>ACXJ01011229.1_pt3 | contig 13094 bp, 14 predicted proteins | sample 870861 | NCBI WGS metagenome assembly ACXJ01 (sample SAMN02954270, study PRJNA29437) | mine drainage metagenome | biome: terrestrial; feature: Richmond mine; material: biofilm; isolation source: combined biofilm from UBA (pink subaerial biofilm) and UBA BS (thick... ... | reverse complement strand
TGGAAAACCCACCAGTGAATACGGTCTTTTACAGATGGTTGACATTGGGATTAAAGATATAGGAATAGTCATAGGCAAAATAGGAGGAGAAGAGGTTAAAAAGTATTATGGGGACGGATCGAAATGGAACTCATCTATCGAGTACGTTTTTCAGGAAAAACCACTTGGTATTGCTCACGCCATATCTCTGTGCAGGAATTTAACCAAGGATGATGACTTTCTTGTTTACCTTGGGGATAATGTGATTCAGGATGATCTCAGTGAATCATACGAGAAATTTCAAAAGGAGAAATATGACGCATTTCTTATTCTAGTAGAGGTCAAGGACCCATCCAAGTATGGTGTAGCAGAAGTAAATGGAAATCTAATTACCAATTTAAGGGAAAAGCCAAAGGATTCAAAGAGCAATCTTGCTGTTACTGGAATTTACTTTCTGAGAAGCTCTGTTTACAAATATATTGAAAAGCTGGTACCATCAGCCAGAGGCGAATATGAAATAATGGAAGCAATGCAATCAATGATCCTAGATGGAAAGAAAATAGGATACAAAATCATAAAGGGGTGGTTCAAGGACACTGGAACAGTGGAAGATTTCATTGACTGTAATATGCTCGTTCTGGAAAGTATAAAGGGTAACAATGACAGGGAAAACCAGAATATCAAGGGCAGAGTTGAAATGGGTTCAAATCTGATAATTGACTCTGAAACAAAAATACTCGGACCATGTTATATAGGAAACAACGTGAACATAACCAATTCTTTCATTGGTCCATATACAAGTATAGGAGACGGTTGCTCAATAAAGGGAATTGATATAGAGAATTCAATAATTATGGAAAATTGTAGGGTAGAGTTTGAGGATGGTAGAATAATTTATGAAAGCATAATTGGTCCCTCATGTTCAATCAAATCAGGAAATTCCAAGACAAAAAGAACAAAATTGGTACTTGGACGTGACTCAAAGGTGGAACTCTAAATGAAAGTATTAATAACAGGATCTACAGGCCAGCTTGGCTCGGAAATGGTGAAACTGTTTGACGATGTTGTATCTTCAGAGAGAAAGTTACTGAACCTTGAAAATCCATCTAAAGTTTATGAGATCCTTGATAGAATCAAACCGGCAATGATCATAAATTGTGCAGCTATGACAGATGTGGATGCTTGCCAGACTAACAGGGAAAGGGCTTACAACATAAATGCAGCATCTCCTTCGGTAATGGCAACGTATGCAATTAAAAATAACATAAGATTCATTCATTTCTCAACGGACTTTGTCTTTAACGGTGAGGCAGGAAATTATTCTGAAGATTCTGTACCTGATCCAATAAATTATTATGGAATGAGCAAAATAATGGGGGACATGGCAGTTGAATCTGTACCCAATCATCTCATAGTTAGAACATCTGGTGTTTATGGTGTTAAGAACAACTTTCCAGTTGTGGTTTATAAAAGGCTAAGGGATGGAAAGGAGGTGAGGGTGATAGATTCATACTACTCACCAATACACTCTAAAAATTTGGCCAGGGCAGCATCTGAACTAATTAAAAGCAACTTCAGTGGTAGGATAAACATAAGTGGTGAACGCATTTCAAGAAAAGATTTTGCACTCAGAATTGCTGATTTTTTCAGACTGGATTCTTCAAAAATTATAGAAAGTCAGGAATTTTCGGGGCAAATTGCCAGGAGACCTAGAGATTCGTCTCTGAATATTGATGAGGCAAGATCTGTTCTGAAATGGGATTTTTATAGCGTGAAGGCCAATCTTTCCCAGATGGATGTGAAGAATCTATCTCTTTAGCATTCCATAATTTGTTTGGTTATGGAACAAATTAATTACATTAAATCTAAATAGAGTTTTAAGCTATATAAAAAATGATATATTTTCTATATACCTCTATATATGTTTCTTTAAATACTAATAATTTTTAAATATTGGTTTGTAATTGCATAAAATGGTAAATTACCACTTCCTGAAGAAACTCATGGTCATAGGGGAAAGGCAATCTTTAATCAACATGGAAAAGTATCTTTCTCTGGCTAGTGAAAACTCAAAAATGCTTATGGAAATCTTTGAAAAGCCAGAATCTGAAATTCAAAGTATGGTGAAGAAAATTGGACAAAACGAAAAGGATGCAGATGAAATTACATTGAATTTAAAAAGAGACATAACTTCAGGAGCAATTGGTTCAACACTGATGGACAATTTTTTAACACTTATAGAAAAGTTCGATGACATAATTGATAAGACATACTGGATTGCCAGAGAAATGTCCAGGGCAAAGGATAGTTTTATAGCAAACGGGTTCCATATGGAGCCAATAAAGGGATTTTATGCCAGTTTCATTAACATTCTGGAGATCAATCTTGAAGCCATAGAAAAAGTAAACAGGATGCTTGAAGTGGCAGATATTGACCAGGTTAAGGAAGTCAGGGGAAATATCCAGGATATGGAGGAAAAAGTGGATGAAATCAAAGATGGAATCATAGATAGGCTTTACAGGACATCAGAAAGTATTTCATACCTGATGTTTAATCACATCAACTCTATAGTGCACACCCTTGATGACCTTCTTGATAACTGTGAGGATATATCTGATCTTGTTCTCAACACAATGCTTTCAGTATCCAGATGATTTCACTTTATATTGCAATCGCTCTTATTGGCATATTGAGCGCGGTCGTTTCAGGCAACAATATTTCTGCGGCTGTAGGCACTATAGTCGGCTCCCGAATTGTATCAAGACATTTTGGGCTTACACTTGGGGCAACAGGTTTTTCTCTTGGTCTGATCATAGAGGGAAGATTTCTCTCAAACTCATTATTCCTCATAATGCCTGAAAAAAGCAATCTGATACTCATAGTACTTGGAGTATCAATTATAATGTTCATTATTGCAACTTTAGCTAGAATACCGCTTTCTCTCATAATGGCAATAGTTGGTACATCCATTGGAATAGGACTGAGAACAGGGTATAATTATGATTCCCTGTATGTAATAATGATAATTGCTCTCTGGATCGTGGCTCCTATTCTCGCCATATTATCCTCATATTTTCTAAATCTTAATCTGAGCAAGATAGGCGTAAAGAATGTATGGGCTACAGCAAGATTCTATAAACTATTTCTTGTAACTATCTCGTTCCTAACAGCTTTTACTCTAGGGGCAAACACTTTTGGCCTTCTCGCCTCACTTGAAAGGTCATCATACTTAACCATCCCCACAATGATAATTGCAATATTTCTAGGAGCTGCATTCATGAGCAGCGGAGTTATCCGAAGGATTTCGCAGGATATGTATGGCATGAGATACCAGAATGCAACCGTATCGCTTCTCGTATCAAGCATTCTGGTGGAGGGTGCCACATTTTTCGCACTGCCGCTTCCAAGTACTCAAACACTCACATCAAGTGTCTTCGGGACAGGTCTTTCTTATAAAACGAAGGCAATGCAGATAAGACCATTTTTGATCATTGTAATCATGTGGGTCGTATCACCACTTCTTGGCATGGCTCTGGGATATCTGATTGCATAGTAAATCCAATAAATCTTTGGTCTAAAAATCATAGAGTGTTGTCTTATTAACCTTTAGAAAATATCTGTCGTAAATTTCCATGAATTTCCTTCTTGAGGTAAACTTAAACCCAACCATTTTTATGCCCTCTGAAGTTTCTTCCAGAAGACCAGCCTCAACTCCTTCACTTAAAATCTTGCTGATGGATTCCCAGAGATCATAGGTGCTCATACCAAGGCTTCTATTAATTGTCTCTTTGGTAACTTCTGCAATTAAGTCATTTCTTAACATGGCCCTCCTTATTCCAATAACCGACCTAAGTATGGAGAATTTCTCATAAACTGGCATTTTCTCATAGTATGGAAACGGATAAAAGTTAACTATTTCAACCTCCTTTTGCTGACCTGAATAATTCTCAATAACCTTTGATCTGTTCCTTTCTGAAATAATAAGATAATTCTTAAAAGGATCGCTGTCTAATCCAGCATTTTTTCCAAGGCAAACATTAACAATTCTCTTTGCTGAAGTTAGTGGATCAGTAGAAGTTTTCCTGATTTTTCCGGAGAAGCCGTTCCACACACTAACCTGTCCCTTATTATCCACAGTTTCTATAGAAAAGCTCTCTCTTTCACACCTGAAGGTTTTGATCTGTAATGGTGTAATATCACAGGATTCCAGATAGGAAAACAGACCAGAAATCACACTGTAAAGTTTGTTTCTTTCCTTCTCTTCCTTATGAAACTCACTTAAGAGTGGATCTAATTCCAACAAACACCCCTCCTGCTTTTTCAACAATTTCACTCATTTCAATTACTGTATTCAAATCAGTTGAATTCATAGACACAAGACTCATATTGTTTTGCCTTACGATCATCTCTATCCTGTGGGACTGGTCACTTGCATATGCATAAATTAAAGTATCTCCATTCCTGAATCTTTTGATTAGGGTAATTCTCCTTTTTCCAAGCCTCAGCTTCAATCTCTCCACTATCTCGCTACTGACTGAGTAATCTGAAATATATGGCCTTAATATCACATTTTCAATGCTTGTTTCCGCACCTTTGTTCAGGTAAAAATTTTTAAGAGCTTCTGATAAGTACTGTGCTGTTAGTTCACCCAATACCGAGATGATATCCCTATCATTTGACCATATCCTTGAAAATCTGTCTACACCGAAATAAGTTTTGTCTTTCCTGAATGTACAGCTTTTGAAGCTGAATCCATTTTTCAGAAACTTAATGATAACATCGTATGAGATCAGGGTTCTGGATGAGGAAGTTCTAAAATACTCTCCCTCCTCGCCTTCCAGCTCTACAGATGAAGGATAAAATCCGGAATTTTCCATATCAGATGCTAATTTAGCAAAGACATTTTCAGGCATTATGAGAAAGTCATTTTCCCTTGTCTTTGGGGCCTTTCTACTTCGGTAGGATATGATCTTAAGATTCTCAGAATAGGGAAACACAATATGTTCCGTTGAATATCCATCGAGGCTCATCTCAAGTCCAGTGATAAACTTCATTATATAATATCCACTATTTCCTCTGAGGTTATTCTTTATAATCTGGGATAGCTTAATCTGTTCCAATAATTCAACAACGATTTAAGGTATATATGATTTTTCAGACAATGAAATATTCGTTGTCAGACACAGAGGATCAAATAAAATTAATAAAAAAATATATTAAACCATGCAGGGTTTTGTAATTCCAGACCAATAATTATAAGAGTGAAAGATATGGCTATAGCATTGTCCATCGTTGAAATGATCGAATTCGCAGGTTACAGCCTTGCAGCCATGTTCGCAATAATGAATCCCATAGGGGCAATTCCAACACTGGTTTTTTTAACAGATGGATACAGTAAAAAGGAGAAAATGATAACGATCAGGAGAAGCATATATATGGCTTCAGGGATGATTGTTGGTTTTGTTCTCGTGGGATATTATATATTTGAGGGACTTGGAATTAACATAAACGACTTCAAGGTTGCGGGTGGAATCTTGCTTTTCAAAGTTGCTTTTGACATGCTTCAGGGGAAGACTTCAAATACCAAACTTACAAGGGAGGAGAGTCAGGAAGGAAAGCAACAGGAAGACGTTGGAATAGTGCCAATAGGAACACCACTTCTTGCCGGTCCCGGTTCAATCACAACCGCCATACTACTTACGCAAAAGCAAATACTATACCGCTAAAATTTAGTTTTGGTATCGCACTTGTGATTTTGTTTATTATATCATATTTATTCTTTATTTCTCATCATCCATTGCCTCAAAAATAGGCAAAACAGGAACGACAGTCATTTCAAGAATAATGGGTTTATTACTTGCATCCATAGCAATAGAGCTCATAACTACTGGTATAATTGCAATCGCTGCTGGTATATAAAAAAAATAATTCAAAGGGTTAAAATCATTCAGTAAATCATTTCGAGAATTTTGAATAGTAATTCCATACTGTATTGTCCAGCAATAACAGGTTTATCAAATGACGAATAAATAAAGTCACTGACAGTAAGCGCAGAAACTATTCTGAGACTCTGATTTTCATTTCCCTGGGGAACGATAGATAATATTCTCTCACCATCTGTATGTTTGACATACCAGAGAATATCCAATATATTCTCGCTATCAAATGTGGAAGCGAGTTTAATTGCCACTTTCCCGTACTTTGCAAGCTTTTCGAATCTATTCCTGAATTCCAAAGGATTGGAAAAATGCGAAGACAGAATAGTCCTATTTTGTGGATAGTTTATTGAGTTTCTACTGATTATGGATATGTCAATGTCCAGAATTGAGTTTTCATGGTTGAGGGGAATTTTATAAATTTCATCAGCAATAGAAAGCTCCTCTGTCCTGAAGGTGAAAATGTTTGGAAGGGAATAATCATCTACTATTTTCATGTATTTTTCAATGGAATCCTTTTGATTATTTGTCCAAAGGTCCATCCTGAACTCAGGAATAAAGTGAAAGTCATCGAGTTTTTTTGAAATGAGCTTAATCTGATTCTCATAATCTTTCTCAGGGATAACAGATGCAACAATAACTGCCATTCCACCCCTTTTTTTTAGTATGTCTATATTTACCAATATTCACACTTTCCTACTAATACGATTTCGTTATAATAACTTGCCATTTAGTTACAACCATATTTCACATAGATAGTTTGAACATTACAAAAGAAGCTTGGCGTCACCAAAGGTCTAAACTTTTATTAATTAAATCGCCATGGCTCAGAGTTGAAGCTGACAGAAAATAAAATTATGAATATACTGGAGGTTTTGAGTAAAATGGATATGGTTGAAATTAAAAAAGGTGGAAAATACAAGGTAATATCAAACAGCGGAAAAGATGAGCCCATGGAGACCGATGGTGAGTTCGTGGGATACACAATTTTAGGTGAAGAAGGTGCGCTCGTCTTTAAGGTTTCCGGCGAAAAAAAAGTTCTTTTGAGATTGATTCCGGTGTCAAACCTGATAGCCATTGATTTTGGTGAAGATGAAGTTGTTACTCAGGGAAAATCAAAAACCAATCATGATTCAGTAAATTATATAAGCTGAATTTAAAAAAATCTTTTTGAGCACAATCTAAATAAAAACTTAATTACTCTTAATTTCATACGCTTCTATGAGCAATATTCCTGAGGATCTGAAATACACCAAAACCCACGAATGGGTCAGAACAAATGGTACTGAAGTTGAGATAGGAGTAACTGATTTTGCGCAGAAACAGCTTACAGATGTAGTCTATGTAGATCTGCCAGAAGTTGGAAAGGAAATTAAAAGTGGGGATACATTGTTGACTGTTGAGTCCGTTAAATCCGCCGAGGAAGTTTTCTCACCTGTTACTGGAAAAATAACTGCAGTTAATAAGGAACTGGAAAGTAAACCCGAGCTGATCAATCAGGAACCCTACAATTCATGGCTGGTTAAAATTAAGCTGAGTGAGGAAATAAAAGGCACATTAACAGCCGAAGAGTACAGGAAACTAACCGGTCAATGAGAAAAAGAGAAGATATTTACTATAACAGGGCTAAAAAGGCTGGTTATAGAAGCAGGGCTGCATATAAACTCATAGAGATTGACAGAAAATTTGAAATTCTTTCCAGAGCTCATTATATTCTGGAAATTGGGTCCTCACCTGGAGGCTGGACAGATGTTCTAATGGAAAGAACTCCGGAATATTTGCTTTGCGTTGATATAAGCGCAAAAAAATCAGATGTAATGCCATATTCCATAAGGGGAGATGTCACCAGAGAATCTTCGTGGAATGATATCAAGGAATTTCTGGATGGAAAAAAGATGGATCTTATTCTGTCAGATGCTATGTCACACACTACTGGGCAGCATTCACTTGATCATGCATCTTCAGTGAACATATGCACATCAATTCTTGAATACGGCATGGAGGTTCTAAGAATTGGGGGAAACGTTATGGTAAAGCAGTTTCAGGGAGAATATACAAATGAATTCATGAACCAGTTCAAGGGATTCTTCAGAAGGAACTATATCACCAAGCCCGGTGCATCAAGAAGTGAAAGCAGTGAAATATACATTATTTTCGCGGGACTTCTTGATCACACATAATTTGTTTTTCTTTTTACTTCGTTATTAAACTCATACTCTATTATTGCAAAATATTTTCTTTCAGTTCCTTCTTTGAACATTTTGTTAAGGTTCTCAGAAATAGCCTCTTCTCTCATTTTCTCCATATTGCCCATGGCTCTGGTCTTTTCAATTTCCGCTCTCCACTGCATTACAAATTTTTCAGGAGATTCCATGTCGAAGTTCCTCTTCTTGAGTTTCCTTTTTTTAGTGATATATCCAACCATTTGAGAAACTGTATACTCTTCCTCATATCTCGTACCGAATGTTTCCTCATCAACATCCAGTCCTATGACTGGAATATTATTCTCTTTTGCATAAATGATTGTTTGTGTAAAAATTGGTGGGGGGACCTCAACGGGGCCAAACTGAGAAAGAAGAGTTCCATAAATTAGTTCATAATCACTCATGTCAATTTCAAAAGGATCGTCAACAAAATTCTTTAAGCCCTCAACCTCTTCCGGTGATATCCCCATCATTATTACTTCCGGTTTAAAGGAATCCAGCTTTTCCTTTACTGCATTACCATCTGAGACAAGACCCTTTATGCCAAAACAGACAAGCATTAGTTTTTCTTTTGATCTGATCTCAATAAATTCCATTCACTGAATGCTCTCTTTAATCTTCTCTATACGCTTTTGGAAATTCTCCAGGCTTCCCAGTTCAAGCAATTCCTTGAAAGTTATTACGCTGCATCCACCGATCATCTCCTTTGATGTATCCGTAGTTGAAATAAGCACAGGTTCCTTTTCAAGGATGTTGCAAATGTTTCTTATATACTCTATCTTTTTTGATTCAAATTTATTCTTTTCTGAAATCCCCATTATGTACATGATCTCAGACTGTTCCTCACTTAGGGCATCGAACGGAACTCTTCGGAAGAATTCAGTAATCATTCCAAAACCGCCCATAACCTGTTTTATGCCCCTTATAAATTCATCGGCTGACTCTTCTGTAACATTATCAAGCTTAGAGCCCTTAAGCGTTTCTCTAAGATCTATACTTTTACTAATATCCTCTCCTAGGAGTGACTTTAATTTATTAAATACGTCCAGCGTTGTAGAATTTCCAGTTTCATACAGTGAAATGGATCTTCTTGATATTCCAATCTTCCCTGAAACATAACCAATTGAGCATCCCTTTTTTGCCCTTAGCTCCTGCATTTTCCTTCCATCTATATTTACGTAATATCCACCTGGTCCAGAATACGTATTTGGTCTGTTTCCCCTAACGTATTCCCTGAAAGTTTCAATAGTCATTATGGGAATCTTATGCCTGAAGTACATTACGTTATCTTCCAGTTCCCCTGAACCAGATTTGTAACCAATGATAATTGGAACGAGATCCATACTCGTCGATAGCCTGTAGAGTTCTGAAGCCATGTCAATTTTTAAAGTATCCACGTTATACACAGATTTTAAGATAATAGTCTCCTCACTACCTTTAGCTAAAATATCAAAGCTCAATGACCCATCCATATCAATCTCTATTGGTAAATAGTCATTTGCTTTCAGAATCATCATCAGATTCCTGTTTGCCCAGGTACGATAGTCCTCCACTGAGCATGTAAATTGCTAAACTCATATATTAGTTTTATTTTTATTTATTTCAGTTTAAACTATTTTATAAGTGTCTATCCCATAAGAAATTTCTCTCTTACTCTTGAGGTTATTTCATCAACTCCTTCAGAATCTCTGATCTCATACAGATCCTTTGGTGCCTCACCCAGAGTGGCATCAGCCCTGTCCAGCAAGCCTCTTCTGAAAAGATGTATTCTTATTCTATCTCCAGGTTTATAATCTCTCAGACTATCTATAAACATAGAATCTCCCCTTTCTCTTAGAGGTTTCAAAAATCTGGAATCCATCTTGAATTTATTTATTGCCAGGATCTCATCTTCGGGCATAACTCCGGCTTTTTGTGCTGGTGAATCCTCAATAACAGAATATACCGTATTCTTGTCCTTTTTTACAATAATTCCAAGAAATGGGAGAGTCTGATTAAATCCCTTATCTAAACCATCATATTTTTCTTCCAGTGTCATTCCAATTCTTTTCAGTTCAGATACAAAATCAATATTATCTGTGCCTCTTACATATTTTGCGAAGAATGGTCCAAAGTCTAAGGATGACACCTCAGAGAGTGTTGAAAGGAGGTCTTTTTCGGTGAATCCACGTCCATCCTTGTTATATTTTTCTATCATGTGCCTGAATACGTCATCAAGGCTTTTTTGCCCCTTTGTGTATTCGCATATCCTTAAACTTATCATGAAACCAAGTATTTCTCCCTTAAGATAGTAAGAAACATAACTGTTCAAATTATTTGGGGACTCACGGTAAAGCTTTATCCATGCATCAAAGGAAGACTCAGAGGCGGATTCATATCTTGTTCCAGGTGTCATATCATATGCTCTGAAAATCTCTGATACATGCTTGAAATACTCTTCTTTTGAAATAAGTCCACTCCTCAGGAGGATTATATATGCATAAAAGTTAGTAATTCCTTCAGATACCCAGAGTAATGAGCTATAATTCTCTTCCTTGTAATTAAATGGACCAAGTTCAACAGGCCTAATTCTCTTTACATTCCATAGATGGAAATATTCGTGAGAAACTACTGAAAGAAAAGACTGATAATCTCTCTTATCACCAAACGCAAATCTATTAAAATCTATGGTATTTGAATTAAGATGCTCAAGACCACCTGATCCTTTATCAGTTAGGTGCATTATGAAGACATACCTTTTGTACGGAAGGTTTCCGAATACTGTCCTTGAAGTTTCCACTATTTTCTTTACATCTTCTACAAGTTTATCTGTGTTTTCGTTTCCTTCCCCATATAGGGCAATTTCGTGCTCCCTTCCATCCACCGTGAAGAGAAGAGACCGATGTTTTCCTATTTCGATTGGGGAATCTGCAAATATATCATAGTTTGTTGCTCTGAATCTATTTTCACCAATTTTTTCAAGGCCAGTTGAAACTTTCCAATCTTCATATGGCTTAATGATCAATTCTATGGATTGATCTTTATAACCTTCTATATACATGAAAACGTTAGTGCCATTGAGATATCCATGTGTGGTGTCCAGATGACTTCCTCTAACGGAGAAATCTCCTGCATATACCTCATAAGAAACACTGAACGTCTTGTTATTTCCGTTTATTAATTTCCACGTTGATTTATCCTTTTTCTGGATCTCTATACTTTCATTTTCTGGCGTTCTTGCTTTCAGCATTCTCACGTTTCTGGCATAGTCTCTGATTGCATAAGAGCCAGGTGTCCAGGCGGGGATTGTTAACATGGTTATATCTTCTGATACTGAGTCAATATTCATAGTAACCTGAAAGAAACCATTTTGAGGTTCTCTCATTTCTAATATATACCCTAATTTCATTATATTATCACTCTCACATTTTCAAAATTCATTTAAATCTTTCCCTTCATCCCTTCTGCCAGTGATTCTGCAAAATAAGTAATGAAGATATCCGCTCCAGCCCTGAATACCGAAGTGACATATTCATTTATGGCTGATTCAGATATGAACCCATTTTTCACGGCATTAATTATCATGTTATATTCGCCACTTACACCATATGCAGCCAGTGGTCTATTGAATATGGTTGAAGCTTCTCTGATCACATCCATATAGAATAATGAAGGTTTAACCATGATAATGTCTGCCCCCTCTTCTATATCAAGTTCAATTTCCCTCATTGCTTCATTTATATTTGCTGGGTCCATTTGATATGTTTTTCTGTCTCCAAAAGATGGTGTGGACTTTGCAGCGTCCCTGAAGGGACCGTATAATGAGGACGCATACTTGGCAGAGTATGCCATTATTGGAATATTTTCAAAACCATTTCCATCCAGTTCATTTCTAATTTTTTTTACCTGACCGTCCATCATTCCACTTGGTGCAATAATATTTGATCCCGCCTCTGCCTGACTCACTGCAATTTTACCATAGTAGTCAAGAGTTTTATCATTCCATACTTCTTTTCCTCTCAATATACCACAATGGCCGTGATCTGTATATTCACACATGCAAAGATCAGTAACTACAAGGAGATCATTATTTCTAAATGACTTAATACTTCTCTGTATAACACCATCATCGGCGAATGACTGAGATCCCTCGCTATCCTTTTTTTCTGGAATACCAAATAAGAGCACCGTGTTTACACCAATTTTTTTCAAATGTTTTGCATATTCATCAACACTATCGAGTGTCTGTGTGAATATACTGGGTAAGCTTGGTATTTCTTGCGGTTCAGTTAAATTCTCATCTATAAAAACTGGCATGATTAATCTATCGAGGCTTATTTTTGTCTCACCTGTCAGGCTTCTTAAAAGTGGATTAGCCCTTAGTCTTCTTGGTCTGTACTCTGGAAACATATAAGCAAATGACTGTCGATTATAATAACCTTGTAATGGAAAAGGAGGTAATATAAAAGTGATATTTTCAGACAGACTCTATGAGATCATATGATGGCCATCCGCTCTGATCAACCAGAGATTGCACAGAAAAGTGCTTGTTGCCACCAGAATTGAGGAAGATAAATCCATCCTTATCACGGATGTGTAAGGAGAAAGTTGCATGGTGACTCAGTTTTTTGTAAAAATCTTCATCGCATATCATGAACACAGTTCCCGTAAGACGTATTTCATTCAATATGGTTAGAAAATCTCCTATGAAATTTTCGCCATAAGTAAAGTTGAGGAAATCTGTGGAAAAAATGTATACGTTGGGTCTTTTAGACGAACCTGTAAAATACTCAATTGCCTCACTGGTGAAATCCTCTGTCATTTTCGCCCCTTCAAGGTTTATCACGGAGGGATTTGTTCTTTTTGTTTTTTCTGCAGTTATATAATGTTTCAGCTGTTCTGGTTCCATGGTTAAACTGAATATTTTTGCAGACTCATAACTGCTTGAGGATACATCTATTACTCCTCTCCCCTCTGAGATGGTTCTCCNNNNAAG
>ACXJ01011167.1_pt1 | contig 13162 bp, 11 predicted proteins | sample 870861 | NCBI WGS metagenome assembly ACXJ01 (sample SAMN02954270, study PRJNA29437) | mine drainage metagenome | biome: terrestrial; feature: Richmond mine; material: biofilm; isolation source: combined biofilm from UBA (pink subaerial biofilm) and UBA BS (thick... ... | reverse complement strand
CGGGAATGCCCAGAGTGACACCGAGCATCACTCGCAGTATATGAGGGATTTGAGTCGCCGAGTACAAGGTGTATTCTCCACCGAACGGATGAGGGACGGCTAGCACACCGCGTGGTTCCATAGCCGACGCTATCAACCGTTGCTGCACATAACGCTCCGAGACTACATGGGCAGCAGAGGAAAAAGCTCGATCTACGGCATCCTTGTCAGGAGACAGCTCCCACACATAAGAGATGTTGGTAGACAGGTCAGGGTGGACGAGTACCCTGTCGGAGATGGCATCCTCCAAATCGACTACTGCATCCAGCTCTTCATACTCTACGGAGACAACTTCGCGAGCGTCCTGGGCGAGTGCATTGCTAGTAGCGAGCACTACGGCTACTGGATCGCCTACATAACATACCTGCTCAATGGCCAGGGGATAGTGAGCAGGATTCCGCATGTCCTTGGTCACTGGCCAGGCGCAGGGCATTGGCTGCACCCATTCTTCTTGCAGATCCCTACCTGTAAATGCAGCCACTACACCCGGTGAGGCAAGGGCACGAGACAGGTCAACGGAGCGAATTCTTGCATGGGCATAGGGGCTTCGCACGATAGTCATATACAAGGCCCCCGAGATCTGGATGTCGTGAACAAACTGCGCTTCCCCAGAGAGAAGGGCTGGATCCTCCTTTCTGATCAAGCGTTGACCCAAGATCGCATTCGTAGATTGCTCGGTGATGGTCATGACCTCACCGCCTCTGTTTGTCCGTCCATCGCAGCTGCGGCAGCGAGCACTGACTTTACAATATTGTGATAACCGGTGCAGCGACAGAGATTGCCCTCAAGTCCTATGCGCACCTCTTCCTCGCTAGGATGAGGATTCTCTCTAAGGAACGATGCCGTCGCCATGACCATGCCAGGGGTGCAGTAGCCGCACTGCAGCCCATGATTGTCCCAAAACGCTTTCTGTATTGGGTGTAGACTGCCATCTGCCTGGGCCATCCCCTCGATCGTAGTGATCTCAGCGCCATCTGCCTGTACTGCCAGTATGGTACAGGACTTGACTGATTCACCATCCATCAAGACTGTACATGCCCCACAAGAAGATGTATCGCACCCTATGTTGGTGCCGGTCAAGCCAAGCGCTCCCCGTAGGTAGTGAACGAGGAGCGTCCTCTCTTCAACCTCGTTCTCATAGAGCCTACCGTTGACCGTTACACTGATCCTCATAAGGCCTCCCCCTTTCCGAATCACCGAACTATCTCGTCTACAGCCTGCTTCGAGACTACAACGACTCTAGAACAACTACACCATCATCGACCATCACGATAAACTGCCTTAGACAGTCTTACTCCAACGTCAGTACTATTTCCACCTAACTATAGCGAAGAACCGACCACAACCGCTCGGGAGTCGTTGGCATATCCAGATGACGAACTCCTAGATGGGCCAAGGCATCAACCACAGCATTCTGCACTGCGGGAGTTGATCCTATGGTTCCAGACTCACCAATGCCTTTAACTCCTAATAGATTCACCGGACTAGGCGTCTCCATTTCCGAGAGAACAAAGCTGGGCAGCTCCGCCGCTGATAGAAAAGGGTACTCTGCCAATGTCGAGGTAAGCGGATTTCCACTCTCGTCATAGATCATCTCCTCATAGAGGGCTTGAGCTACTCCCTGAGCTATACCGCCATGCACCTGACCTTCGGCCAACAAAGGATTGACCAACTTGCCGGCATCATCGACAGCACAGATAGACCTCAGTACTACCTTGCCAGTCTCCACATCGACCTCGACCACTGCAAGGTGGGCGCCAAAGGGAAAGGTAGGACCGTCAGGCCTAAAATCGACCTCGGCAAAGAGCCTTTCTCCACGCTTGGCTTGCAGCGAAGCAATTTCTTTGAAAGATAGCTTGACGGCTGGAGCACCAATGACATGAAATCCACCACGTCCGAGAGTCACATCTGCTGGATCTGCCTCCAGCAAATCTGCAGCGAGCTCTTTAGCCTGTTCTACAACTTTAGTGGAGGCAATCTCTACAGCCACTCCTCCGGTCTGCATTGAGCGAGAGCCAAATGTACCTACTCCTCTAGGGACGCGATCGGTATCACCAGTTATCACCTCGATGGAGTCGAGTGGAACCCCAAGTACCTCACTGGCTATCATGGCGAAAGCCGTGTGATGACCTTGCCCATGAGGAGATGTACCTGCTCGCACAGGTACAGAACCATTCGGCAATACCTCCACCGCTCCGAACTCCGATGAAGGCAGACCGTTGGTTATCTCCACGTAGACCGATAGCCCTATCCCCAGTTGAAAGCGACTACCTGTAGCTCGTCGACGAGCCTGTTCTTCTCTCAGTGTTTTATAGTCGCCGAGTTTGAGCACCTTGTCCAAGGCTGCTCCATAGTTGCCACTGTCGTAAGTAGTCCCGGTAGGAGATGTGTAAGGGAACGAAGAGGGGTCTATGAGATTGCGACGACGCACTTCAGCCGGGTCCATTCCTATCTCATGGGCAAAGATGTCCACCGCTCTCTCGATGGCAGCAGTCGCCTCAGGACGACCAGCTCCCCTGTAGGCAACCACTGGGACGGTATTGGTCGTAACTGAAGCGGCCCAAAAGGCTACCCGCTCGATAGCGTATGTTCCAACAGCCATCATGCGAGTTAGCTGCGGTAGAAACGATCCAATGGCAGGGTAGGCTCCGGCATCCTGGACGATCTCCAAGGAATAGGCGATGATTTTGCCGTCTGATCGACCCCCTATGGAAACCTGCTGTACCTGCCCTCTGCCATGCCCCAGTCCGATCATGCTTTCCGAGCGACTTTCTACCCAGCGAACCGGACGATCGAACCGAGTCGCTATCCACGCTACCAACAGTTCCTCTGGATACACAGTGGCCTTGGAGCCGAATCCTCCACCAACATCTAGAGCGACTACCCTTACTTGCTCGTCTGTCAACCCTAGCATGTTCTTTAAGGCCTCCTTCACAGCATGGGGTGCTTGGGTGGACACGTGAAAGACGAGCCTTCCCTCTTCGAGATAGGCAGCTGCTCCTCTTGTCTCCAAAGGGCATGGGGCAAGGCGCTGATTGAGCATCCTCTGGCTGACTACCACCTCGCAGCCGTCGAAAAAGGATGGATCAGGGTGAGCTCCTATCTCCAAGACCAAGTTGGTACCGGCTGCTTCATGTATTACCGTATCGGAGCTCAACGCTTTCTCGGGGTCGACGAGTACAGGTAGAGAATCATAGTCGATGACCACCAACTCTGAAGCATCTTCGCACGCTCCTAGGCTCTCCCCGACTATACAGACAACTGGTTCTCCGACGAAGCGTACTGTCTCGCTGGCCAGGTAAGGCCTCTTCATCTCTTTGTTGATCAAGGGCAGTGTAGGCACGATAGGTGGAAGATCGAGATCCTTCGCGGTGAGTACTCCCACCACTCCTGGAGCCTTCATGGCGGCAGAGGTATCAATCTGTCTTATCCTTGCATGCGCAATATTAGAGCATACGAAATAAGCAACCAGGGGATTATCGAGCTGCAAATCGGCTATGTAAGTACCGCCAACCGTGAGAAGACGTGGATCCTCGATTCTACGTACCTTGTTTCCCAGGATGCTCATCGATCAGACCTACCAGTAGCTTTTACTTCCCTAAGCTCTTTTGCCGCTTCAACCATGTTCTCAAGAGCAGGAACTACTTCATCATAAGAACGCGTCTTAAGACCGCAATCTGGATTCACCCACAGCTGATCTGGTCGAATGAATTCCAAGGCTTTCTCCAGCAATGAACGCATCTCCTCCTTAGAAGGCACTCTGGGAGAGTGTATATCATATACACCTGGACCAACTTCTCTTTCGTAGCTAGCCGCTGACAGTTCTTCCACCACCTCCATACCTGAGCGCGCGGCCTCCATGGAGATGACATCGGCGTCTAGTTCAGAAATCGCCTCCATGACATCCCCAAACTCGGCATAGCACATATGAGTATGCACCTGGGTAGTGTTAGCCACTCCGGCCGTAGCCAACTTGAAGGAGCGCACAGCCCAATTCAGATAGGTGAGCCACTCCTCTCTGCGCAATGGTAGTCCCTCTCTGAATGCAGGCTCATCCACTTGGATGACTGCTATGCCTGCTTCCTCCAGGTCATGCAACTCATCTCTGATAGCCAAGGCAATTTGCTCGGCTATCTTCGCCAGTTCCAGGTCTTGGCGGGGAAAGGACCAGAACAACATAGTAAGGGGACCAGTAAGCATTCCCTTGACTGGCTTGCTGGTTAACGACTGGGCATAGGTTATCCACTTGACAGTGATTGGATGAGGACGGCTTATGTCGCCATAGATAATTGGAGGGCGTACGTAACGGGTTCCGAACGACTGAACCCACCCATTTGCCGTCAAGGCAAAACCCCTGAGTTGACCTGCGAAATATCTAACCATGTCATCACGCTCAGGTTCTCCATGTACTAGAACGTCCAGGCCAATCTGCTCTTGTACCCTTATCACCTCGTCAATCTCTTTGCGCATCTCCTCTTCGTATGCGAGCTCGTCCAACTCACCTCTAAGACGAGCTGCTCTCATGGAACGTAGCCTAGATGTCTGAGGAAACGAGCCTATTGTTGTCGTAGGCAAGGTGGGCAACTTAAGTCGTTCTGCCTGTATATTCCTGCGAACGTGGTATGGTGCCTCTCTCTTGAAAAAGTCATCGGTTATCTGATGCACCCGACGCCTTACCGCTTCGTCTACCACCCGAGGCGACTTTCGCCAGTTCATAAGAGTCCGAGTGCGTTGCTCGAGTACATCCCCGATCGAGTCCTCTCCATGCAGTAGACCGGCTTGCAGAGTAGCTATCTCTTGGATCTTCTCCGTAGCAAAAGCAAGACAGGAGCGCAGTTCAGGATCGATGTATGGCTCCAAGGAGAGATCCTCCAAAGTCATAGGGACATGAATGAGCGAACACGAGGTCGAAACCACAAGGCCACCTGCTAACGGACGTAGACGATTCAGCAGACGTAAGGTCCCACTGAGGTCATTGGCCCAGATATTCCTACCATCAACCACCCCTGCAAACAGTTTCTTCTCGCCCAACCCGCCAATCTCTTCGAGCAACTGCAGGTTATGGGGACCCGCGCAGAAATCAAGCCCAATCCCTTCAATGGGCAGATCGGCCAGTGCATATATGGACTCACCGACATGGCCGAAGTAGGTGGACAAACATATACGAGGACGCGCCGGGGACGAACCGATGAGCCCATAGCACCTGCTTAGCTCATCTAGCTCTTTGCCCGAGATATCCTCGCAGAGACTCGGCTCGTCGAACTGCACCCACTCAATACCATTAGCAGCTAGGCGATCCAGCATCTCCAGATAAGCCGGGATCAGTTCATCAAGTAAATCCAGTGGGTTGAAACCCTGTGGAGAACCGGGTGAGGGCTTGGCGAGCAACAAGAAAGTCAATGGCCCCAACACCACTGGTTTTGTCCTCATGCCTAAAGCAGCTGCTTCAATTGCTTGATTCAAGGGGTAGATCGGAGATTCATGGAAAGGAGAGAGCTTGAAAGAGGTTGTAGGCGACACCTCTGGTACTATGTAGTGATAGTTGGTATCGTACCATTTGGTCATCTCCGAAGCAGCAACTGGGTCCTTGCCATCACCTCCTACGCCTCCTCTTGCCATAGCGAAGTACAGTTCCAACTCTGCTCTATCGCTCGAGCTCATCTCGCCGTTGGGAGTATAGCCTGCTTGACGATATCGCTCTGGAATGACCCCTAGTAGGACAGCCATGTCCAATACATGATCGTAAAGGGAGAAATCCCCACTGGATATAAGGTCGATTCCCTTATCGTGCATTAACGCCCACGACGACCGTCTGAGCTGTGAGGCCTGTGACATAAGATCGTCGAAATCGAGTCTCCCAGACCAATAGGCCTCTGTCATCCTCTTTAGCTCACGGTTCCTTCCAATACGAGGAAATCCATGCACACTGGAAAGAATAGAAACCTGTTCAGGAGATGTACTCATGAACAAATGCTACTTGCCGACAAGATGGAGCGGAAGTTGCATTCCATGTGATACGCAAGACTGGATTGGACAAGGCGACCTCATATCACCACATTCACCAACCTGGGAGCCTTGACAATTACCTTCTTTGGCTTGTCACCACCTAGTGCATTGACGATCTTGGGCATGTTCAAGGCCATGCTCTCCGCCTCTGCCTCGCCGATGGTGACAGGAACCTCTACACGCTCTCTCACCTTGCCATTGACCTGTACGATCATGGTCACGGTTTGCTCCTTGGCCAGTTCGGGGTCGGCTATCGGCCAGGAATGTTCGTGGATGTGATCGCCGTGACGAATCTCCCATGCCTCTGCAGTCAAATGAGGAATCATAGGAGCCATCACTAGCAGCAGCGTGTCGATGGCCTCATCATATACAGCTTTATTTGCTCCATGTACTAGATATCGTTGGAGTGTATTGGCAAACTCCCTACAGGCAGCTACCGCTGTATTGTATGACCATTTGTCGAAGTCCTCCGTCACCCTGACTATCAAGCGGTGAGTTGCCCGTTTCACCTCCATATCTACCTCGGTGAGTTCATCGTCTCGTCTGGGATAGGAGAACGGGGTTCTATCCGCATCAGGTGCTTCAGCCTTTATTGAACGATCCACTACTTCCTCAGGAGCAACCGCCAATCGCCACAATCGATCCAAGAAGCGTGCAGCGCCATCTATGATTTCATCGGTTTGATCAGTCCAGTCGACATCATCCGCAGGAGGGCCGACGGATAGGTGAAAAAGTCGAAGGGCATCCGCGCCTACGCTCTCGAAATAGCGTGAAGGAGCTACTAGATTCCCCTTCGACTTGGACATCTTGGTTCCCCCCATGCGGATCATGCCTTGAGTAAAGAGTCTGGAGAACGGCTCCCGTGCTTCCACTGGAGCCATGCCGAGATCCACAAGGGCTTTGGAAAAAAATCGAGCGTACATCAGGTGCAATATGGCGTGCTCGATGCCGCCTATGTACTGATCCACCGGCATCCAATGACGAGCCTGTTCTAGATCGAAGGGAACCTCCGTAGACCAGGGATCGCAAAACCTGAGAAAGTACCAGGAAGAATCTACGAATGTATCCATGGTGTCGGTCTCCCGCTTGGCAGGTCCACCACAACTAGGACAAGTGGTATTAAGAAAACCCTCATGCAAAGCGAGGGGTGACTCACCTGTCGGCTTGAACTCTACATCGTCTGGAGCCAGAACTGGAAGATCTTCATCGGGAACAGTAAGGATCCCACATTCAGGGCAGTAGATAATCGGTATCGGACATCCCCAATACCGCTGACGACTTACAAGCCAGTCGCGCAAGCGGTAGTTCACCTTACGCTCACCAATACCGTTAGCCTCCAGCCACTCAATTGCTCGTTCTTTGGCTTCGGCTATGTCCAGGCCATCGAGCCACTCACTGTTTATCTTCCTACCTTCCCCTGTATAGGCCTCTCCGGTAAAGTCCTCCGGAGGCTGAACCGTGCGGACGATCGGCAAACCGTGCACCTTGGCAAAGTCGAAGTCTCGTTGGTCCTCAGCTGGTACTGCCATGATTGCACCGGTTCCATAGCTCATGAGCACATAGTCGGCCACATAGACAGGAACGGCTTGCTTGTTGAACGGATTGACCACGTAGCTCCCCGTGAAAGCCCCCCTTTTTTCCAATGCACCTCCCAGAGAGGAGCGCTCCAGCTCGGATGCTGTCTTTATCCGCTGAAATAGTTCATCTACTTCTTGTCGACGCTCAGGCGTAACCAAAAGATCAACAAGGGGGTGCTCTGGGGCAAGTACGGTGTAAGTCATGCCAAAGCTGGTATCTGGCCTGGTAGTAAAGACCCTTACCTTAAGGTCAGGACGTCCCTGCACCTCAAGGTCGAACTCCGCCCCTTCAGACCTACCTATCCAATTGCGCTGCATGACCTTGACCCTTTCGGGCCAGTCCAGGGCTGGGAGAGCATTGAGGAGCTCATCGGCATAGGCCGTAATGCGGAAGAACCACTGCTCCAAGTTCCTTTTCTCGACTACGTCTCCTGAGCGCTCACAAGTACCATCGGCAAGTACCTGTTCGTTGGCGAGCACGGTCTGACATCCAGGGCACCAGTTGACTGGCGCTGCTGCCCGATAGGCAAGACCTGCTTCATAAAATCGCTTGAAAATTACTTGATTCCAGCGGATATAGGAAGGATCATGACTCCTTATCTCTCTACGCCAATCATACACAGCCCCAAGTCCTCGAAGACTTGCTTTCAGTTCTTCGATGCGTTGATCCGTGAATATGCGCGGATGTACCCCGGTGGCTATAGCTGCATTCTCAGCGGGGAGACCGAATGAATCGAACCCTATAGGAGATAGCACCGCGAATCCTGTCATGGTCCGATATCGCACTATCAAATCCCCGAAGGTGTAGTTGCGTACATGTCCTTGGTGGGCTGGACCACTTGGATATGGATACATGCACAACACATACTGGGCTGGACGAGGGTCCGAAGCATCTACTTGGTAGAAGCCTGACGACGCCCACCTCTCCTGCCATCGTTTCTCTACTGTCTGAACATCATAGGCACGTGCCATGAAAAAGGATGCTACCTTGTGCAGAGAGAGGATTTTTACAACTCTCGAGGCCTGATAGAAATGTCGACAATGGTGCTAGTGACCATAGGCCATATATCCCACCAATTTGACCAGCGCCGGCCGGAAACTTGCTAGGGATACCAACCAGGACTTGACCCCAAGACGCTAGCGCTCACAGGCTAACGCCAGGAAAACTTGCACCTTGGTCGATAGGAACTTTAGTGAGCGGTGGAGGCGAAGAACCAAACCCCGTAAAGTTTACGCTTATATGCAATCCAACTACAGGTGAGCTCGACCTCGAACGAGATACATGGAACTCCAACAATGCGGAACCGTGCAATCCAGTAGTTATGGACAGCTTACGCACAAATCCCACTGAGTCCACCCACTCCCTGAACTCTAACAGTTGAGAGGTGAGCAGTCGTTCCTCGTTTTCCATCTGACCTACCAATGCTGTATCGTGGGGTTTCTTCCTTTCCTCGAATCTGGCAATCTGAGATAGGGTCATGGGAAAGCTGTATTCCGTGACCGGAACCCCAGACAATTCAGTATGGCCTACTACTCTCACCGGCTCGCTCACAGCCCTCTCTATATCCAGGATAGAGATGGGATCGCCTATCTCCAAGGGAGAGAATAGAGCTCCCAAATGTACCCCAGAGATCAGGCTTATCTGACCGATGCTCAATAAAAGCCAAGGACGGCCTCTACCGAACAGAGCTAGATCTGGGTTGCGGACCTCGATCTTATAACCATCGAGCTGAACACCCATATTGCCGACTGGGCCCAATACCTCCCCGGGCAACCCTGGTAAATCAACCAGTGACACTGCCGTTCCATAGGGGGCGACACAGCACTCACTACTTTGATGACAGCATCTGTCTCTGGAAATGGGAGCCGAGAGAGTTGAATGGAGGTAAATGAATCGAAGCTCCCTGCTGACAAGGTTTTCGTGGAGGAGATGAGAAGCTCTTCAGTAGGGGTGAGATGTGGGTATATTGGTACCAGTGTATCTCTGCCAGAGAGGGTAGCCTGGGGGGTTGCACAAGCAGAAAGCAATAATGCCAGCCCCAGACAGGTGTAGGCCAGAGGAAATAAGACCGACCTATGAGAAAAGGAAATCCTCATCTAATCAGCTTAACTAGTGAAGAGGGACATTGCGCGGCAGGAGAAGGTAGAGAGGCATTTAGTGGGCCGCACCATGCAAATTTGACAAAATTATGAGGAGGTGTACCCGAAGGTGCTCGGGTACGACAGTCCGAGTAGGATTTCTGGGGCACGGGTCATGCAAAGGATTCTAAGGTATATATTCAAAGGTAGCATAGGTAGAACATCAATATGGCGACTCCTCCTGCATCGTATGGCTTATGCTGATAGTGTTAGTTAGTGGTATAGATTCACATAGCCTTCTAAAGTAGCAGTGGCTTCGTGCAGCTTTGAAGGTACCCTCTGGGGGCGTAGCTCAGCTGGTAGAGCGCTTGACTGGCAGTCAAGAGGTTCGGGGGTTCGAGTCCCCTCGCCTCCACTCGAAAGTCCTGGTCACGGTGGCAACTTTACTGTGATCGTTTCTCTTTTAATACTCTGACCTGGACATTTGTGTCTTTTCCCTGGTCATGGCCATGGTCGCAATGCAGAAGTTGCGCCAAGTTGCACAGAGTAAGCAGGCGTTAGGCTACCCCTTGGCTACCCCTGTTGCACCCATAGCGGACCGGTGCCAGAATGCGGTTATGTCGAGCACAGGGTCACATGAGCCTCGATCTAGAGAGACGCGAACCACGCGTCGCCGGGAACGAGGAGAAGGGAGCGTCTTCTTCGACCACTCAACCGGACTGTGGGTGGCGGAGGTCACCCTGGGAACTGGACCCGACGGAAAGCGTCAACGCAAAAGGGTGAAGAGCCGTGACAAGGCCACTGTGATCCGAGGAGGACAGTAAAGGAGAGCTTTCTTAACCTACGGAGAAAACTCTTCAATTTGTTGATCACAGGGTGGTCAAGGGTTGTGCAACCTCTTCAATCACGAGGTCGACCAGAGCCATGGGCTTTGCTATGGCTATGCCAGTGCTGAATCGTTCTGGTCGATTCAGCCATGAGTACTTTCTTTCCCAGTTCTTTGCCAACCTGGAGGAACTTTAAGGCCGGAGTGAATTGCTACATAGGCTTCTACAACACCTACGCGCCCCAAGGCCAAGACCGGATAGCTCAAGCCCTCTGGGCTTTGAGCTATCATTATCCCAACCTAAGCAAACCTCTAAAGAGGTGTGCAGTTTTCGTGGGTCAGCTCAGACTACTACACGCCAGAGCAGGACGGTTTATCTCTCTGATAGCAGGTCCATCGGCCGACCCCTCACTGACAACAGTACTTGTTGGCGCGTTCATGCGCTATCGGGCAACGAAACGTGCAATGCAGATCGGTACGCGTACAGCCAGGTCCCTGTGATCAGAGAGCAGTCAAACGCCTCTGGCCATGCGACCATCGGGGCCGCACTATTCGACCGTTCCCAGGAACGGTCGAATAGTGACCACAATCTTCAACATAGGTGCCACATGTCCTAACGAAGACCGGGGAGTCCGCAAGGGTTGTCTCCGTCATGGCCTGGACGTGCCGTTTCAGGTCCAGCTAGAACTCCTCTGGCACCGCACGCAAGCGTCCCTCCTCCAGGCAACCAAGGAAGCCAACTATTGCCCGGGCCGACACAGGGGTGATGGGCAGGTACCGGGCGACTGTGAGCCGTGATGGACGGTTCTGGTTCGTTCGAGTGGATGGGGTCGGCTCGACCCAGGCCCACAATCTGCGCGAACTGGACACGATGACCAAGGACCTGATCGCGGTCATGACCGGAGAACGCGAAGAGAAGATCGACGTGGACTACGACATCAAGCCCCCGCTGAGGTCGCCGAGCACCTTCGACGATCCGAGGAACTACGAGCCGCCGCTGCCCAGGCTCGGGCTCGGGCCACCGCCGAGGTCCGTCGTGCTGCGACGCGAGGATGCCTGGGCATACACCCCAGAGCACCGGGAACTGCTGGCTCGCGCCCACGACGACTCGCGGGCGGGCAGGGTGCGAAAGCTCGATGAGGATGACCTGAAGAAGTTGGTCGATTAGCCGTTATGGCGGCGGCTTATCGCTCGCTCGACTTCACCGAGACTTTCCTCGAGACTTTCGTTTCGAAGGACCTGGCCGCGGCAAACCGGACCGCTATCTTGAAGGCGCTCCGGCTTCTCGACGAGGACGAGCGCCACCGGTCGCTACGTGTCCACAAGTTGGATGGCGACCGCCAGGGGTCGTGGTCGGCCTCGGCGAGCATGACGCTCCGCATCACCTTTGAGCGCCTTGATAGCGACCGCAAGAGGCTCCTCACGTGCTCGAAGCACTACGATCGCTGAATCGTTCGGCCTCCGTCCGCATGACCGCTTTTTACCGGAGGTGGAAGCTTGCATGTTGGAAAGCCCTTAAGAACAGAAGACAGGCTGTTCCGCTCCAGAGAGCCGAGGCATTACTAGGCACTCCTTTTCTTTCCGCTCCCCAGCCATCGAGTCTCCCCTCTTCTCTGCCACCGCGACGGGACTCATACGAACGACAGTGTCCCTGCTTCCCACAGCCATAACCTCTGGCTGTGGTTCGCTTGGGGTCCTGCCGTGAGCGGTAGCAGTCTGTTCGTCAGTCAACGCACGTTGACCTCTTGTGACAAGCATGGCTCGGACAAGCATGGCTCGTCATGGATGCCTAAGAACGACCGAACTCCAGGTAGCTTGGTTTGGCCCCTCTGTTATTGGATTCCCCTCCCATTGGGCCAGGACAACATAGAACGGACCCTTCCCGACTTGTATGTTGTTAGCAGAACCTAAGACTACACCGGAAGCGTTCATAACCGATGCAGTTGCCACACCAGATGAGTCAACCTTCAACGAAAGGGTATAAGCTACACCTACCTGGGGTTTTGGGACCAATACGGTATTCCCGAGATAGCCAGGAACACCGTTTTGTGTATCCATCTTAATCCCATAGGCGCTATTTGCTGGATTGAGATTACCGGCTATATCCACATACTCGGTCCTGGTGGAGTTGATTAGGAACAAGCCAAAGGGATTGCCCGAAGAGACGTCTCCAGTTACCTTAGCCACGACCGTAAGAGCTGGGACAAATGCTTTGGTGCTCTGTATGCCAGTGAACAGATCAGGACCGGTAACTGCGGACATCAGTAGTCCTGACTTGTCGAAGTTAGGCTCAGTGATAGCAAATGATTCATTCCCAGTAGTTGCCATCCCCGATAGGAGCAGTGAGCTAGTTGCCCATTCTGAAGGGGAAAGCTCATGGACAGAGGAGAAGTCGTCGGTCAAACTACTGCCCAATAGGACTTTAGGTGGAGATGAAGAGGGAGCAGTAGAGGACTCGACAGGAGCAGGTGATGGAAGGGTAACGTGAGGCATTGTGATAGTTGGAACCTGTATGGATGTCGCTTTGGCAACTTTGTGCTCTGCGTGGTTGATCAATTTAACCAATAAGACAATGCCGACAATAAGAATAACCAATGCAACTAATGCAGTAATAGGCTTGGCCGGATCATTGGGG
>ACXJ01011292.1_pt1 | contig 13183 bp, 14 predicted proteins | sample 870861 | NCBI WGS metagenome assembly ACXJ01 (sample SAMN02954270, study PRJNA29437) | mine drainage metagenome | biome: terrestrial; feature: Richmond mine; material: biofilm; isolation source: combined biofilm from UBA (pink subaerial biofilm) and UBA BS (thick... ... | reverse complement strand
GATCTCTATACTTTACCACTAGGATACCTTTTCAAGTGCATTTTTTTAGAATTACTATAGTTTTGCGTTTTGGTAAGATTTATTCATGTGTCTGACATTGTCATATCATGATCGAGATACCCATGGTGAATACTCCCGACATCCTCAGCGAACTTCTTGCTGAATTCAGACCTCTTTTTAACAGGAAGCAGTTCTCCAGATACATTTCCTCTTCATGGGTATCAACAACCCGTTCAGTGGAACACCTGAACAGGATATTCATGGAACATACCAATCAGTCCAACCTGAACAGATTTCTCAGGAATATCCCGGTAATGGAGATATTCAGGAAGTCTGTAGATCTGATGAACCGTTATGCATCAGATTCCCTGATGGTCATTGACGACACAATTCCTGAAAGAAACGGCAGGCATATTGAGGGTGCATCATGGGTATTTGATCACACACAGGGGAAATCAGTATGGGGAATGCAGTATGTCACCTCTGTCATATCTGGAAGAGAAGGAATATTTCCCCTCAACCTGGATCTCAAGGCAAAGAATGGGCTGTCCAAGATAGCCATGCAGATGACTGTCATCAAGAGATCAATTACAGCAGGTCCACCATTTCAGCACCGTGGTATTTGATTCCTGGTACTTTGCCTCCTGCCTCGTAAGGTTTATGGAAAGGGAGAGGAAGGACTGGATCACGGAAGCGAAAAGCAACAGGAAGATACTGGTGAATGGATCATGGATCAGACTCAGGGATTATGAAGCTTCACTCAACCTCAGAAACATGACTGCATACAGCATAGATGGCGGCACATATTTAATGAAGGCCATAACAACAGGGATGAAGAATGTTGGAAAAGTTCAGGTCATAATATCCATTGGAAAGGGCTCGGAAAAATTCTTTGTTACCAACAGGATTGACTGGAAGCCGAAGAAGGTGAGCGAGCTATATCTCAGGAGATGGGATATCGAGGTTTTTCCCAGGGAAATGAAGCTGGACGGACTAAGGCATCTCTACCAGAGGACGCATGAAAGCTTGCTTGGTAAGGCAAAGCTGAGTCCCCTGGGTGAGTTGCTTCTCGAAATCTCTGCCATACGTTCCATGGAACCCCATCTTAAAATCGGGAAAGGTACACCTGGTATGAGATTCAGGTCAATGGCCATGAGGATTCTGATTGACCTGTTCAGGGTCATGGAAAAGGTTGGAAAAGAGTTTCTGGAAGCATTGCTTGCATCCATAGGGAATCCATACGGGTCAACAATAGGGTTGTTGAAGGGGCAGATCGCAAAATTATAGTAGAATTAAAAAGAACAATGAGTGGCGAATAGCCATAAATCCTAATCACTGCGACCTGTGAATCAAAAATGAGGGTTTTCAGGGTTGATGAAAAGAGGGTATCAAAAAGGCGTATTCAGTTAGGAATAACGCTTGATTCACAATAAAATATTTATGTATGCAATATGTGAAAGATAAGAGAGGATTTCTCAAAACCATCTGATTTAGCACGATGTCTTTCCTAAACCCGGTAAAATCAGTTCATGATGCCGGCATTACAGTGAAACATGCTGAATTTCACCATGTTTTTCCTTGCAATTTTATCAAATTTCGATGGCTTACGCTATACGGTCAAGACATCTTGATCTCATGAGATTTTAACAGATGGCTGTAAGATAGGTCTTCACCCTTATTCTCTGCACTGTCGTAACCATGACATGAAAGAAATGGAATATACCTTTCATGACGGAGTAAGGATGTTCCACCAGAGATCGGATGCTGGATATGCGGATATTCCGTCTAATGCTCTTCACTGGAAGCTTATGTCCCCTCACTGATCGATCCATTGTTCCATTGATGCCTTTACACTCTGAACCGAAGTATCCCTTGTCCCTGTAACAAACAATACCGGGAATGCTGAGATCGTTCTGCTAATCATGAATGTTCGCAGGAGTCAGTGAAAGTTTTATGATTATTTTTATCTCATTCACAAGGGTATGTGCCTTGTATCCAAAGTGATGTTCATGATTCTTTGTGGCAGATGCACCATCTTTTGATCTTCTTGTGTTTGCATCATCTCCCCTGGATTTCCCACTCACCCCTATCTGCCTCAATGAATGATGCGCCCTGCATGGTGTCCTTCTTGATGCTGATGCGCTTCGCCATGATCTGGTCCCTTATTTTGTTGAATACCGGACGGTCCTTCCCCGCCTTGGATAGTCTCTCACGGAAGTACCATAGTGTGTTTCTATCTGGCAATTTATCTGTATATCCTGAGGAGTTCATGAATGATATCCAATCCCTGATCTTCCTCTCTATTTAGGGATCTGAAAGATTGTACCAATGCTGCAGCAACAGTATCTTCACCATGAGTACAGGATCATAATTGGGTCTTCCTCCCTTGTCTGTATCATTTGCGTATAGATCGGAAAGGATCGGTCTGATCCTTTCGAAGTCAATGCGATCTGATATGCCTGTGAGAGGATCGCCAAGCGCCTCTATCTCCCTGTAAAGTTCTGACAATCCCGTGTGGTAAAGGTTCATTGATATTGACCATGAGATCATGAAAAAGGTTTTCGAGGAGTTTTTGGAAATCCTCGTGAAAACTTCCATGAATAATAAGAAGAAAATAATGGTAGCGTTTTTGTTTTATCTGGAGTTGTTTTGGCAATAGATAGCTCTTATGGAAACGCAGATGTCAATCGGGTGTCTGCTAACCTGAATGTGCTTGCTTCTAAGCCACTACCCGTAAAATCCAATTCAATTGCGGCACAATTCGAAAGCTGGTATAGCACTACTTACAACGGAAAAAGCCCTAGGTTAATGAACCATCTCAGCTCACTACAGAGAGATATGATATTCTCCAAGTTTATACACTCTGATATAATTTCACAGAAACTACTTGCCATTTGCAGTAAAAATTTAATTTTTAAATTTAACACCACGGACCATAAACAGGCAGAAACAGTTTTTGGATGGATAATACATGGAAAAAACATCGCGTGATACAGGAATGTAGAAACATTAAACGTCAAAGAAACAAATGTGCAGGTATATTACAAAGTAAACAAGGTACCGTCGATGTTGATGCATATAAGACCGGATCTCCCATTGGGTGTTTGTTTTGACTCTGGAGAATTGGTGATGGTTCAGATAAATTATTTTGTTTATCATGCACCGTGGTGGCTTGGAGATTGGTCAGTTACTAATGGTGAACATGATGTTATCAACAGTCTATATGCCGGAAACAGCGCCCAGAGGTATTACAATCACGTGACTAGCATGACCACTGATTCCGGCATACTTTTTTCTATTGCTGCTTTGGTTTTAAGTGTTTCTATATCTGTTTCTCCTGCAACATTTGGGCTGAGTGTATTGGGAGGGGCCATAGTGGCCTCAGCACTTACTGCTGCCGGTGTTGCGGTAGGCGCTCTAACTGCGGTCAGGGATAATGACTTCACATCTCTATACGAGTCTACATATGGGAATGAGCATAGTGGAAATAAATATATATGGATGTTTGATAGTGTCAATTACTATTATCCATCTGTGACTGTAGTTGGTAGTCTTGCATCATCTATAGGGATGTATGGGTATCTCAGCAACATGAACACAATAACAGTTATACCTAACGTCCCCGTAGCTCCATATGGTGCCATCTCTGGCGTAGCCTTAGTTGCTTCAATAAGTGGTTCAGCTCATGGAATTGCAAAAAGTATGGGGTGGAACAATTGGGGATATGAAGGGGCATATTCCTAAAGATTTGATGAGGGAGTGCTGGATTAGATGGATTTGAATAGCTTTGGGACAAAATTAATCGTGGAACTGACCTAACTTTTCCTCGTCTTCAGGTGTTAATTTCACTTCCCTCACATGGCATGTGAGAGAATATCTTCCAAGGAAATCCAGAACTTTGTCTCGGTCGTCTTTCATGAGTATTATGACTCCCCTGAGCAGTTTCCTGTGTGGAATATCCTCCATAAAACCATGCCTGTGATACCTGTATTTTCCATTACATGATGTGCTGTCCTGCCCGTAGAACTTCTGCATGAATTTGTTTATTGTTCCATGATCGGTCTTCTCTGGAAACTGGAACAGTATTATGATCCCGTTCATTATGTGGAGTAGTCCACACAACTATTTAAACCAGTTTTTGATAGTGTTGCATGACGATAAAGAATTCCGAAGACCTTAGATGTCTCGTTGAGTCAGTAAGGGATCATTCCTTTCCGTATGAGAGGAAGTATGAAAAGGAGAGGGACTGGCTTAACTACGATTAGGCGCAGGTGAATGAGATCGCAGATGTGTTGGAAATCATAAGAGACATCGTCATTATTGCAGCTTCCCATATACCGCGAAAGAAGAAGAGGGCTGGGCGACCGCCTGTATCCTCTCAGGACATAGTGAAGGTAATGCTCATGCACTGATACTTCGGAATGCCCAACAGGGTTGCACAGGAATTCTCAGGTTATTCGGCGAGATACTTGGCATATCATCGGAATTATCATATAAGACCATAGTGCGTGGATACGATCCTGAGAGGACGAAGAAGATCCTGGACGAGGTTCTGATGATCATGAATGAAACCGGCAATCCGCTTGAGAAGATATTTTCAACAGACGGTACCGGAGATCCAACTACCATGAAAGTAAACTATGAATCAAAGAGGAGCCAGCAGAATATCCAGAAGAAGAATAAGGACATGAAATCCGACGCTTTCCCGCACACCGAGGGAAAGCATGACTTCCAGTATTCCTCATTTTCTGTCGGAGTAAACACGAAGATCATCTCCGGACTCTACACAACAGATGATCACTCTATGGGAGAGTTGTCCATGTTTCCGGACATAATGGCCCAGACCGTAAATATGTGCCCACAGATTGAAACAATGCTTGGAGACGCACTGTATTCCAACAGGAAGATCTGCTCAATAACCGAAGGGTATGGAATAAGGCCATACTTCCTTCCCAAGACTAATGCGACGTTCCGTGCCAAAGGGGTAGAATCATGGAAGACCATGCTCTATGGTTTCGTTGACAATACCCAGGAATGGCTGGCGAAATATCACATGCGATCAATATCCGAATCCGTGAACTCGATGATGAAGAGGAAGATGCCCGTAAAGGTAAGGAAGAAGCTTCCTCTGAGAAAGAACATGGAGGAGATGCTGAAGATAAACATGCACAACCTCAGGCAGTACAGCTACCTGAGGCACACAGACCCGGAGATGATCAAAGATTACAGGAAACTGTACCTGAAATAATATTGTCCCAAAGCCCTATTGTACGCTTCGTCCGTATACAACCTCTTTTCCTGCACGGATATTAGATCGTTAAAATTTTGGAGATTCTACAGTTGTAGGATTTCTAAAAATACCCCATTCTTAACAGGTATTCGTACTATAACATTTATTCATGAATCAGCCATAATACTAGATATTGGACTTCTTCGATGCAGCCCTTAAGGAGAAGTACAAACAGTATTTTGTCAGTGATCCACTTGCGTTTGGAAAAGATGCAATTGACTGGACTGCCTTTCCTCAAATGCTGAAGAATCTTTACAACACTGATACAGATAAGGTAGGAAGACCAAACTTTCCCATCATTACCATGGTGAATATCATGTTTGCATGTTTTGCGTATAATGTACATACTTTGAAGATCATAAATTGATAGCACGAGCTATCAATATGTTATGATAAATAGAAGAAAATGAGGCATGATTCTGTAAGTAATCTGGTAAAATAGTTCTATTTTTTTTAAAGAAGATGTGTTTTAACATTTGTTTGGAAAATAATATGGAAATTAGAAAACCTTCCATGAATTTTTACCTAAACATAAAATAAGTTGGGGGAATTCAAGCCGGTAAACTGGAAGAAATATGATATCAATCAGGAAAAGGTTGAAAGTGTTATCGGGGCCATTTTATCCCCTGACTTTTTCTCTTTCGTTCCTAAAGAACAAGAAATTCATAATAGGAGTGATAATTGCATTGGCACTGGTATCTACATATGCCAGGCTTCTCATTCCAATATACATAGGGGATTCAGTTACTTCGATTGAGGGCTCCAACGTTTCATCTTTGATACATTATGGGTATCTTATCATAGCAGTATCAGCACTTTCAGGATTTCTCCAGTTTTTTGTCAGTTATGGTGCGCAGTACACAAGCCAGTACTATTCTTACAACCTTAGAAAAAAGCTGATGGGTAATGTCATAAGGAAGAATAGCAGATTCTTTGAAAAACAGACTTCCGGGGACCTCCTGTCCAGGCTGACAATGGATATAGAGGCAACCCGGAATTTTGTTATGATCACCTTATCCCAGCTGATACCGACATTTTTCATGATCGGTATCAGCCTTTATCTTCTGTATACAATAAACCCGATATTTTCAGTCACATTTCTTGTTACAGTTCCAGTCCTTGTATACATAGGGATGGTTTTTCAGAGAAAACAGAGGGGGCACTGGAGAACCATCAGGGCACATTACGGAAGAATGAATGAAGAGATCCAGGAAAACATAGTTGGGCAGAGGGTTGTAAGAAGCTACCAGGCAGAAGACAGGGAATCTGGAAAATTTACAGGAACCACTGACGCATATTTCGAAGAGTACAACACTGTGGCACGCCTTAGAGGGTTTTACAACAACCTGATGCCGCTTGTTGTCAGCGCCTCTGCTTCCGTTATACTTGCCGCAGGAGGGTATCTGGATTTTATCAGTGGAGCAGCAGTTGGACCACTTGTGGCTGCGTTGAACATATTCAGCCAGATGAGTGCACCTGTCAGCATGCTGGGCCGAATGATTGTGTTCTCAGAGAATGCTTCAGCTGGCATAGGAAGGATGTCAGTGATACTTGATGAATACGAAAATGAGGACCTTCAGGAATCTGGAGGCGCGTTCCCTGAAGGTGATCTTGAATTCAGGAATGTTGATTTTGAGAGGAATGGAAAGAAGATACTCACAGATGTGAATCTCAGATTCGAGAAGGGTGAGTTTGTTGGCATTACTGGGAAGACTGGCGCAGGAAAAACCACACTTGTAAATCTAATTTCGAGGTTTTATGAACCTTCGTCTGGCGATATAACTGTAGGATCAGAGCCTATTGACCGTATTCCTCTTCCCATACTGAGAAACAATGTCAGTACAGTATATCAGGAGATCTCCCTTCTTTCAGGTTCAGTAAGAGAGAATATAAGCTTTGGCGGAGATTATACAATCGAAGAGATACGGGAGGCAGCACAAATGGCCTGTATCTCGGATTTCATTGACTCCCTGCCGGACGGATATGATTCCATAGTGGGAGAACGGGGGATAACGCTATCAGGAGGGCAGAGGCAGAGGGTTGCGATTGCCAGGGCCCTCATCAGGAAACCGTATATCCTGATACTCGATGATGCAACATCCAGCGTGGATGCTGATACAGAGCTCCGGCTATACAAGAATATAAGAAGATCCATCCCGGGAAGCATCACACTGGTGGTAAGCCACCGGGAATCAGCACTTGCTTTCTCTGATCGAATCATACTGATCTCTTCAGGTACAACGGAGGAGGTAAATGACAGATCACAGATTGCAGGCATTATAGGGCTCAGAATGCCTGAGACTGGAGGTACCTGAAATGCCGCCGACCTATGAGGAAAGCGAAGATCTTCTCATAAAGCAGGCAAAGGGTTCCCGCCCTTTTCTGAGAATGATTAAGGAGATGTTCTCAAACAGAAGGGATGCGACACTTCTCACAATCAGCATAGTGATCACTGCAGCTGCTTCTGCGCTTTATCCATTTGCACTTGATGAAGTGGTTGGAGGGATCCTTGCAAAGGACCTCCTTACAATAGCTATATTCTCAATTCTATTCTTTCTGTTCTATCTGACTCAGTTTTTCTCAAACAGGATCAGAACTATAACATCAACAAAACTGGCCCAGGGGCAGATAAAGAGCATGAGGGACAGGGCCTTCATGAACCTGCAGAGAGTTCCAATGGATTTCTACAACACAGTAAAGACGGGATACCTGATAAGCAGAATTACCAATGACGGGGAAGCATTGAGCGAATTCCTTACGTTTCAGCTTCCTCAGGTGGTTTCAGGTATATCCACCATAATTGTGGCTGTATCATTTATGTTTTATCTAGATTTTTCCCTCACACTTTACAGCCTTATCATAATACCTGTGATCTTCCTTTTCTCCTTTTCAATACAGGGCAGGGTGAGAAAACTTTACCTCAGAACCAGAAGGACAATAGCAGCCATCACAGGCAGTGTGGCAGAGAACCTTTCACTGGTGCATACAATAAAGGGATTCAACGTCGAAGGATACGTGGACAGCAGGTTTGACAATCTTAACAGGGACAACTTCATCGCAAATATAAGGGCTGCAAGGCTCTCGTCAACATACGGGGCAATACTCAGGGTTCTTGAGGCACTTGGAATATTCATTGTTTTGGTGGCAGGTGCAAGGGAGATTGTTCTTGGAGTTGCGTCAATTGGCGTTCTTGTCGCATTTGTGGTTTATGTGCAGGAGTTCTTTGATCCGGTTACACAGCTCTCGCAGCTCTATAACTCTTACCAGTCCTCAATGGTTGCCCTGATAAGGATTTTCGGAATCATCGACACGGAGCCACAGAAGGACAATCTGGAAAATGGTGACAGGATAATGCTCAGGGATCGCATAGTAGCGAGGGACATAGGCGTCAAATACGGCAGAAAATGGGCACTTAGAAATGTGAATTTCAGTATCAGGAGAGGTGAAAAGGTAGCTATTGTGGGCCATACAGGAGCCGGAAAGACAACATTATCAAATGTCCTTATGAAATTCGTTAATATATCGGAAGGGAGCATTTCTATTGATGGGACAGACTTCAACAATTTAAACACGGCCTCATACAGAAATCTGATAGCTCCTGTACTTCAGGAACCTTTCCTTTTCCGTGGATCCGTAATAGAAAATATTGCATTTTCTAAACCGGGAATAGATAGTGGTGAAATCATGGATGCAATTAAGAGGTACGGGCTTGAGGAGATATTTGACACACTCCCGGATGGAATTGAGACACAGGTCGGTGAAATGGGAAGAAACCTCTCTGAAGGGCAGAGACAGGCAATATCACTTCTCAGAGCTTTCATCCGGGATCCTCAGATCCTGATACTTGACGAGGCTACTGCCCAGATCGATCCTGGCGCTGAAGCCAGAATAATAGATGCCTTAAAGTCATTCATGCAGGATCGGACACTTATATTGATAACGCACAGATTCTCCCTGATCAGTCTTGTGGACCGCATAATGGTTCTGGAAAATGGATCACTTGTCCAGGAGGGTGATTTCAGCCATCTAGTTGCAGAGGATGGACTTTTCAGGAACCTGTATTTCATTCAGCGTGGAATGGCCTAAGGATCATGCTTCCTGGCCCTTATGATGAATTTGCAGGCGCCCATTCCATTGATCTTTTTGTGCTTGGACTCAACATCTGCATCCAGAACCCTGGAGAACAGTTCGTTTTCAAGAGTGCATGCATAGCCATTTCTCATTGCCACCTTAAGGACTGGGCAGTTCAGCTCCAGTAGCTCTGAAGTGGACTCATCTACCTGCCGCAGCTCCGGAAAATAGTTGTCGGATTTCCTCAGGGAAGCCAGCTTCGTGATCCTGTCATTTCCCTTTGTATTCCGGAGTACTTCCAGATATCTTCCAATTGTCTTCTTCTGCCTTTCCCTGAGAAAGGAGTTGAGTATCTCCTCATTTCCATTATCCGAGAGATAATCAAGAAGGGCCTGGAGCATGAAACTGTCAGAGTTTACCAGCTGGTTGCTGTTTGTTTCAGAAAGGCGAAACCTGTAAAAGGGTCGCCCCACTCTCCCTTTCTCCACTTTCCTTTCAAGAACCCCTGCATTCTCAAGGAATTCTATATGCTTGAAGACTGCCATCTTGGATATTCCTATTCTGTCAGCTATTTCCTGAATAGTCAGATCCGGTTCCCTCTGAAGTATGAGCTGAATTGTGGACCGTGTGTCCATGTCTTGCCATGCCAGTATTCAAAATATATTTTACTGAATGCACACTTTATAAACTTTATAATATCTAAAATGGATTAACTCCAATTGTATCCAAATTCATGAACATCAAAGAAAAGAAAGTCTCTACCTCAAGCGACAGATATAATCTTCTGAGATTCAATGTTGCAAAGATAATAGCCCTGTCCTCTTTTGGGCCCTTTGAAATATATTCCCTTTTCTACCTTAGCGCAACTTCTGGAGGAAGGATAACCCTTGGTATTGTCATGGTATCGGCACTTCTCCTTGGAATAGGATTTGATCCATTCCTTGGGAGAATAATCGATTATCACCATAGAAAAGCTATCATTTTCATGATCCTGTTTTCATGGGTTGCCTCCCTGATGGTTGCTTTTTCAATCTGGACATTATATCCTGAAAGCAAAGAGATTCTGATTCCTGCTTTGTTTGTATTTCTTGACTTTTCCGGAGGTGCCTTCTTTTCGGTCATGAGGGCATTTCAACAAACCATAACTGACCGGAACCTCTATGGGAGAAGCAATGCTCTCTCTGAGATCTCAGGGCAACTCCCATCCTTCATAGGTGCATCTTCTGCAATACCAGCAATCCTGTATATTGGAGTAAGATATTCGCTTGTAATATCAGCCATGGCAATTCTTGTTCCATTATTGCTTCTGCATGGAATAAGGGAAAATTATGCACCTTCTCAATTCTTCAGCAACGAGAAAAAAGCACAGGGCACACTCTCATTTATGAGATCGCATTATAAAGTTGTAATATTCTTCTATCTTCTGAACTTTACCTTCATTATTATAACTCTGGGAAACCTGCTTAAGCCAATTTTCATCGTGGATGCTCTCAAAGGAAATTCTTCCTCCATTTCCCTTTCTGAAATGACATATGCGGTATTCGGAAGCCTGACAGGAGTGGCCCTTTCTCTGACACCCATAAAATTCGGGTTAAAGCACTGTTACCTGTTCATGGCACTCTTCTCTTTCGGGACTTTTCTTATCCCATTTTCACCTGATTTTGCTTTTTTTCTTGCCTTTCAGAGTGCCCATGGCATAGGTAACCCGGGAAACAGGATTTCCAGAAATACACTGATTATGAACCATGTAAAGCCATCCGATTCGGGACGGTTCTTTGCATCTATCACACTGCTTAGCAACATATCCCGGTTGGTTCTGCTTTCTATATTCACTTTGCTTGTAAATATCACTGGCGCAGGCCCCTTAATAGAGGTAACCGGTTTTCTGATGATAGGTGCCATGTTGGCATCTTTCTTTATCTACCTTAAGACAGCGGAGGTTCGATCTGCCTTTTCCTCAGGTGATCAGAATCCAAAAATGCATTTAAGTTGAAAGATCGGAGACAATTCTCCTGTCCAGGGAATCACGCATGTCTGCACTGGCAAGGACATTTTCAATAAACAGTTCCGGTTTATCGATGTACTCCATCAGAGACTTTATCCTTGAAGGTGTTCTGTCAGTAGTGATTTTCTTGCCATCCCTTACCTTCAGGTCAAATTTTGGCGGGCTGCCTGTGGATATTCCGTCCTGAAGATTCACGTATGCAACCCCAACAGTTACCTTTGATGATTTCCATTCTTCCATAGCGCCAATGACCTTTGCGTAAAAGTAAAGCTGCTGGAAATATTCAGAATTGTTGGCTTCAGAGCGAGATGTCTTGTAATCTATCACCAGAAGGGAATCATCCGATTTGGACTTGAAAATTGCATCCATAGCTCCGGTTACGGTTATGTTTCTCTCCGGATTTGAGCCAGGCAGAATATCCTCAAGCATTACCTGGAAGGATACTTCAGTTGCATTTGGCAGCTGGGAATACCCCATTGAAGTAATCTGCCCCAGAATCATCCTGTAATTGGTCAACATATGGTCAATTTCAATGGAAACCTTGTCTGGTACTATTCCATCTTTGTATCTGGAAACAAGCTGATGAAACTCCAGGCCAAGATTAACTCTTTCTCCCTTCACACCAAGGTTCAGGATTCTATTTTTCAAAAAATCCATTGGATCCTCAAGCCCTGAAATGAGGCTGTATGAGATCCTTGTAAGGTTCTTGAAATATGATCTGATTGCCTTTGCGATCCAGCTCTCTCTGGCAGGAGCCAGTGCTTGCTTTGCCTCTTCGTATTTGCCGTTCAGGAACAGCATGTATGCTTCCTGGTTCCTAGTCTCCGGAATATCTCTGGAAGGTTTCACAGGCTCTGATTCTACGATGGAGACTTCAGAATTGCCAAGTGAATATTTTGTCAGCATTTTCTGGTCACGGCAAAGCACAGTCAGCTCTTTCTTAGCTCTGGTAAAAGCTACGTAATCGATTCTCAGGCCCTCTTCCCTTAAGTCTTTCTCCACATCTATTCCGGTTGATGAATAAACTATGGCAGTTGCAAGCCTGTCAAAATAAGACTGGCTTGCAGGATTTGAGGGAACATAAAGGACACTGTCAAACTCCAGACCTTTCGCTTTGTGAACAGTCATTACGTTGATGGTCATTATTGCGGGATCAACTTCAGAATCCATGGAGGCAAGTCTCAGGAACGTAAAATAATCATCAACACTCATACTGCCAAGATCCGAAATGAATTGGGAAGTAAGGTCCCTGTACTTTACTGCACAGTTATAATAGGGCTGACCCAGCGATATTGAGGCAGGAATTATTAGTTTCTCAAAGGCCTCCTGTAGCACCTCAACGCCATTGTTTCGTGATAGAAGAGTCCTGAAAAGAGAATCGGGAATTATTGAAAGATCAGGGTTCTTTTCAAGCGAACGTATTATCTCTGACGCTTTTCCGAGGCTAAGGCCTGAGAAAGGAGTGAGAATTGCCTCTGACACAGTTTGGGGGGTGGCATATGCCAGACCCTTTAGAAAGGAGATTATCTCTGATGATGCTCCAGATTCCTGGCCAGCTGAAACCGAGCTGAAGTGGTCTATTTTCATTTCACGTAACCGCTGGGAAATCTCGTATACAGTACTGTTGCTCCTTGCAAGTATACCAAGAGTCCCGGGTCTGGCATCTTCTTTGAATCTTCTGGCAATGTCCGATGCCAGAGCTATTGTGTCATCAGTGGCAATAACCCTTACTTTTTCACCATGGTCATTCAAGCAGACAAGTGAATTGATCTCATCAATAAGATCCGATTCCTCAGTATTCCCTGAGAGATATTCTG
>ACXJ01012602.1_pt1 | contig 13184 bp, 16 predicted proteins | sample 870861 | NCBI WGS metagenome assembly ACXJ01 (sample SAMN02954270, study PRJNA29437) | mine drainage metagenome | biome: terrestrial; feature: Richmond mine; material: biofilm; isolation source: combined biofilm from UBA (pink subaerial biofilm) and UBA BS (thick... ... | reverse complement strand
TTCCACCAACTAAACTCATCATGCCAGTTCTGAAAAACCAAGGGGAGTCTTTTTCCATTATAAAAATAACTGCCACACCAATAGAGGCTATGGAAAAAACCAATGGCAAAACTATTGGCAATGCCGATATGAAATTTCCATTAAACTTTAGGTTGTTAGATAGAAATATTGACACATATAGAAGAGCTAAACCAACAATATAAAAAAGAAGGGACTTATAGATGTTCTCATATCGCATATTTACTTCCCTTTTCTCAATCTTATTAAGCCCCAGTGCAACATTGAATTACATTATACGCATCCTCAGTGCACTCTCCTGCTTTATAAATACAATAGGCACACGTAAGAACATCAAGACTAAAGCATATAAGACAAGCAGGCAACGTTAAAAAATCAAAGCAAGCTGCAAGACAATCGGGTAAAACTAGACACTCTGCGCATATCTCCTCAATGTCAGGAACACTAAGAACGCAATCCGTGAGACTCAATGCATTCTCCAGGCAACATGTAAAATTAAAATCCATTAAGGTCACCTTGTAAGATAGTTCCATCACATCAATTGCCTTCAATTTATTTCGGTTGCTTTCATATGCTTCAGGAAATGCGCTCAGAAGAGACTCCATTTTACTGTAAATCCACTTTCTCTTTTCTGAGGCACCATTATCTAATTTGTTTATAACAAAACCTAAGTCCTTTGCAACCGATAAAAAGTCTCCTTTATAATTTATGCTTATAGGTAAAGCGAAAAGGTCAACATGAGTTGGGTCCTTTGGTGAAACGTTGATAGATAGAAACAATGCACCTTTGTTGTTTTCAAGTGGAACTATATTTCCTTCTAAGTATATTATGGCCTCATCATCGGCAATCTCAAAGTATAATGAATAAGCTTTTCCAGACTGAGATATTTTTTTCTCTGAAAGTTCATAATCCATCTCTCTAAATGATAGGGTGTAATTTTGAGTTTTATCAGAAAAAATTAGAGAAATGTTTTTCACACCGCTATTAGCAAACGTTTGAGGCGTTTGAATTTTTGGGGAGATCTTTCTAGGTTTCTTGTAAGTAATAACCTCAGTTTTTATTTCATCTTTATCCTTTGTCACTCGTACTACTTCTGACATTGTGAGTTCCTGCTTTCTGCTACCCATAATAATAGAAGCAAATCATCTTATATAATATATATATATATTCACATTTATTAGTAAACCCTGTAGTTCAGAGCATTTTTTAATATATAGAAGATGCGCCGGGATTTGATTAACGTTTTGAGGGGATACTTACCAAAATAGCACAATCTGCTCTGTAGCACATTAGTCACATTTCAAAGGTTATTACAGGTATTACTTGTTACAAGTGTAACATTTTGGGGGCAGTGTCTTTTAGTTTAATAGGAATTACTGCTCTTCCAGAAGCTCCACCATCTGCTTATTGATTCCTTTCCTATCCTCCCGTTCATTTCGTGAGAAAACGTGAGACCGCTGTACTTCATTCCAATAGTCATAGTCTATTCTGCTATTCCTCCTTTCTTTTTTGATTAATCCTTAACTCCACGTTTTTTGTGTAATAGGGAGCACATATTCCCGTACTTCAATATCCGTAGAATGCCTGTTGTATGACTTCTCTGCTTATTAGCGGAAGATTCATATACATATTACGTATACTACGTAATATGGCTGAACTACCGGAATGGGTTAGAAAATACAAGACAAAGGGTGTTGAGATCCGGGTTTCCGGACCGAATTACTATGCCTATGAGATGAGCAGTAAATGGAATCCGAAGAAGAAGAGGGCGGACAAGATAACTGGAGAGTATCTCGGTGTTGTTACCAGGGAGGGAATCGTTAAGCCCCGTTCCATAGGAATGGTCAGAACAGATTACGAGTACGGGAACATTGCACTTCTCCATGGAATAGCAGATAGGACAATCATACCTGTCCTCAAGGGAGATATATCCCACCATGTGGGAACGCATCATCTCGTATGTCATATTGAGGAATATACAGCCATTGCCCATGAAATCCATACACTATCTATACGAGAAGACATACCTCTCTAAAATTATGGGTGAGAGCATGTCTCCAGATTCACTGTCAAAAATGCTCTCTTCGCTTCCGGAAGATCAGAGCATAAAGGTCATGCAGAGTCTGACTGAGAAGGGTGAATACGTTCTCCTGGATTCAACAGCAATATTCTCCCGTTCAGAAAACCTGTCATTCCTTGAACTGGGACACAATTCAAAGGGCATGCATCTTCCACAGATCAATGTGATGATGCTCTTCTCATCAACGAGAACCATGCCCACCTTTGTCAGGATACTGCCGGGATCCATAGCGGACGTTTCCGCCATGGCAAACACAATTGACATGGCCGGTGTTGAAAGATGTGTCATAGTCGCTGATAAGGGATTCTTCTCTGCTGATAATGTGGACAAACTTAAGAAGAGACATCTCAGCTACATCATACCCCTGAGGAGAAACTCATCACTCATACCGGAACCTGAACACTTCATGGGTGTGTTCAGCTATGACGGGGAAACCCGTGAAGTACTGGAAGCGTGAGAATGATGTTTACGTGTTTGAAGATCCTGTTCTGCGATCTGAGGAGGAGAAGGACTTTCTCCTGAGAATTGAAGAGAATAAAAGAAGCAAGAAACAGTATGATGAAAACGAGATCAATTTTGGAAAGCTGTACCTTTTTTCAGATCTCAATGAGGAACCTGAGAGAATATATCGCCTGTATAAACAGAGAGAATATGTGGAATACGCATTCAATGTGTACAAGAATGATCTGGAGGCGGATAGATCATACCTCGGGGATGACCACATGCTTTTCACATACATGTTCCTCAATCTTCTGTCGCTGTACCTTCACTTCCAGATTCTCAACATACTGGATGGAAAATACAGCGTCAGGGATGTTCTGCTGATACTGTCAAGGATCAAGATGTACCAAATGGAAAAGAGTGAGATCATGAGCGAGATACCTAAAAAAGCAAAAGATCTGGTATCATATCTGAAGATTGATCTTAGCATATTACGTAAAAATGCTTGAGTTAAGGATTAATGTAATGTTAAACCAGATGCCATTAATTCCTCTTGAGTGGGTTACATACTGGTATGTGGGCGTGAACAATACCATATCTGGTTGGCCAAATCAGGAATGGCTCTGCATTGAAGCAACTCACGAGGCGAAAAATACTGGTTAAAATATAATGAGATAAGAATCTTTTATAACGGGGACAGGATGCTCTTCCATGGCTCTTGGAAAAAGAGATCTTTCTAGGAAGAAAATGAGTCTTGAGGATAAGCTCTCGGCAGTTGCAGGGAGGGCACGTAAGAGTCCTCTCAAGAAAAAGTTGCAGGATTAAAAATCATTTCCTTCCATGGTGATAGAAAAGGGCTATACCTGTAAAATATAACGGTCTTGAAATTCATTCGGCAAAAATTGTATTTTTTGGGGCTCTCACTCTAAATTTTGTTTTACCAAGATTGATGCCTTAAGACCCTGCATCGTCACTTTATGAAGATTTATTAAAAGAAACGCATCTTCCCAATAAACATTGCATACTTACATCAGCTCGAGGCAGAATAGATCAAGGGCGCCATAAAACCTATTTATTTACAGTATTTCTCTTATTTAAATGATTTATTTCACGGTAATCTTGGAATTTCAATCTCTTTTTATCCTGATCCAGTTTCATCTATATTAGCTGAAGCGCTTCCATGGACTTTATTTTTGGTAATATCTGCTGTAACTATTTCATTCTTCATAGGTAACAGACTTGGAAGATATGCAGGCATTAATAGGAATACTGGAAAGGATTTGTTAATTGATTTATTTTCTATGTTCATGGCAGCTTTTCCTGCCTTTGTTCTTGCATTTATACTACTGGATATTTTTTCAGTATACGGAAAGATATTTCCTATCGGCGGTGCATACTCTGATTCTGTGAATATGGGATTTAACATGCCATTTATCATTAGCACGATGTATCACGCTGTTCTCCCCGTAGGTACTATAATTCTTACATCCCTTGGAGGCTGGGTCCTTGGTATGAGGAATAATATAATTCCAAATGTAAATAGTGACTATATCAGTTTTTCCCAAAATCTTGGAATGAAGGACTATCAGATAAAGAGCATTGCATATAGGAATGCACTTCTACCGAATTTAACCGGATTTTCTATGTCTATTGGGTTGTCTGTAAGCGGGGTTATTATAGAGGAATCTATATTCTCGTATCCTGGTGTAGGGATGTATATGATCACTGCCATAGATAACCTCGATTACCCTCTATTGCAGGGAATATTTTTAATGGTAATAATTGCAGTTCTTGTGGGTAATCTTATTGTGGATATCCTACTGGGTTTCCTGGATCCACGAATAAAGCAGGAGGGTGAGTAATATTCAGGAAAATAGGACTAAAGAAGGAATGATTTCAAAAATACGGGAAAACAGAGCATTTGATATAATATTTAAGATATTTAAGCCACTTGGTGTTCTTCTTCAAAACAACAAATCAAAAGCCGGTTTTCTTCTATTGCTTTCTATCATCATTTTTGCTGTTGTTGGAATTTTTTATACACCATACCCTCCAAACGCATATCTTTTCAAGAAAAGTATTCCTCCATCCTACTCCCATCTTCTTGGTACAACGGGTTATGGTCAGGACGTATTTTCCCAATTAATAGGAGGTGCTGCACCAACATTACTCATTGGATTTTCCGTGGGTATACTGGGTACATTGATATCCGTTTTCGTAGGAGTTTTATCCGGATTTGCATCAAAGGGTGCGAATGAAGTAATAAATGCAATAGTGAATGTGTTTTTGGTAATTCCAGGAGTTTTGTTAATAATGCTCTTTGGTGCGTATTTTCTGGGTATTCATCAGAATCTTGGTTATTTTCCAACAATCCTAATCCTTGTGGTGACAGGTTGGGCATTTGGTGCTAGAACTTTTAGATCTGTTACCCTGTCAGTTGCAAAGAGAGATTACATTCTTTCTTCAATTCTAATAGGTGAAAGAAAAATGAGCATTATATTCAGGCAAATAATTAAATCAATTATGCCTGTAATCGTTTCAAATTTCTTTTTTACTGCCATGTATGGTACTATGGGACTTACATTCGTTGAGTATCTTGGAGTTGGTAATCTACAGCAGGTCAATTGGGGAACAATGCTATACTGGGCCATAAATAACGAAGCCTATCTTGTTGGAGAGTGGTGGTGGATATTGCCGCCTGCAATCTTTATAGCAGTTTTAATGTTTTCCTTCATACTATTGAACTTTGGAATGGATGAAATCGCCAATCCAGCGTTGAGAGTTTTTAAGGTTAAGAAAAATAAGGTGAAGTCATGAGTTTGATGGAAATTCAAAATCTCACAAAGGAGTTTACAGTCAGAAAAAGTCTTACAAAGGGTGACATAGTAAAGGCACTTGATGAAGTTAGTCTAGAATTAAGGGAAAAGGAATTACTTGGTATTGTGGGTGCAAGTGGTAGTGGAAAAAGTACACTAGCTAGACTACTGGTTCTTCTATATCGACCAACATCTGGAAAAATTATCTTTAACAATGAGGATGTTTCACACCACAAAGGGCAGAGGCTGAAGGTGTACCGAAAAAATATTCAGATGGTGTTTCAGGATCCATATGCCTCTCTAGATCCCTTTCATAATGTGGAATGGCACATAAAGAGACCATTGTTAATCAATCATTACAAGGGCAACGTTAGTGATCGTGTGCAGGAGCTTCTGACACAGGTAAAACTTGACCCTCCATCGCAATTTCTTGATAAATACCCACATCAAATGTCTGGTGGGCAAAGACAAAGAGTGTATATGGCCAGGGCTCTTGCTACAGAACCCAAGGTACTAATTGCGGATGAACCGGTTTCAATGCTGGATGTATCCCTCAGAATTGAAATCCTGGAACTTCTTCTTTCCCTTAGAGAAAACTTAGGAATTAGCATAATTTATATAACGCATGATCTAAACACAGTTAGTATGATTACCGATAGAATATATGTGCTCAATAAGGGGAAGGTTGTTGAGTCCGGAAACACGAAACAGGTAATTGAAAATCCAGTGGACGAATATACTAGAAGATTAATAAAGGCGGCCCCAGATCCATATAAGAAAATTGAGGTGGACTAAATGACCAATGCAATCCAGGTAGAAAATCTGACCGTTGGCTATCACTGGGAAAACGGGTTTTCAATAATTATACGAGACTTAAATCTTTCCATTGAAGAGGGCATTATCTTTGGTATAGCAGGAGAATCTGGATCGGGTAAAAGCACATTTGCCCAATCTATCTATAATTCGCTCAGGTATCCTGGAGAAATAGAATCAGGCAGGGTTTATTTTAAGGGTAATGATCTTTTAAAAATGTCAAAAAATGAATTGCGAAGGATAAGGGCTGTCAATATGACATTTATCCCACAGGCAGCAATGAATGCGCTGAATCCAGTTAAAAGAATAGGTGACCAGTTTAACGATATCCTTGAGGCTCATGGGAAAAACATTGTGGAATTTCAGCAGAACATTCAGGACGTATTAAAAATGGTAAGGCTTCCTCAAGAAATATTACATAATTATCCTCACGAGCTTAGTGGTGGAATGAGGCAGCGAACAGTCATAGCAATGGCACTAGTTCTTTCTCCAGAACTTGTGATACTGGATGAACCCACCACAGGTTTGGATGTCCTTGTCGAACATGATATACTGGTTGATCTTAAAAAAATACAGAGGAAAAAAGGTTTTACAATGATAATGATCACTCATGATTTATCTATCCTTTATGAAATATCCGACCAGCTTGGCATGATGTATGCAGGTGAATTAACCGAATATGGGGATAGGGAATCTATGATTAAGTCATCTGCTCATCCCTATAATTATCTTTTGTTGAAAAGCATTCCGAGAATAGGAGTTAGGAAATATGATGGAATAAGACTAACGGGGAATCCTTCGAACTATGATGAAAACTTCAAAGGATGTCAGTTTAGTACAAGGTGTCCTTATAAAACTTTTGAGTGCGAATTGACACACCCAGAGTTAAAGAAAGTTCCTAACGAGAATCATTACTATCGCTGTTTAAGATATCCAGACTGGGTTAGAGATGAAAAATAGTCAATTGTACATCATTCTAATTTTTAGTTAACATTCAACTATATTTATAAACTGAAATAACATAAGATAATGTGGAGGAAAAAATTTTTGAGGGATTATCCAAGTTTGGACTTACAGCCTATGAGATCAAAATCTATGAAGTTCTGATACTAAAGGGTCCATTAAATTCCACCAGTATTGTCAAGGAAACCGGTATACCTCAGCCCAGAGTTTATGACCTATTCAGTTCAATGGAGCGTAAGGGTTTCATTGAAAGTAGCTTTGGGAAAAGAAAAACGTACAAGGCAATACCTGTTTCAACCATTATGGAAAGAGAAAAAAAGTGGCTAGACACCTATAGTTTCAATCTTGAACATTTTGTTCAGAATAAAAGGATATATAATCAGAATAACGGATCATTTCTTTCCCTTCTAGAGGGAAATACACAGGTAACTGAAAAAATGGCATCACTTATTTCACACACTGAGGACGAACTAATTTTATCCACAAGCTATGAAAGATTCAAGGAACTTTACCCATATATTGAAAAACTGAGTTCTTCGAACGTTACTATGTGTATTATTATTTTCAAGGAGCAGAGACAGAGACTCACGGAAAAAATAGATGGTAATTGTTTTATTCGCACAATGTCAGGAAAACCCGTTGAAATTCTTATTTCGGATAGGAAATCCTGTACAATGAAAATAGAAACAAGAGAGAGGAAGGATGATTTAGCCCTATATTTTGAGGAGGACAACTTCATTCATGTAGTATCGTATTACTTTAATCAGTCATTGTGGAAATATGCAGATATATATACTGATCAGATCAACGACAACTGTATCAGATTCAGAACCATATGGCTGGCTTGTGATATAATAGAATACTATCTTAACAACGGAGCAAAACTCAAATCTCATCTTGAATGTTATTATAAGGACGATTACAGAGAAATTGATGGTGAAATAGTGAAAGTTGAAAAAATCCCATTTGTCAGGAACACTTTTTTTATAAGGTCAGGAAATGAGGAGTACTCCGTTGGGGGCAAAACTTCCTACATTGAGAAATTGAGGATGTTATTCCTCAAGATAAATCCTGAATTACTATAAGATAGAGTATAAGCTTTGAAAAAACCTTAAAATAACAATAGAAAATTATAAAAAATGTTTCCAAAAAATTTTAAGTTCGGTTTTTCAGAGGCTGGATTTCAGTTTGAAATGGGTGTCAGTGATATTGATACCAACACTGATTGGTATAAATGGAGTCATGATTCTGAAAATATCAAGAATCACATTGTTTCTGGAGACAGGCCAGAAGAAGGTGTTGGATACTGGGACCTGTATCCCAAAGATCATGATCTTGCAGAATACATTGGAATGAATGCAGCTAGAATTGGTATAGAATGGTCAAGGATATTTCCCGTTTCTACCGAACGTGTCAAGGTTGAAGTAATAGAAGAAAATGGGGATATTCTTGAAATTAAAATAACCGAGAAGACCATAAAAGAACTGGACTTATTGAGTGATAAAAATGCAATGCAGCACTACACCAATATTTTTAATGATATAAAAAAGAGGGGATGGTTTCTTGTCATCAATCTCTTTCACTGGTCACTCCCACTATGGATAAATGATCCCAGTAATCGAAACAGTGAGAAAGACAATGCCCTTGGAAACTGTATGAATCGTAGTTCTGTTATTGAATTTGTAAAATATGCAGCCTATATATCATATTACTTTGGTTCCATAGCTGACAGATTTGCAACCATGAATGAACCAAATGAGGTATTTAAGACTTGCAGTGAGGATAAAAGAGTAGAGTCCTATCACATTAGAATGAAATGGTTTGTTGAGGCACACGCAAGATCATACGATGCAATGAAGCAGTTTACTAATAGACAGATCGGAGTGATATACGCGAATGGCGATGTACAATCATTTGAAAACAAGGATCCAAAGTTAAAAGAGGAAGTGGAATATGAACAAAGATATTCATTCTTTGATGCCCTTATTCACGGTGATGTTCACTGGTATGTGAGTGCTTGCAGAAAAACAAATCATGTTCACGGGAAATCGATTAGGCCTGATTTGAGTAATAGAATAGACTGGATTGGGGTAAACTATTATAGCAGAAATGTGGTTAAAAGAAAAGAGGATGGATATGAAAATGTTCGGGGTCTCGGATACGATACAGGATGGGTCTCATATGAGAAGTCTCTTGATGGTAGATCAGTAAGTGAAACAGGCTGGGAAATTTATCCAGAAGGAATATATAATATTGTCATGAGCTACCACAAGAGATATGAATTACCAATGATGATTACCGAAAATGGCATGGCCGATGATAATGATCGATTCAGACCCAGATATCTGGTATCGCACCTTAAAAATCTGGAGAGGGCTATTAATGATGGAGCCAAAGTTGACGGTTATCTTCACTGGGCTCTTACTGATAACTTTGAATGGGGGAGTGGTTTTTCAAAGAAATTTGGGTTGATAAAAGTAGACTATAAAACCAAAAAACGATATTTAAGACCCAGCGCACTCATTATGAAGGAAATTACAAAACACAATGGAATCCCGGAGGAACTTGAATGGTTAGGGGAGGATAAATTCTAAAATTTAAGGTCCAAAAAGAAAACCTACACCGCTCTCTGCAGCCTCTTCCTCATCCTTTATTTTTTTATAGACAACAGAAGCGTCCTTTTCTGAAAGAGGTTTTACTTTGTTTTCAAGAAGACTATCGAGTCTTGAAAAAATTTCAGCCTGCCCTTCAACGACCAGAATTATCTTTTCATCATACCCCAGTGTCGATCCATCTTTCTGAACGATTGTCTGTCTGCCCATAATGTCATCTGACAATATCTTATCTATCAAAGATCTTTGATCCTTATTTAAGGCAAATATCTTGAACATAAACCCTTATTTTCTTGGTGGCTTTAACGTTTTCCATTTAGGCTCGGAAAATGAATTGCAATAACAAAAATTTGGTAATATTATTTACTCCATATGACCACAGCTTTCGTTATTGCACTTGAAGACTGTAATTTCACCCTTTGCATTGTACACTGGCTCCATAGTTCCTACCATACAAACAGGACATCTAAATTTGAACTTCCTGCTCCTGTGCGATAGTAGAACCTCAGAAACGCTTTGTACTGAAAGGTGTCTCGAGAGATCGGTTATTGTAATTATTCCCAACAATTTATCATTCCTGTCGAAAACAGCACATCTGCTTAGTCCGCTATTGGCAAGAAAACTTGCAACATCCTTAACATCATCATCTCCCATCACTCTTGGCAGCGGCGTTCTCATTACTGACTTAACAAGAACTTCAGATGCAGGCACATTTCTAAGGACAAATCTGTTAATTATGCTTCTTTCACTTATTATGCCAACATAATGATTATCACCATTGGTAACCAGAAGTCCATATAGGCCATTTTCATTCATCATTTTGACAGCATCGAACACAGTAGCGTTCTGGTCTATTGTTTTGAAGTTTTTCTGTACTATATTTCCAACTTTCATGAATAAGGATTTTAACTAATATTATAAAGACTATGAATGAAAATTGAACAATTTTAAATAAAATTTCTAAAAGCCCTTAACCTTTATTTTACGATTTAATGATTTATAAAGCCTAACTGTTTTTCTTCCCTTATCAACTGAATCAAGGAAAGTTTTATCAGCTGCAATATTCAATTTGATGTTATTATCTATTATAACCATTCCTTCTAAAGGAGAAACCGATATTTTTACATCAACCTCTTCTATTAACTGGCAAACTTCATCCTTACATGGTCCCTTCCTTTGTGTTACCTGTATGAGTATCCAGAAGTTACCTAAATCTCTCGAAATTGAATCTGGTATCATGAGTTTGCCCTTTCCAATTTTCACTTCATTCTCAACGTTCATTTTTAACACCTCAGAAACTATTCTTCAAATTACTGACTCTCGATCCTCAGCGTTTCTCTCTTTCTAAGGTCCTTCTCACAGTTAGGGCAACATGCATACATCGTTTTACCACCGAGTTCAAATACCACATTTGGTTTATCCATTATCTTTCCGCAGTAGTCACACTTCACATTCAAAACCCTACCAAGAGTATTATTCAGCCTCTTTTCCCTGGCAAATTTGATATCAATAACATCAGCTACTTTTAATTTCGGAAGAGATTCATAATATACTACAACAAAGTAGGTTCCATCAAATAATTCAAATTGCTCCAAAATTAATTCTTCATCTATATTTTCTAGGGTTTTAAGGTGAATTATTACAAGATTTTTTTGATCCTCCTCTGTAAATACTGTAAAATGAGTTATTTTTCCAGAACTAATGAGGTTAGAAAGGGTTTTGCTTGCCGTGATTCTACTTATATTCAACTCATCAGCCAGTTCCAGTATACTGGCCCTTGAGTTTCTTCGTAGTATATTTATCATTCTTTGCTCAATTTCCCTTGCATCTTTATTCATATTGTAAAATTACTAATGAATATTTAATCATTTTGTATAGAATAGCCTTTTAATAAGGGAAGTAATGAGTACGAATGGCAATAGATGTCATTTGTGGAATGAAAGTAAAAGAAGACACCAAATTTGTTAGCGAGTTTCAGGGAAAGAAATTCTATTTTTGCAGCGAAAGTTGTAAAAAAGAGTTTGATAAGAATCCTTTAAAACATAGCAGATAGGCGATAAGATATGCCAACAGATCCTGTCTGCGGTATGTTTGTATCGGAGGACAGTGAACTTTATACAGACATTGACGGTAAAAGATATTATTTCTGTTCAAAATCATGTATGGATAGATTCAAGTCCCCAGAAATAGAAGCTCGTAAATTGAAACGTAAACTTACTGTTGGTTGGGTTTTTTCCATCATAATTATGTCAATGATGTATTTCACTTCAAACTTTCAATACAAGGATTATATCCTCTTATTATTTGCAATACCAGTTCAGTTCTATTCTGGATTGAATTTCTATTCTGGTGCAGCTCAATCAATAAAAAACAAGAGCAGCAATATGGACCTCCTGATAGCAATTGGAACATTGACCGCATTCTTTTTCTCTCTATTTGTAACAATATTTCCTGATGCTATTCATGGAGCATCCGTTTATTACGATGCTTCGTCATTTATAATTACACTTATTCTCACGGGAACATTTATAGAAAATCTGTCAAAGAGGAGAGCAAATGGATCCGCCGTTAAACTTCTGGAATTGATGCCAGACAGGGTTCATGTAATAATCAATGATAAGGAAGTTGAAAAGCACAGAAATGAAGTAGATGTTGGGGAATTAATCCTTGTAAAGCCTGGAGAGATAATCCCTGTTGATGGGGTAGTTCGTTCTGGAGCATCAGAAATAGACCAGAGTATGATTACAGGAGAACAGGACCCTGTGCTTGTTTCAAAGGATAGCAACATTTTCTCAGGGTCAAGAAACCTTAATGGAGCACTTCAAGTTGAAGTTTTAAAGAAATCTTCAGATAGTACCGTTAATAGAATATACGACCTCATTCAGGGTGCAATTTCAGGCAGGGTAAAGATTCAGAAGGTAGCAGATACATTTGCATCTGTGTTCGTACCGGTTGTTCTTTCAGTTGGAGCTGCATCAGGCTTATTCTGGTATTTCTATCTTTCAAGTGTCTCCAATGGCCTCGATATTGAGATAGCTATTCTCGCATTCGTTTCAGTTGTTGTTATAGCATGTCCCTGTGCAATAGGCCTGGCCGGTCCAATTACACTCTTCATATCATCAAACGAATCGTCCAGAAATGGGATAGTGGTTAAAAATTCAAGCTCAATGGAGCGGCTTTCAAAGATAGATACGGTGATATTCGACAAAACCGGAACGATCACTGACAATACCCCTAAAATCATAAATTTCACAACATCCGGATATAGAAAGCTTGCCGTATCGCTGTTGTATTCCATAGAATCAGGGTCAAACCATCCTGTAGCAAGAGCAATTGTGGAATATTTACAGGGCATGAATCCTGAGAAGTTAGATATATCTCAATATAAGGAAGTTCCTGGAATCGGCGTAACCGGTGAATACATGGGTAAGACCCTTGAGG
>ACXJ01011318.1_pt2 | contig 13338 bp, 14 predicted proteins | sample 870861 | NCBI WGS metagenome assembly ACXJ01 (sample SAMN02954270, study PRJNA29437) | mine drainage metagenome | biome: terrestrial; feature: Richmond mine; material: biofilm; isolation source: combined biofilm from UBA (pink subaerial biofilm) and UBA BS (thick... ... | reverse complement strand
CTATCGGGAAAATTTTCATAAAAGGTTGGTGTTACCCAGATTCTCTTGGAGAGCAGACCATGTTCTCATTTTGAAAGGTCTGCTCTAAAGTAGATTTTTGATTCTTAATATAATACTACTAAAATTAATAGTGTTTAAATAATTAGATTTGGTATGTAATGGCATGACAGACAATGAAATTAGGAAGCCACAGGGTGGTGGAAAGAAATCCTCCATGTTGGCAATGCTGGCTGTGATCGTCGTGCTGATCATCATCGCCGGAGCTGGATGGGGACTTTATTTGACCAAGTCCTCAACAAGCACGTCAACAGCTCAGGCACAAAATCAGGTGACAAGCCTGGCATACAGTCACTGGCAGGCTATAGGGGTAGAGAACGTTTCCCAGACTGCGTCACAGTATACAAGCAGCTCAGTGCTTTACTGGAACGTGGTCGGAAGCAAGTTGAACGGAACTTACTCAACGACTTCATCCATAGAGGCAACCTGGGCATCATTCTTCTCTCACGACCCAATCGATTACTATTCTGTATACAACTATAAAATCTCCGTATCAGGCAATTATGCAAATGTAACGGCGGATCTCTGGTATCTTGTTCTAATTAATGCGAGCGCAAAAACAAACCTTTCATCAGGATTTAAATATATCAACGGAACTAACTCCGTGAACAAAACTGTGGGAACACTGATCATGCCATATCTACTTCAGTACCAGAAAGTTGGCGGTACATGGGAACTTATGGCTGACTGGTGGGGACTTCCAGGTTCTTCACAGGGCCACGTCTATCCGGGAATCATAGAGCAGTTCGCAAACCTCAAGACGGGAAGCAGCAGTAGCAGCGGAGGGAGTGGTGGAGGCGGCGGATACTATTAAACACCGCCTAATAATTAGAAATGATTATAAATTCCAGTTATCACAGACTTTCCTTTTTTTGTATACTTTCACCTGAGCCAACTATTTATTCTATGTCTTAATGCTAAACAATGTTAGATATTGTAGGATCCATAGATAACGCCTGGAGAAAAGATTCACAGACCGAAATATGCCATCTTGTCTTTATGAAGGACAGAATGGTAGAATTCAAAATTTCTGAATCAGAGGAGCTTTCTGAAGATATAAGGGCATATCTCAAGGAAGATCCACTGAAAGAAGAATCTTCCAGCGGACTTAGATATACCCTGTTGACCAGAGACAAGGAACTTCAGAAAAAGATCCTTGAGGAGGCAGAGCTAAAGGGAATGGAGATGGAGAAGAAGATGGATTCCGCAGAAGAAAATGGGCCAGGCCAGAATATGAGTATTGAATATTCCAATATAGACAATATACTCCTGAAGAATGGCACATCCAAAACTCCATCCGTGCTCACTGTTAAGACCAAAGGCGAGGCTGTGGTCTATATGCTTATGCACAACAGCTATGAAGGAGCTGAAAAACTTGATGCTGTTACTAGAAGCAAATACAAGGCAGTTCTCTCAAAAGCCCTTGGTGAAAAATTCAGGTTAGAAAACTGAATCAGTTTTCTGATTTATATTGAATGTACCACAAAACCTTAGTCTCAAAAATGATAAATCGACTAAATGAAAGCAATAAGCATTGCTGCAATAGTAGTGATAATTATAGTAGCGGCTGGAGGATACTTCGGTTACAGCTATTATAAAAGCTCACAGGACACTGGAAATATGGCGATTTCAGTTGCAGATGCGCCCATATCAGGTGTAAGCGGTGTTTACATAACATTCAGTGCGGTCAGCCTCCACAGCAACTCAAGCGGATGGGTCAACTACACTGTTTCAACTCACACTATTGATATCCTCAACCTGACTGCAACAAATGCATCCCTCCTGACAAACATAACACTGCATGCTGCAACCTACACCATGATCAGGCTCTACATCACTAATGTCACAGTGGACATACTTGGGGTAAATTTCAACTTCAGCCTGAATGCGCCATTCGCATTTATCAACCATCCATTCAAGATAAGTGCTCATTCCTCGCAGGATGTATTGATTGATTTCAATCTCAATCAGGACTTAAACCTGAATGCGAAGATATTTACCCCAAATGTAGGCTTCACTGTTCAGTCAAGCTGATCTGGTCTGTCTGACATTATATTTTTTTTAGTAATTTCCATTTTGACTGAATTTTTCAGAGATTGAGAAGCCGATCCATGCCTCTGGTCAGGCCTTTCATATTGATCACTTTCCGTACCGCCAGAAGGGTGCCTTCTAAATATGGTTCAGGGCCTGATCCCGCATCGAAGGATAATGAAAGTCTCTCATCAGGGCTTCCAAACTCAACAGAAACACCCAGAACATGACCGGGGATCCTCACAGAATGGATCTGGATTCCATTTACTGTAGCGCCCCTGCTTTCTCTGAAACCGGTTGTCTCGGACAAGGGAACTGTAATTGAAGGTTTTCTCTGGCTGGAATTCTGTGGGCCATCTCAAGTGCGGTCCCGCTTGGCGAGTCAATCTTGTTTTCTGATCCGAAATCCAATATCTCCCAGCTTTTCATGTATTTTGCAGCAATCTCCGAGAAATGAAGCACCAGGGTGGCCGATATTGAGAAATTCCCCGCTGCAAAAACACCTATACCCTTTTCTAAGGCGGTTCTGTTTATTTCATCATAGTCCTGATCAGTAAGGCCGGATGTTCCAATTACAACATTCACTCCTTTTTGTATGGCTTCCAGGACGTTTCTCTTTACAGCAGAAGGGGAGGTATAATCTATCATGACATCAGCTCCATTAAGAAGCGCATCTTGCACTGATCCGGACGCAACGGTTTCATTTCCTCTGATGCCAAAAATCTCACTTACTCTTCTGCCAGAAGCCTTTCTTGAAACAGCACCTGTGAGAATAAGATCGCCGGAGTTAAGGACTGCAGGCACAAGAGCCCGTCCAACCCATCCTGTGGCACCTGCAATACAAACCCTTATCCTGTCCATTTGGAAATAAATTACCTTACCCTATCTATATTTACGCACCATGGAGAATTCCTTCAGATTCCCCAGAACCCTCTTCTTCATTGAAAATACTTCTGTAAAGGTCTAATGAATAGCCTGTCTCTGAAGGTCTCCCAGCTATGATGCGATAGGTCCTTGTTCCGTCATCTTTTCTCTCTGCCCTCAGAAAAAGAGTGCCTGATTTGGTATGTTCTTCAATGCGTGAAGCAAATTCGTAGTTATGTGTCACGAAAAAGATCTTCAGTCCTTTTTCCTTCAGGGCACTGACTATATTGAAGGATATCTCGGATCCCTCCCTCATATTTGTTGATGAAAAGGACTCATTGAAAAGAATCATTGAATTGCCGGAAACATGGTCAAGGATCTCACTCATCCTAGCCAGCTCCTCATCGAGCTTTCCCATGGTCATCCCCCTGTCCTCCTCTCTTTTGAAATGAGTAAACAGTGAATCTTTCAGATTAGATCTGAATGATGTTGCTGGTACAAAAATCCCTGACTGAAACATCAGCTGGGCCTGTCCTATGCTTCTCAGGAATGTTGATTTTCCACCCCTGTTCGCCCCAGTAATTATTACGAGGCTCTTTCCGTCAGCATCAATGCTGTTGCTAACAATATCTGAACCAGTGGATATTTTGAGGGAAATATCGTAGAGCCCTTCAAAACTCAGGGAGAAACCATCTGAAGGAGCAGGCACAGGGAAACAGAGTTCCCCTCCTTTGTCTGTGACAGTTCTGTGCAGGTTCAGGCAACCTAAATAGAAGGCTATCTCTTCCCTGAGCTTTTTCATATAACCAAGAACACTCTCAGAAGCTTCCTTAAGTGTTCCGACGATGCTTGACACAGATTCCGAACGGATTTCAGCTACAGCTTGAGCTCCGGCCTCATCCCTTGGCGGAAGGTTGTAGGTGTAGTGTTTTCCGCCGCTCACCTTTGTGAGGGGGTTAATTGATTTCCTTTTGGTAGTGGGGCCAAGGAGTATATGGTTCGTACTGACATTTCCGGGGCCAAGATTTACAGAAACAGATACTCCATTTGGAAATTTGAGGTTATCAAGTTTCTCCTCTATTGAATTCAGATAGGAATCATCGAGCTCTCTGTTCAGCTGTTCCAGAAATTTTCTGAATCCTGAAGAACTGAACTTATTAATGGCATCGGAAAGCTCCTTATTGATCTGCCTGAAACCCATGACCAGAATTCTTAGTATTTTTGCGGATTCATATACGATCAGTTCTGGATTTGTCTGTCCGAACCAGAACGACTCTCTCCTCTCCTTCTCCAAACAGGTAACCACTATCTCGTAAATCCTCCTGACTGTGGATTCATTAGAAATGCAATCCTTAAGAATGTCCTGCCTGTAGGTCAATGCTGCTGGATCGGTCAGCGGTTTGAGTAACACATTCCGGCAAACCCCTTTTAGAAAATCATCCCCCTCAGCCATTGCATCAATTATCATCGCCAGCTCCAGGTCCTGTATAAGATATTCACTGCCCCATGACTCGTTCCCTTCCAGTGGTCTCTCGCCTTCCCTGAACATAAGGAATGTCTTCATGCTCTTACCCTCCTTATTATATCATCATGAGTAAGCGAGTATTTTCTTGCCAGGGCCATTGCGTATGCCAGGCCATCGGCTGGCCTTCTTTCAATAATGAATGTCCTGACTTCAGGGTTTTCTGGAGACACCGAACCAACAAGGCTCACAGTCCCCTCTGTCTGTGCAAGTTCATCTATAAAGGTTACAAATAGGCACAGGGAGCCTTTAGCCCTGATCTTCTCAAGAATTCTTTTCCCAAGCATGAGCGAATCTTTAAGGGTCGTTGAGCTAAGCATCTCATTTATTATTATGAGGCTATTAGGGCTGGATTTTTCCAGTATCCTGTGTATACGGACAAGATCGTCTTCCAGTTTTCCCCGCAAGTTTTCAATATTTTCCTCTTTCTCAAAGTGGGTGAATATCACGTCAGGAATGGATATGGAAACATACTTGCCTGGAACAGGCAAACCAAGAGAGGCCAGGTAGTGGATCTGGCCTACTGATCTGGCAAATGTTGTCTTTCCCCCATGGTTTGGGCCAGTTACGACTGCTATAGATTCTCCAGGGTTCAATGTAAGATCGTTGGGGACTATCTTGCCATGTCTTCTCAAAAGACTGTGTGCCAGAGCAACGTCATAGATTTGCCTCAAAATCATCCCTTCATTTCTGTTCAGAAGAGACGGAATGCAGAAACTGAGGCCATTTCGCCTTAAATTATCCATGAAGTCAATGTAGAAAAGGTAGAATTTGATTCCTTTGTAGAAATCCATTATTCCAGCATCTATGAAATTTCTGTTCTTTTCAAAGAATGATACCATCTCCCCGAACGTCTCCGGAAAGAGCTTAGCAACCATACCCAGGACCGCAGATTCAACATGGCTGAAGCCACCCGACCTACGCGGCAACTCCTCTGATCCGGAGTTCTGGTCAGTGGAGAACCTGGAAAAGAGATCTCTTATCTCCTTTCCAAGGTCAATTTCTTCGTGACATTTAGAAACTCTGATCCTGCCGGAGCTGATGGTCATCTTAAACCTGATCCCGTTGAGATCAGATATTATCTTTTGCGATTCCTTCCTGAGATCTTGAAAGGATTCTGAGTTCAGATAGTCCTTAAGGTACATAGAGAAGCTGGAAAGCCCTTCGTAAACGGGTTCTGAGGCTATTAGCCTTCCAGAAATACTTATGAGGCATTCGCAGTAAATCTGCACAGAATCCAATAGCCATCTTTCGGCCTGATATCTGTATAGCCTGTCAATACCAGAAAGATATCCTGTCACCTTATCCATTTTAGATGAAAAGTCACGTATAATTTTCAGAATATCAGAGTTCTGAAGGTCCATGAAGACCCCCTGTCTGTACTTTATATTTTGAAGGTTCCTCAGAGGTTTAAGAAACAACTCTTCAAGATAATCCTCTCCTTTCTTCCCTTTTATGTTGCCAATAATATAATCAAGATTCAGATCCGTCAGGAATTCACTGCATCTCTTAGGTGTCTCTGGCTCGTCACCCATTTCCTTGAAAAGTATGTCTTGATATTTCAAACAGGCTCACCCCTTTCTTTTAAGTCTGGCAATTCTCATTCACCATTACAAAGATTACAGGAGTCATCAGCCTGTGGCAGGCTTTGAAACGGGAACTCCATCCCGGTTTAGTATCATTTCCCCAAGGAATTTAATCTTTCCTGGTCATGGAATATGGTCAGCTAGGTATTGTAAGAGGAAAGGTGTATAGTAAAAATTTAATTAATTGGATACGCCAGAATTTCTAATTACAGTGGCAGTTTCTTCCAGTTTATCAGGTCTTCATTGTTTAGCGATCTTATCTCAAGGCATTCGAGAATATCCACGAATAGATCATCACGAATGTAGTTTTTCAATATTTTTTCCTCTCCATGTTTGTAAATAGCCCCTTTTAAGGCCCCCGCAGCCATGGCACCCCCAATCTTCTGTGAATGGTCAGCCTCCTCACCTATTTCTGGAGAAAATGACTTTTTTAGGCCGTCCTTCTGTATGTCTTTCAAAAAATCGTCTGCTGTATCTTTTAACTGCCTGCTGTTTTCTTCAGTAATAACTATTCTCACCTTGAAATCAGGGGAGAAATCTATATTCTCGCCTGATACTTTAAACCACCTGGATGCATCCTTTTGAAAGAACACTTCCGTAAGGGCTTTTGCAACCTCTTTAGGTTTGGAGAAGTCAATGTTTCCTGTCAGATCATAGGTTACAAGTTTTCCATCATCTGAGACTTTCCTGCAAGATTCAACCGCTGATGCAAGGCCATCATCTTTTGCCATATATGAACAATGCAAATCAGATATTTATACAGAACAGCAAACTCTCATGATCGAATGGGTAAAGATACAAAACTTACATGCCAATTCATAGCAAAAAACTGGTTTGATCAAGAGTGCCTCAGGAATTAAGGTTGTGAAAAGGGGTGAAAAATTTAACATACAGGTGTAATGATGCATTTTTCTTTGGTTTTTATTTAAATAAAGTTCCAAAATTATCCTAGACTATCCTCTACACAAAGGAAGTTTTCCAGGAAATGATTAAATTGGAGATGAATGAATAATTATGCAAAGGATATTTCATCAAGCACAAAGAACCCAAACACCTTATTTATTGGATATGCCGTTGTGAGGGTCTAAGTTCAGTCCTTCTCTTCACAAGGAAATGGACTGAGCAAATGAGACGTTAAATTCTTTTTTGCAGGAGCGAAGATTTTACCAGATCTCTATAAAATCTCTTCCCTGTTTTGCTGTTTCGTTCCCTTTGCTGTAGGACTGGAATACATTCCAGAATTCAGGGTGATTGTATACTGGAAGGGTTCCTCTGATCTTATCTGGAGAGTGCGTGTCCACCGTCAGAAGCATCCTGGTTGTTGGCTCAAGAGAGTTGCTTCTCCAAATCTGTGCAAATGAAATGAAGAACCTCTGCTGAGGGGTAAAACCGTTTACAACCCTGTCCAGAGAAGGGTCCTTCAGCAATCTTTTGTTAAGGGCTTCAAATGCTATAGAAACGCCTCCGATATCGGCAATATTCTCTCCAAGCGTAAGTTCTCCATTGACATGGAGCCCGGGAAGAACCTCGGCGCTGCTGTATAGTTTCACAACCTTATCTGCAAGATTTTTGAATCTTGCACCATCTTCAGGGGACCACCATTCAGAGAGGTTTCCACTCTCGTCAAACCTTCTCCCCTGGTCATCATAGCCATGTGTAATCTCATGTGATATTACAGCTCCTATGGCTCCGTAATTTATGGCATCATCCGCGTTCAGATCAAAGAAAGGCGGCTGAAGAATACCTGCCGGAAATACTATCTCATTGTCATTTGGTGAAAAATAGGCGTTAACTGTTGGTGGTGTCATTAACCACTCATTCCTGTCCACATTTCCTCCACAACGCAACATCTGGCGTCTGATCTCGAATTCCTGAGATCTGATTATGTTTCCCAGAAGGTCATCAGGTTCGATCTTCAGGCCATTATAATCCCTGAATTTATCGGGATGGCCGATCTTTGTCCGGAATCTCTCAAATTTTCTTATGGCCCGTTCCCTGGTCTTCTCTCCCATCCAGCTGATTTTCCTGAGGCGCTCCAGGAAGACACTTTTGATATCGTCAACCATAATTGCCATCCTTTCCCTGGCTTCTTTTGTAAAGTACTTCTCCACAAACTTCTCTCCAAGCAATTCCCCTATTGAGTCGTCGATGATGCCAACAGCTTTCTTCCATCTGGGCTCCTGGTATTTCTGGCCCATAAGTTTCCTTCCAAACATATCAAAATTTTCCTGTTCTATTTCAGAGAACAGAAATGGTGAAGCTGAGTGAAGAACCTGCCATTTCAGGTACAGTTTGAGGTCATCAAGTGACCTCTCAGCAATAAATCCTGAAAGAAATTCAAAATATTCAGGTTGTCCAATTACAGTAAATTCAATTCCAGGAACCTGAAGACCTTTCAGGTGATCAGTCAATCCGAGCTCAGGAAACCTGATCTCAAGTTGGTTGAATTCCACGGGATTGTAATTCTTTTCTGAATCCCTCAGCTCTACCCTGCTCCTGCTGTGCTTGGCGATCTGTGTCTCAATCTCAAGAACCGAAGCTGCTGAGGATTCTGCTTTTTCCTTTTCCATGCCAAGAAGAGAAAACATCCTGGAAAGGTGTTCCAGATAATCCCTTCTAATCTGACTGAACGATTCCTGAATATAATAGTCACGATCTGGGAGTGAAAGCCCTCCCTGATAGATGTAAAGAGAATAAACAGAACTGTTCCTGTAATCATTACTTGTGAAAACTCTGTAAAGTGGTGCAAGGCCAACCCTGTGAAGCTTTGTGACCATTTTTCTAACGGAATCAAGGGTTTTAATGGAATCTATGTCAGAAAGAAACTCTGTTATGGGCTGAAATCTGGCTCTTTCTATGATATCGGTGTCCATTGCAGACCGGTAGAAATTTCCAAGCATTGTTGTCTTTTTATCCCCATCTTGTGCATGCCTCTCACAGTCTTCCAGAATTTCCCGCAGTCTGTTCATATTTGTTTCCATAAGTTCATTGAAGGCTCCCCACCTGGATTTATCCGGTGGAACCGGATTATTCGCAAGCCAGTGGCCACAACTGAATGAATAAAAATCTTCAAGGGGGTTCACGCTCGTATCCAAATTGGAGAAAAAGTCATTATTAAGAGTTGTTGCATTATCCATGATAACCTTGGATTAATATCTATTAGTTAACACTTGGGAGAAAGTTATCTAATTGCCTAATATTTAGATTTGTCTGCAAAATTCCACATAAATAATTATGTCACGGGATTCACAATTTCAGTAATTCCCGGGAAAAAGATCCGGTCTCAAAATTGAAAAAGAAGAGTAGTGACAACTCTGTCATAGAGTCACATTTACCGTAATGGTTATATTCTTCAGTATAATGCTTTTTATATTGTGTACCTTGTTAGCTTCTCAATAAAGAGTTCCTGTGGTTTGAGTACTGCAGCTGTAATGCTTGATAGCCCTATTTTCTCATCCTATGTTTATCCTATTGGGAAAGGTAAAAATTTTCTTCTCGCTGAAGCAGTCCCTAGAAACAAGAATAAGGTGAACAAATCCATTCTTAAGGATTTCAAAGATCTTACAATTACAAGAAGAGGTAAGTTCGTCGACTTCAAGGGAATCAAGGATGGTCATGGAGTCATGGGGGGCATCATGTCCACAATGTCTGTTCCATTGTTCCCAATAATTGCCCACGACGGAATGGAGACATTTCATTTTCTCTCCTTTGATCAGGAGTTTATCGATACAGCGCTGGACAAGGTTGCTTTAACCAACAGGATAGTGGAGCATAATTATAGAAGGATTGAGCAAGGAGAAAGCGTTACAAGCGGGGTACTTCTCAGCAAAGAACTTATGCGTTCTATGGGACTTACAAAAGCGGAGCTCGAATCATTAAAACTAGCTCATACTGGAGGTTATTTCGAATGGCCAAAGCGGATGAATTTAACAGAAATATCCGAGCAGATGAATTTGTCTAAGGTTACAGTACTTTACCATATAAGAAATGCAGAGAGGAAAATATTATCTCTTTTAACGAATGAATTTTGGTAATGATTTGGTTCCCTAGTAGAGGTTTTGGCTTCTTAGATGTCACAACTTTTCCATTTTATTTTCATTTCATTATTCCTATACCCAATGGTGCTCTGTGTTCTATTGCCAAATGCAGCATATCCGCCCCCACATTGTCTCTACTAACCTCATTTCAATATGGTACTAAATACCTCAATATCAATATTAGTAAATCTTCTCCAACCAATTAACCTCTAACTCCGGCATTTTTAAACAAAATACTTTGATAGATATTTTAATTCTCAGAGTCTGATGCAAAGATCTATGGAGGTACATATTATGTCTATACATAACATGACTTACTATTCTGACTGGGACATGAAGTACAAGAAAAAGGGAACGCTTGTGCAGAGAAAGAGGGATACTCTCTATTACATGTACAGGGTTCACAGCATCTGGAATAAGCAGAAGAAGAGGGCATAGCCCCTAACAGACAAGTTCCTTGGCAGGATCACACCTGATGGTTTTACTGAGCCTAGGGCAAAGAGGATCATGCGCAGGCTTGATCAGGTTGCTGTGAAGTAATACGGCGCATCATTCCCTCGTGCATCACCTGTCCCCTGATCTCATTGAAGGGCTGAAAAATAACTTTCCGGAATGGAGAGATATTTGTATTCGCATGCATGCGCCTTCTGCACAGTTCACCCCTGAAGAACGTTGAGTCCCTCTATGCCACATCATACCTGTTCGAATTGGTGAAGGATGCACATTTGTTACCTGATTCCCTTGGTGACATGATCCGCAGGATAGGAATGGACAGGAACACAATGATCAGCTTCATGAAATCCATGATGAAGGATGACAGGTATCTTGCCGTTGATCTCACCCACGCATTGTAAATGAGCGAGGGCATCATATGGGCAACACTTGGCCACAACAGCATGGTTTAGTACCTTCAGCAAGTGCAGGTGCTGTTCCTTAACTAACTGGATCATGAAGAGACCGTCATATTTCCTCATGCTTCCTGGGTCGGTGAACAGTGTTGCGTCACTGAAAATGACAATGCAGGAAACAAAGGTCTTAAACATTCTTCTTGTGGTTAATTCAGGTTTCTATTCAGCAAGGAACATCAGGAACCTTGATGATCAGGGCACATCATACAAAATGCCGCTGAAATGAATTCCAGAATCATAAGATATGATCATGGAAGTGAGAGGCACTTCATGTTCCAGGATCATCCCACATTCTACTGGAAGTATTCCTCGGGAAACACTCCATCCTAAAGTTCAGGAACGATTTCTTGAGGGCTGAGGAGGAGAATGACTTCCTCAGGCACAATTCCAATGTGAAGGAATCCACCTTTGCAAAGCAAAAGAGAGGATGGGAACATGAACGGTCATTACCAGTTTCAGAGTTTCAGCGGAGATTGTGTATGACATGCTAAAATCCAGAACTGAAATAGAGCAATCATACGACACTTTCAAGCACACAATACATGCGGATCGTTCATACATGAGGGCCGATCACCAGCTTCAGGGATGGATGTTCATCAACTTCATTGCACTTATGATGCATTACCGCATATATGCCATGCTGAAGTCAAAGGGCATGCAGAGGAAACATTCCCCCGGTGATGTGCTCGTCCACCTTAAAAGAGTGAACAGGCTCAAGGTAGGCGACGAATGGCAAATATCGGAGATACCGAAGAAGTCAAGGATCATAATTGACGGGCTGGTCATACCAATTATGTAAATTGGCGGGAGTTAGAGGTTAAGGCTAAACACAGCAATATGAACTTCAGGTCTAATCTTGTTAAAAATTGTATACATATATAGAATTGAGCAGTAAAGTATTAGTTAAGGAGTATTAATCAAAATCACAATAAGTCATCTTGAATTATCAATGACTTATTTGCTTGTTTATCCTATCAATCGCCACTTGAATCTTGTCTATTTCTAGTTCCGTGTGTCTCATTTTTTCATATATTTCCACGGCCTTTTTAAGAAATTCCAGAGCCTTTTCATATAACCCCTGCTCTTCGAAGAGAAGACCTAAATTTGTCAATCTTATAGCAACATCCATGTGTAAGGTTCCGAAAATCTTCTGATCAATTTGAAGGGCATCAGAAAAGAATTTTTGAGCAAGATCATATTTTTTCTGATTCAAATAAAAAGAGCCAATGTTATTAAGATCCGTCGCGACGTCCGGATTGTTATCTCCCAGTACTTTCCTATGAATCTCATAAGCCCTCAAAAGCAGAGGTTCTGCCCTTTGATAGTTGCCTTGGATAGTATAAAGGGAACCGAGGTTGTTAAGATAAGTTGCCAGAGAAATGCTGTCATTATCCGGTATATTGTCTGCTATTTTAATAGCCTCCTCTAGCAATATCCTCGCTCTGCTGTAATGTTCCATATCAAAGTAGAGCATCCCCAGGTTGTTAAGTGAAATTGCAACGTCAGGATGGGAATCACCCATCTGTTCCCGTTCAATCTCCAGAGCTTTCTGGAACGCTTTCTCTGCTTTATTATATTTCTTTAGCCTTTTAAACATCAAACCACTATTTGTTAGATTGATGGCCTTTCTTGGTGAGCGTTTTTCAAACAAGCGGTGTCATGGTTAAAATCCCTTTTACTTATATGATTATTTCTTTTACATTAATCTGCAATTGGATTACTATTGTGTATTCATTTACGGAATGAAGAATTAAGGCAATAACTTGAAGAGTTCAAATCTTGGAACAATCATTGTAGTGGAGAATGCTAAGAATCTTGGAAAATTAGTTAACATTTGAAAGTAGTGTTGGCGAGCAATAGCATTTCATTATTATTTTCAGAATTTTTTTTATTTTTTGAGTGAGGTAGCCTAAGACCCATACAGGGATGAGAAAAATCAATCCTATTCTACCTTTTCCTTTACTGGACTAAAGATTTTAAGCCAAGCGTTGCATGGAGGATAATCAATGCATACAAATATTCAGAATGTTAGGGATTTGTGTTTATTCTAACTGTACATTTCTCCGTTCTCATACTTATAAAATCTCGCACCACACGTTGGGATCAGCTGAATTCAACTGTCGGGAATATGTCAGATGCGAAATGGAGTCTGCATCTGGGCAGAGCGGAAATGTATGTCACTAGAATGCAAATATTCAGTCAGGAAAATTACTAGAAGATCCGCCCCCCCGATAACATTTCTTCGGAGGTGTTTAAACATACAGCAGCTCAGGATATACTTTTCTCGTCCTCAATTAGTTCTCTGCACATTTTAGATATCTGTTCCACATTCA
>ACXJ01011383.1_pt1 | contig 13415 bp, 8 predicted proteins | sample 870861 | NCBI WGS metagenome assembly ACXJ01 (sample SAMN02954270, study PRJNA29437) | mine drainage metagenome | biome: terrestrial; feature: Richmond mine; material: biofilm; isolation source: combined biofilm from UBA (pink subaerial biofilm) and UBA BS (thick... ... | reverse complement strand
CCCGCTGATCCCGAGGGCAGCGCCGAGATTGACGAGACGCGTCTTCCCCGTCACCGGGAGGGCGCCCCCTGCCGGGGTGCGGAGGAGGGATTGCGGTCGGAGAGGAGCTCCTCGGGCCGCCCCCGGAAATTCTCGACGGTGAGGGCGATTCCCTGGCGGAGGGGGACCTGGGGGCTCCAGCCCAGCAGGTGTTCGGCCCGGGCAATGTCCGGCCGTCTTCGGCGCGGATCGTCGGAGGGCAGCGGATGGTTCACCCGTCCGAGGGAGGAGCCCAGAACCTCCTCGACAATGTCGGCAAGCTCACCGATGGTGAACTCCCCGGGATTTCCCAGATTGACGGGAGCCTCCCGGCCCGGTTCGTCGGGAAGGGCCCCCAGCCGGAGGATCCCCTCCACCAGGTCGGAGACGAAGCAGAAGGAGCGGGTCTGGGAGCCGTCCCCGTAAAGGGTCAGGGGAAGCCCCAAAAGGCCCTGGCGGATGAAGTTGCTCACCACCCGTCCGTCGAAGGGATCCATCCGGGGACCGTAGGTGTTGAAGATCCGGACCATGCGGAGATCGATCCCATACTTGCGCCGGTAGTCCGTGGCGACGGTCTCCGCGGCGCGCTTGCCCTCGTCATAGCAGGAGCGGAGGCCGATGGGGTTGACATGTCCCCAGTAGGACTCCTTCTGGGGATGCTCCTGGGGATCCCCGTAGATCTCCGAGGTGGAGGCGATCAGAATCCGGGCTCCGGTCCTCCAGGCCTCCTCCAGCATCCGAACCGTTCCGAAAACGGCCGTCCGGAAGGTGGCGACGGGATCGGCCTGGTAGCGGGGCGGCGAGGCGGGGCAGGCCAGATGAAAGATGACATCGTAATCCGGAAGGGGATCGGAGGCCGACACGTCCCGTTCAATGAAACGCCCAATCCCCAGGGGAATGTTCGCGGCACTTCCGGTGGAGAGATCGTCGAGGACGTCGACCCGGGAACCCAGCGCCAGAAGGCGGTCACAGAGGTGCGAGCCAACGAATCCGGCTCCCCCGGTCACGAGAACGCGCTCCCCCGCATAGCCTCCCATCATCTCAGAGGCAAAGACCGTCACCGAAGGGCCGATCCGGGAGTCCGAAGAACTCCTCCGCGGCTCCCGCTTTCCACCAGGGCCGCATACCGGGCCAGATAGCCGCGGGTCACCTTGGGGGGAAGGGGAGAAAAGCCCTTCCGGCGAACGGCAAGCTCCTCCGGAGAGACCAGAAGGTCGATTGTCCGGGCGTCGAGATCGATCCGGATCCTGTCGCCCGGGCGAACCAGTCCGATGGGGCCTCCCGCCGAGGCTTCGGGGGAAATGTGTCCCACACAGGCACCCCGGGTCCCTCCGGAGAAGCGGCCATCGGTGACCAGGGCCACCTTGTCGCCCAACCCCATTCCCATCAGGTTGGCCGTCGGGGCCAGCATCTCCTGCATCCCGGGGCCGCCGGAAGGTCCTTCGTAGCGGATTACCACCACGTCGCCCGCCTTCACCTTCCCGCCCAGGATCCCGTCGCAGGCGGCCTCCTGGGAGTCGAAGATCACCGCGGGGCCCTCGAACTTGCGCATGGCGGGATCGACCGCCCCGACCTTGACCACCCCCCCTTCGGGGGCCAGGGTTCCATAGAGGATCGCCAGTCCCCCCTTCGCGCTGTAGGCCCGGGAGACGGGGCGGATCACTTCGGCATCGAGGTTCCTGGCATCGCCGATCATCTCGCCCAAGGTCCTCCCCGAGACGCTCCGGACGTCGAGGTCGAGGAGTCCGGGGATGGCCGACAGCTCCTTCATGATGGCCATGACCCCACCGGCCCGGGCGACATCCTGAATGTGGTAGGAGCCGGCAGGGCTGACCTTGCAGATGTAGGGGACCCTGTCGGCGATTTCGTTGATGCGGGACTGGGCAAAGGGGATTTCCGCTTCGTGGGCGACAGCCATGGCATGGAGGATCGTATTGGAGGAGCCTCCCATGGCAATGTCGAGGACCAGGGCGTTTGCCAGGGCGCGTTCGTTCACGAACTCCCGGATGTTCTGGCCGGCACGGGCCACCTCGACGGCCCGCCGGGCCGCCTTGCGGACAAGGTCTTCCCGGGCGGGGTCGGTGGCGAGGATCGTGCCGTTGCCGGGAAGGGCAATTCCCAGAACCTCGGCGAGACAGTTCATGGAATTGGCGGGGAACATGCCCGAGCAGGAGCCGCAGGTGGGACAGCCTTCGTCCTCGATCTCCTTGAGCCTCTCCTCCGAGATCTTGCCGGCCTTGAGAGCTCCGACACCCTCGAAGACCGAGATGAGGTCCACCACCTCGCCCGACTTGAGGCGTCCGGCCTCCATGGGTCCCCCCGAGACCATGACGGTGGGAATGTTGACCCGAAGGGCCCCCATCATCATGCCGGGGGTGATCTTGTCGCAGTTTGTGAGGCAGAGCATGCCGTCGAAGGGATGGGCCATGACCATGGTCTCGATGGCATCGGCAATGAGCTCGCGGCTGGCCAGGGAATAGCGCATGCCGCCGTGGCCCATGGCGATGCCGTCGTCCACGCCGATGGTGTTGAACTCGAAGGGAACGGCCCCGGCCTTGCGAATCTCCTCACGGGCGATCTCGCCCAAACGGTTTAAGTGAACGTGGCCCGGAACGATCCCGACATAGGAGTTGGCCACCGCGATGAAGGGCTTTTCCATGTCGGCGTCGGTCAGGCCGCAGGCCTTCAAAAGACTTCGGTTGGGGGCCCGGTCGACCCCTTTTTTCATGATGTCGCTGCGCATATGGGGAGATCCTCTCGAGTTCGGCGAAGGTCAAAAATGCCCGTGGCGGGAAACCACGGCAGAGTTTCCATGATCTTCATATTTTCACCGATTCGGGAGGCAAATCTCAAGAAAAATCGTCGCAAACCCTGAGCGACCTCCAAAAGCGGTCAGGGAATCTCCTCACTGGGGAGAGGGAGGTGCGACCTCCAGGGCCACAGAATCAGGAAGGGGGGGGAGAGCAGGAGACACAACACAGATGGGGTTTAAGGAGGGGAGGATGAACTCTTGGGCATGAGACAATCCCCGGGCCATGCCTTCCTCCCTGCACACCTTGGAAACCGCCGAAAACAAAGAAAAAAACAGGCTGTCGGAACGATGGGGACGATCTTCATCTTTTGCAAAAAAAAGGCTATAATGACCCTCACGTGAGCTCGGAGGCTTTCCTCATTTTCCTTCTCAAAAAACCTCTTCCTCGCCATTCTTCGGAAAATTTCTGGCCGAGCTCACCCAAGGAACACAGCCCCATCAATCGGATACCGACCGGATACTAGGCCGAATGTCGGCTCTTTCCGCCATGGTCGGACCATGGAGCCGAAATCCCCTTCTTTTTCTCTTGGCGTCTTTCGGTTTCTCCGGAGCATTCCGTGGTTCTGCGGGGTTCTCCGGCCTTTGTTCTTTGATCGGATCCCGGCATGGGGCGAGAGATCCTCCTGCCGTCGAGTTCCGGCATTCCTGAAAACAAGGAATCTCTCATGGATGATGGTTCCGCGTCCCTCCGAAAGCTCGATCTCCTCGTCGTCTCCGGACCCCACCTGCCCCATCCGCTCCTGGAGAGCGTCATGGAAAAATTTGGGGAACAGAGATTTCGACTCAACCGGCTCGATTCCATCGATGAGCTCCGTCATCGTCTCCGGGGAACCCGAAGCCACCCTCCCTCACCTCCCGATCTCCTCGTCCTCTCTCCCGAGGGCAAAGAACTCGACGCCCTTGAGGAGATCCTTCATCCCCACGGGGAAGGAAGCCGAAATCCCCTCACGACGGTGGTGATCTTTTCGTTAAGCCCCGGAAAGAAGCTTCTCTCCCTGGCCAACCGGAACCGGAAGATCTTTATCGTGGACCCCGAAAACGGGGAAGACCTTCTCCACATTTTCGAGGAAGCCGTTCGCGAAAGCCATGATTTCCGTCACAGAAGCCTCTTCGTCACTCCGGAGATCGAGGATCTCGCCACCCCTCTTACCATCCTTCTCGTGGAGGACAATGCCGGGGACAGAATCCTTCTCCGGGAGATGTTCCGGGACTACCCCCTCATTCGCCCCCTCACCCTCCTGGCCGCCCGGACCCTCTCCGAATCCCGGCGCTTTCTCGGAAAGACTCCCATTGATGCGGTCCTGCTCGACCTGGCACTGCCCGACGGACAGGGGCTCGAGACACTCAGGAAGTTCCGGGCGATGAACGATGAGATTCCCGTGGTGGTCCTTTCCGGGATGAAGGAGGAGGCCATCGCCATCTCCTCCCTGTCGGCCGGCGCCCAGGACTTTCTGGTGAAGGAGATGGTCACGGCTCCCCTTCTCCTGCGTTCGGTGACCTATGCCATCAAGCGCAAGGAGATCGAACGATCCCTCACCACCTTGGCCAACTCCGACACCCTGACCGGCCTTCCCAACCGAAAAAGCTTCATGGAACAGCTCCAGAGAAGCATCGACACCGGCGCGCGAAGCGGGGATTCCTTCTGCCTTCTCATCCTTGACCTCGACCGATTCAAGGCCGTGAACGACACCTATGGACATGCGGCCGGAGACACCCTGATCCGGGAGGTGGCCGGGCGTCTCCGGCGCCTCATGCGGCGAGCGGACTTTGTCGCCCGCCTCGGGGGAGACGAGTTCGCGATCATCCTAAGCCACACCGGGCGCACGGGAAGCCTCTCCCGCTTCATCGAAAAGCTCGTCCTCCGGCTGAGCCCTCCCTACTCCATTGGCCGCCACAGCGTCTCATCCGAGGCCTCTGTGGGCGCGGCCGTCTTCCCCTTCGACGGTGACAGCGCCGAAGCCCTTGTCTCCCATGCCGACCGGGCCATGTATCGGGCCAAGTCCTCGGGAACCCGGCGATATGCCTTCTATGACCCGGCCATGGACAAGGAGGAGTTCGCCCGGGCCGAGGCCATCCGGGAAATTTCCCGGGCCCTGGCCGAAGACGCCTTCCAGCTCTGCTTTCAGCCCGTCGTCAACCTGCTGTCGGGAGAGCTTGTCTATGCGGAAGCCTTGGTCCGATGGAACCACCCCGAGAAGGGATATCTCTCCCCCCACTCCTTCCTTCCCCTCATCGCCGGAACTGGGACAACGAACGACCTTGACCACTGGGTCCTCGATGCGGCCATCGCCCAGATCTCCCGATGGCAGACGGAAGGTCATCCGGTCCCCATCAGCATCAACCTCGATGCCACGACCCTCGCCCTGCCGTCCTTCCCCGACGAGGTCTCCCACTGTCTTCGCGCCCATCCCGAACTTCCTCCCGACCTCATTCGCATTGAGGTTCGGGAATGGATCGAAACCGGAAACCTTCCGAGAATCCGCCACACGCTCGAACTCCTCAACAACATGGGCATCCTCACCTCCCTCGACGATTTTGGCCGGGGACCGACGACCCTCCCAAGCCTCACCGCCCTTCCCCTCGAAGGGCTCAAGATCGACCAGAATGTCATCCTCGACTTTCAGAAGGGCGACCGGAACATGGCCCTTATCGAAGGGGTGGCCTCCCTCGCCCGGAGCCTGGGCCACAAGGTGGTGGCCAAGGGGCTTGAAAAGACAAAATACGGCCTTCTCCTCGAGAAGCTGGGATGCGACCTCGCCCAGGGGTTCGGCATCTCCTCGCCCCTTCCCCCCGACGAATTTCTTGCCTGGAAAAGATCCTGGACCGAAACGCCCCTCGCCTCCCGGGGAGGCGCGAGCGTCTCCGACAGCGAGATTGGGATCCTGGCCGTCCTTCTCTCCCACCTTGAATGGATCTATCGGGCCATTCTTGACGTTCACCCCACCGACAAGACATCGTCCCCCGTGGTCCCAAAAGACCCCGAACCCTGCCCCGTACTGCCATGGTTTTCCGGGGAAGGCCGCGAGCGTTACGGATCCCTTCCCGTCTTTGCCCCCCTCCGCCAGATCACGGAAGAGATCGACAGGGAGGTCCGCTCCATGTACGGCGAGCTCTCGCGGGGGCACAGCCAGGAAACGATGGCCCATGCCCACCGCCTCCTTTCGCTCAAGGACCGCCTTCAGACCCTCTATCACTCCCTCCAGAAAGAGTCCCTTCTCCGGTCCCTTGCGGAAGACACCCACCTCACCTGACCCTTCACGACCGGTCGAAACCTTAAGGCATGGCCAATGCCCCGCCCCCTCTGGCGTCGCATCTTGCCGCACCCCCTTCGTGACCGGAGGAGAGGGTCCTCTCCCTGCACTAAAACGTTTTTTTGTCGGAGACCTGATCGATGACGTCGGGAAAGGTTTTTTCGAGAAAAAGACAAAGGCGTGATTGATGGAGGAGAACGGAAAGACAGGCACCGTCCATGAAAGGATCGGTTCCTCCCTCGCCTGCAGAGGGAGCCTCAAAGGCAGGAGCCCCCCCGAATCAAAAGGGATCAGAACCGGACGGGCAACTCTTTCGAAAAGGCCATTCCGTCGCTTTTGGCCTCAAAGAGCGCAGCCCTAACCTCCACACCTCTGTTCCGGGCCTCCTCGAGGGCCCGGCGGTAGGCCGGATCCACCCCGTCGGCCGGGGCCACATACCGGCAGTCGGCCCTCATGACGACAAAGAGAAGGAGCGCGCGGTCCGCCGTGTCCGGAAGATGGCCGAGCTCCTCAAGGTGGCGAATGGCGCGGGCGGAAACGGCATCGGGAAAGAGCCCGGCCTCCCCCTCCCGGTAGGTCACGCTCTTGACCTCGACGAAGACCTTCCGGCCCTCCCCATCGCGAAAGAGATGATCGATACGGCTTCGCTCGCCCAGGGGGACCTCCGATCCGACATGAGTCCAGTCGGGACAGAGCCCCGTGTCGGGGGCAAGAAGCGCCTCAAGGGCCAGGCGGTTGCCCCGGTTGGGGTTGATCCCCACGCGAATGCCGGGAAGGGGCTCGGACTGTTCGGTCCGATAGCGGTACCCCGTGGGATTTTTGGGGTTGGCGGGAAGTGAGGAGAGAAAGAGCGGGATCCCCGGCCGGTCAAGACAGCTCGTGAGCCGGCCGGGGTTGGGGCAGTGGCACCAGACCTCGCGTCCGTCGGTCAAGGCGGCCAAAACCGAGAATCGCTTTTCCCGCTTTAAAAAGGTGGCGGGAAGAAGGGGGAGTTCGTAGTCCAAAAAACCTCCATAGGAGACGTCTGGTGTCCCTTCCGCGCAGGGACGAGAGCGAAGGGGTCTCCCGCAGATTCAAGACACGGTCACTTTTCCGGATTCCCGAAGGCTTCGGGGCCACCCTCCGGAGCCTCCGGGTTCGTCCCATGACTTTCTTTTCCGGCCGGCCTAAAATATCCCCTGGGCCCAAAATGATGAAGCCCACAGGAAAGAGTCAGGAAAAAAGGCTCAAGGAGGAGAGGTCATGGCCCCACCCATCGCCACCGATCGGATCTACGAGGCCCTCAAGACGCCCCGCCCCGACAACGAGGTTGCGGTTCTCTGCGACCGGCTCTGGCCCCGGGGAGTCCGAAGGGAAGATCTTGAAGGGGTACTGTGGATGAAGGAATGGGCCCCCACCGGCACCCTGCGGCAGGCCTTTCATAGCGGACAGATCTCGCCGGAGACCTTTCGCAAGCGATACAGGGACGAGCTTGTGGCCCGGAGGGACGAGCTTCAGGCCGACCTTCAGCGGTTGGGAATAAGCCCGACGAAAGGGAAACCGTCTCACCCCATCAAGACCCTTCGGCTTCTTACCGCCTCCCGCGAGATTGAAGGCTCCCACGTCCCGGTCCTCCGGGACTACCTCGAGGAGCTTTTGAGCCCCCGTCCGATGCCGTAGCATTCGATGCCCCGGGCCGACAGGTCCCGGGGGTCATACTGGTTGCGGCCATCGATCACCACCGCCCGACGCATGAGCTTCTTGACCCGGTCCCAGTCCGGGGTGCGGAAGACCCGCCACTCGGTGAGAAGGCAGAGGACATCGGCCCCGGAAAGGACCTCGTAGGGCTCCTTTCCGAATGTGACCCGGCCGTCATAGCGGGCCTTGAGGTTGACCATGGCCTCGGGATCGTAGAGAGCCACCCGATGGCCCCGGGCCAGGCACCCCTCGAGGGTCACCAGGGCCGAGGCCTCCCGGATGTCGTCGGTCTCGGCCTTGAAGGCTCCGCCCCAGATGGCCACCTTCAGGTCCGTCCCTCCCGGATGGAGGCGGTCGATGATGTCGAGGGGGATCTCCTTCTGGCGGGCGTTGATCGCCTCGACCTCCTTCAGGATCCCCATGGGGATCCCCAGGGCCTCGCCCGTGTGGATGAGCGCCTTCACATCCTTGGGGAAGCAGGATCCCCCGTACCCGACTCCGGCGTACAGAAAGGGCATGCCGATGCGCCGGTCGGAGCCCATTCCCAGGCGGACGTTCATGATGTCGGCCCCGCTGGCATCGCACAGCTCGGCCATCTTGTTGATGAAGGAGATCTTCGTGGCCAGGAAGGCATTGGCCGCATACTTGGTGAGTTCTGCCGAGGCCACGTCCATGAGATAAACGGGATGGCCGTTGCGGGTAAAGGGGGCATAGAGCTCCTTCATGAGCTCGGCCACCCGGGGATTGTCCACCCCCACCACCACGCGATCGGGCCTTAAGACATCCTCGAGTGCCGACCCCTCCTTCAGGAACTCCGGGTTGGAAACCACGTCGAAGCGCTCCTGGGGAACCCCCGGAGCCAGCCCCAGCTCTTCGCGCATGACCTGGTCGACTTTTTTCGAGGTCCCCACCGGAACGGTGGACTTGACCACCACCACCCGGTACCCGGACAGCGAACGGGCAATCTGGCGGGCGACGGCCAGGACCGCCCCGAGATCCGCGGAGCCGTCGTCGGCATTGGGAGTTCCCACGGCAATGAAGCAGAAGAGGCTCTCGGCCATTCCCTGGGCCAGATCGGTGGTGAAGGAGAGGCGCCCCCCCTCCATGTTCCGGAGGAGAAGCTCCTCGAGCCCCGGTTCGTAAATGGGCGAGCGGCCGGCGGACAGGCTCTCCACCTTCCGGACATCGTTGTCGACACCCACCACATCATGGCCCATCTCGGCAAAGCCCACCGCCGTCACAAGCCCCACATACCCCGACCCCACCACGCAAAGCTTCAAGGATCCCTCCCGGACAGGCCCCCTTCGCGGGGGCAATTGAACATGACTCTCGGACAATGTGATACTACAGGAACGGCTCGTTTGGCTCAAGACTCGAGACGGACGGGAGAGCCCGTCCGGAAAGGAAAAACAGACACGTGACTTCCCTCCACTCCTCCCAAGAAGAGATCCTCGTCGTCGGCGGGGGCATCATCGGCGCCACCATTTCCCTGGCCCTCTCCCGGCGGGGCGCATCGGTGCGCATCCTCGAGCGGGCCGAACCCGGAGGGCTCGCCACCCATGCCGCCGCCGGGATCCTGGGCCCCATGAACGAGACAGACCGCCCGGGCCCCTTTCTCGACCTCATGCGTCAGAGTCTGGCCCTCTATCCGGAGTTTGTCGCCTCCCTCGTGGAGGAGACCGGACTCTCCCCCGACCTCGCCCTCGACGGAATCCTGCAGGTGGCGCCCACTCCGGCCGACCGAGCCGAACTCGAAAGGCGCCACCTCTGGCAGCGGGCCATCGACCCCGAGGTCGCCTTCCTCGACGGCCCCGCCGCCCGGGAGCTTGAGCCCGCCCTCACGGGACCCCTCGACTCCGCCCTCTGGTACCCGAAGGAAGGCCACGTCTTCGCTCCCCGCCTCATCAAGGCCCTCTTCGGAGCCCTCACCCGCCGCGGCGTCGTGGTTGAGCAGGGAGTCGAAGTCGTCCGGGTCCGTCCCGAACCTTCGGGGACCCTGGCCGTACTCGACAATACCGGACGGATCCGAAATGCCCGGGCCGTTGTCCTAGCCGCCGGGGCCGCCCTGTCCGCCATCGGGATTCCCGGTCCTCCCGTGCGGATCCACCCGGTCAACGGACAGATTCTGGCGGTGCGCTCGCCGGGGTCCTTCTACCGTCGCGTGGTCTTCTATCCCCCTCACGGATATTTCGTCCCCAAGAGGGATGGCACGGTGGTCATCGGGGCCACGGAGGAGAGGATCGGCGGACGCACCCGGGTCACCCCGGCGGGACTTCTCGAGTTTCTCTCTCCCCTCGCCGGATTCGCTCCCGGACTTCTCTCCCTCCCCCTCCACCACACCTGGTCGGGCCTTCGCCCCTGCTCGGACGATGCCCTTCCGGTTCTGGGACCCCTGCCGGACTGTCCGAACCTCTTTGTCGCCGGCGGCCACTACCGGAACGGGATCCTTCTCGCTCCGGTCACGGGGGAGATCCTGGCGGAGATGATCATGGGACAGGATTCTCCCCTCGCCTCCCTGGCCGAACCTTTCTCTCCCGCCCGTTTCATGAAGGACAGCGGCCAACCCCACCAAAAATAAATAATTAAAGATTATTAAACACTATTTTTTTTCCGGACGGATTTCATCTATAGTAGGAGGGATAGACTCTACACCTCTTCCCTTCGAAGCACCGGGTCAGCGGAAGGATCTCCCCGAACCTTCCCGGCCCCCGATCCGGAGAAAGATTCTTGGGCCGCAGCCTTTCCTTCTCGCGTTTTTTCCAGGTCTCCTTCCGGAGCTCGCTCCTCTCTCTCCTGATCCTTTTGTCCGTGGGGGCGGAGATCCTTCTTGGCGCGGACTTCTTCTACGAGAACATCCAGAAGAGGGACCTTTCGAAAAGGGAGGCCCAAATCGCCTCCTCCCTGTCGGCCTGCGAATCGGTCCTGACCTCCCTGACCGTGATGGAGGAAAACGGCCATCTCCCCTTGACCCCGGCACGCTTTTCGCTCTTCCGGGCCTACCGCCTGCAGGCCATGGTGGCCCTCTCCGCCATCGCCAAGCACCGGGAGATCCTCTCCCCGGAAGAGGCCCGGATCCATGGCGCCCTCCTCTCCCTCTTTTCCTATGCCACCTATTCCTATGCCGAAATGGGTCACACGAGGAGCCTGGGTCGCTCCACCCTTGTTCCCTCGGCGATCCAGAGCCGGATGATCGGACTCACGGTGAGACTCTGGCGGGCCCTCAAGCATCGGGACCAGGGGCTCCTGGCCCGGCGCCAGGCGATCATCCACACCCAGACGGGGCTGGTGATCGCCATCGTCCTTCTCCTCTTCGTCGTGGCCTCCGTCTTCCTCATCTTCTGGAAGATGGAGGACCGCACGATCCGTGTCCTGGCCTTCGAGCTTCGGCTCATCGAACGCTTCATCATCACCTCCAACGTGATCACCGACTGGCGGGTCCACGTCAGGAAGATGCTTCAGGACTTCAACGAGGTGATCGGCAGCTACTTTCTCTTTACCCTCTTTGTCACAAAAGAAGAGGTTTACGAACTCGACGTCTTCTGGCAAAGGGAGCCCACCCCCGCCACCCGCGACCGCATGATGAAGATCCTCGACGAGACCATCCGGCGTGCCGGGGCCTTTGCCGATCTTCCCACCTTCACGGTGACCCACACCACCCTCGACACCTCCGGCCCCCTCCCGGAGATCCCAGACGAGCACCTGCGGCTGACGACCAAAACCCTGCTTCTGGACAGCCCCAAGGTGGGAGGCATCGCCGGGGTGGGGATCCATTCCGGCAAGATGCGGGACGTGACCGGCCAGCTCGTGGTGGAGAGTCTCCTCACCACGGTGGTGAACGTTCTGGGCTCGGTCAAGGCCATGTACCTCTATACCCAGGAGATCGAATACTACGCCAGCCGGGACCCCCTCACCGGCCTCTACAACCAGAGAATCTTCTGGGATCTCATGAACTATGAGACAGGCCGCGCCGACCGCCATGGGTCCCCCTCGTCGCTGCTCATCATCGACTGCGACAACTTCAAGGTCATCAATGACACCTATGGCCACGCCGCCGGCGACCGGGTGCTCGTCGGGCTGGCCCGGATCATCGAAGAGGCCTGCCGGACCGGGGACATCATCTGCCGTTATGGGGGAGACGAGTTTGCCGTGATTGTCAGCGAGGCCGATGTCAACAGTGCCCATGCCCTGGGAGACCGGATCCACGAGGCCGTCCGCAGGGCCCGGTTCGAGATCCCCGACGCCCCCTACCCGGCCACCCTCTCCGTCTCCATCGGGATCGCCAGTTATCCCCGCCATGCCAAGCATGCCCGGGACCTCTTTGTCGTCGCCGACCACATGATGTACCGGGCAAAAAAGATGGGCAAGGATCTGGTGGTGGAGGCCAACGAGGATGATGTGGCCGAAGCCTTCCGGGCCGCCGGGGAAAATCAGGTCACCATCATCCGGGCGGTCACGGAAAAGCGCGTCGTTCCGGTCTTTCAGCCGATACGGGATCTCTCAGGCGGTGCGATCTTCGGCTACGAGGTCCTCTCCCGTCTCCGCCTCTCCGACGATGATCCCGTCCTGGTGCCGGCCGGCGACTTCATCGAGACGGTGGAAGAGGCCGGGCTGATCGCCCGGATGGACTACCTCACCATGGAGAGGGCATTTGCCGAGGTCGTCCGCCGGAAGTTTTCCGGCCCCGTCTTTTTGAACCTTTCGCCCCGCTCCCTCATCGTTTCGGACTTCATGCCCACCGTGGAGGGAATCGTCCGGGCGGCGGGAATCGACCCGGGTCAGGTGGTCTTCGAAATCACCGAGCGGGAAACCGTCAAAAACCTCAAGATCCTCGAGGGCTTCATTCAAAACCTCAGACTCCACGGCTACCGCTTCGCCATCGACGACTTCGGCTCCGGCTTCGCCTCCCTCAATTACCTTCGATTCTTCCCGGTGGACTTTCTGAAGATCGAGGGGGAATTCATCCGGGGGCTGGGAGGGGACGGCCCCGTCGACGGGGCGATCGTGAGCGCCATCGTCACCCTGGCCCGAACACTCAATATCCCCACCATCGGAGAGTTCATCGAATCCGCCTCGATCGGGGAGATGGCGAGAAAGACCGGGGTCATGTACGGCCAGGGATACCATCTCGGCCACCCCTCCCCCACCCTCGGGACACCTTCGTAGGGCTCCCCCCTCTCCGACCCCCCGACACCGCCTCGTCCCTTCCGCCCCTCGCCGGAGGACCCCCTATTCCCCGTACAGCACGGAGTCCTCTCCCTCCTTTTCCGAGAGGATAGCCCCCTGGAAGGAAAAAGGATGAGGGACGGAGGCGACTTTGTGGGGGGAAGGGGTGGCGGATTGGCAAAAAAAAGAGGCTCCGACCGGAATCCGGCCGAAGCCTCAGGGAGGCGTCATGCAGGGAAAAAACGCAGATCAGGCCCGGGACGGAGGAATCAGGGGCGACACCCCCCAGATCTTTTGGGCGTACTCTCCGATGGTCCGGTCGCTGGAGAAGCGGCTCATCCGGGCCACGTTGAGGATCGCCATCTGGATCCACCGATCGGGATCCACAAAGACCGACTCCACCTTCTTCTGGGCCTCGAGGTAGGAGGCATAGTCGGCCAACAGAAAGAAGGGGTCGGACGTGAGGAGCCCGTCCACCAGCCCCCGGAAACGAC
>ACXJ01011266.1_pt4 | contig 13443 bp, 16 predicted proteins | sample 870861 | NCBI WGS metagenome assembly ACXJ01 (sample SAMN02954270, study PRJNA29437) | mine drainage metagenome | biome: terrestrial; feature: Richmond mine; material: biofilm; isolation source: combined biofilm from UBA (pink subaerial biofilm) and UBA BS (thick... ... | reverse complement strand
CATATACAGCATATGCAGGGGGCATTTATCAAATACTTGCACATGGCCTCATAATGGGTCTCGTCTTTTCATCACTGTATCTAATTAAACAGAGAGCTGGAACAGAATCCAATCTTTCAGTCAGCGGTTTGTGGAGGGACATGCCATATATTTCAGCATTTTTCCTTGCAGGAATAATGGCCTCACTGGGTCTTCCGGGACTTGCAGGGTTCATAGCCGAAGCATCTATCGTACTATCATCATATTATGTGATCGGTGCCATTATTTTCCTGATTATTTTTGGGATGATCATCACTGCATCCTATCACATCTGGGTAGTACAAAAGACTCTTAATGGCCCATTCAATGAAAACATGGGAAAACTTAAGGATGCAAAGGGAACAGAAATATTACTTCTTTCATTTCTCTTCATACTCATACTGCTCCTCGGGATATATCCAAATCTGTTCTTTGGTCCCATACTGAGCTTCGTAAAGGGGGTATTCTAAAATGACGTTTATATTAGATTCTTCAATTCTAAAATCTCTGTACCCTGAGATATTCCTTGGCCTGGTGGCTTTTGGAATGTTGTTGATGGGAAGAAGGGTAAAAAACTGGATGGTCTACACCACAGTTTCAATTATAGCACTGCTCATATCAATGATTATGCTAATTCTGCTCGATNCNNNTNATTCTTCATTCTTTGGAGGAGCCTTTGTTATCAACAATTTCGGACTGTTCTTTGCACTTATCCTAATAACATCATCCCTTTATGTCTCATTTACAGCAGGTTCGGAACTGAAGCATGATCCTGAAATTTTCTTTTCTGTCTTTCTTTTTGTAAACATAGCCATGATAATAGCAGCCTTTAGTCTGAACCTCATATTCATATTCATAGCATTTGAGGGAATCAGCATTGGAACTTACATTCTGTCGGCTCATGGAAAATCAAAAAGAAACCTGGAAGCTTCTGCTAAATATTTCTTTACAGGAGTTATAGCAACAGGCTTTATAGTACTCGGTTCATCATTCTATTTCCTATCAACAGGCACATTCAATCTTGTTTCTTCGTTTTCAATCTCTGATGTTACCAGACCTTCAATGCTTCTTGCCTTAATACTCCTTTTTGTTGGATTTGGATTCAAACTTGCTCTAGTACCACTTCAGCAATGGGCAGTAGATGCGTACGATGGGACAAATAATCCTGTTTCAGCTTTCCTTTCATCAGGAACAAAAGTACTTGCCTTTCTTATTATACTGAGAGTATTTCTGGTTGGATTCTCCACATTAAGTACTGATGTTTTCTATCTATTTACCATAGTTTCCATAATAACCATGACATATGGAAACTTCGCGGCACTCTCTGAAAATAATCTGAAAAGGATGCTTGCATATTCAAGCATAGCTCAGGCCGGATATCTGATCCTGGTACTTACGGTGGTTTCCAGTACTGCCTCTCAGTTTGCGATCACAGTAGCAATTTTTGCAGCAATGTACTATTCTCTTGTATATATTTTCATGAAGGGAGGAGCCTTTATTGCATCTGGTGCCGTGAAGAAGGAAAAAATCATGATAAATGATCTCTCAGGCATTGGTCTAAAGTCACCTCTATTCGCCATTTCTCTAGGAATAATGATGCTTGCCCTTGCAGGAATACCACCAACTGCAGGATTCTTCGCTAAATACTATCTATTCCTTTCACTCATAAGCGGAAATCTGTGGTATCTTGCAGTAATAGGTATATTGAACAGTGCAATATCTGTATTCTATTACCTCAGAGTAATTGTGGTCATGTTCAGACCTGCAACAGAGGACAGAGAATTTAATCTCTCAGGCTCCATACTTCTACCTGTTGTTATAGGAGCAGTAATGTCCATAGGGCTTTCATTCCTGATTTATGGATATCCATATTTGAGCAGTATAGTTTCAGGATTAGGAGTTGGTGTGTAATGAATCCTTTGTATGATCTGGAAGTAATAGATTCTGCGGTCCTTTCGGGCGAGATAGATGATGCAATGAAACTTATCCAAAAGAAAATTAAGAGTCTTCAAAACGCAGAAAATATATCAAAAAACGAAAGAATCAGGAGTCATTTAAGGGTAATGCAGTCGATTAGTGATTTCTTAACAGGGAAGATAGATATTGATACAGTGAAAAGCGTCATGAACTCAAACTTTGTCTATGATGTTGATGATAAGGAGGGCTTTCTAAAGAATTTCATATATCATCTGTATTATGCTGCTGATAGATATAATGTGAGGTTCCCGGAATTCAATGGCAAAAGATGTGGTGATCTATGATGATAGGAGAACTTGAACACAAGTTCAGTAATCTTGAAAAACCTGAAGAGGTTGCAGAGCGAATCCATGAGATGAAAAAAGAAGGTTATCAGTTTTTGTACAGTGATAAGGCCAAAAGACTGATCATAGGAGAAGAATGGCCATATATTGAAGGAAAGGAAGACTCACCATACGAAAGCATCATGAAAAGAGTTTCAGAAATCCTCGGCATCAGTGACAGGAAGACATACGAGGAGGTTGATGAAAGATACAACCTGACAATGTACTGAGCAATAAGGTAATTCATGAGGAAAATGATGTTCTTCATTCTTTAATTATAAATAATATACCTGAGAATTCAATGGATATGGAAGTTCTGCAGCAATTATTCATAAATTTATCCGCAATAACTTCAGATGGTAATTTTAAACCTGTGGTCATCAGATCTAGGGGAGATAATTTTTCAATGGGTTACGACTGTTCATGTCATCTTGTAAAAGACAATGATTTCCTGTTGTCAGTTGTATCTCTGGGAACTGGAATAATGCAACTCATAAGAAACTATGAGGCACCTGTTGTTTCATACTGTAAGGGGTTCACCCTTGGGGCAGGACTTGAACTAACCCTGATAAGTGACTATTCTGTTGGCGAAAAAAACAGTAAATATGGTTTACCGGATATTCTTTTTAACTTCCCATCAATCATAATACCTCCTGAAGGAATGAGGCATTTCATTTCAGACAACACTGTGAAGGAACTTGCCACGGGGAGGATCTTAACATTTAATGAGTCACTGGAACATGGTATAATATTTCGCAATGGAAATCTTCAAGACGCCGAAAACATGGCCATTTCATTAAATAACACTTTCTTCAGGAGAATAAAGGGTTCAAGGTTTATGAAAAATGAGATCATAAAGGCTTATGCCCATCACATAGAAACAATTAACACAAAAACAATCAGATTAAAAGAACTTGAGTCTTTCCGGCAAAAATTAAGAGAGACCGCCTAGATCTTTCTGAATTTCATTATTTTTCCTTCTCTCCGTTCTCTGGGATGCATAAATTCCAACAAAATAAAGGGCGATTATGGGTATGGCGAGTAGAATCATGGTAAATCCTGTCACTCCTGGAGAAAATATTACACCGAAGATAAGTGCCGCCACTATGGCATATCTCCAGTTCTTCCTCCAGTAGCTTGCTGGTACGATTGATAAATAGGTCAACCCAACCATTATCACAGGTGTTTCAAAGGATAATCCAAAGGAAAGAACGTAGATGAAGAAAAATGAGACAAAGGAAGTTATGCTCATTGTAGGCTGGGCTCCAACGCCAAGATCAAAGTCATACAGTATTCTAAACATAAGCGGGGCTACAAAATAGAATCCCACAAGTGCTCCAATCAGGAATAGTATAAGTGCTGGGTAAATTGTTGTCTTAATCAGATGCTTTTCTGAGGCTTTAAGCGCAGGTCCAATAAACTTCCCCGTCTGGTATGAAATATTTGGCGAAGTTACAATAATGGATAAGAACAGGCAGGAGTAAAAATCAGCCACAACACCATCTGTGGGCTTAATGGCAATCAGCTGGAAATGTTCTGTTATTACATGGTCAATTATGAGTTTAAGGAATTGTGCTCCCATATTTTCATAGGGATCAGGATAAATGAAGGGAAAATGAAAGGAAATAGACCCAAGACCAATATAAAATGACCTTAGATCAAACAGCAAAAAAATGCTAAAAAAGACCAGAATCGGAACTACAATTCTTATAACCCTGAAACGCAGTTCATCAATATTATTTGTAATGACCTTCAGCGGGCCATTTTCCATTAATTATCACTTTTAAGCTTTTCTGAAAGCTCAACCTTTATCTGTTTCGGATCCTTTCCGCTTGTTTCAATTCCCATTGACTGTGCAAGTGCAATTAATTTCTCGTTTTCAGGGGTGTTAACTTTCTCAGGCTCCAGCAATGATTTCTTAATTTCCTGCTGTATCTCAGTCTGTCCTCTCTTGAATTCACCTGTTGCCCTTCCAAGGTTTCTGGCAAAATCTGGGATTTTCTTGGCGCTTCCAAACAAGGCTAGTATAACAACACCTACTATCAGCCATTCCCATAGTGAATCTATCATAATAATACTAAATGTAAATTGATTATTTAAGTCTTTGATCTATTTGCAATTATATTCCGTTATTAACTGTAAAATCAGGAAAGTGATACAAGATCTCCCTGCTTGCCAGTTTGTTCTACTATAACAGCAGTACCATAGGCCACTATTTCCGTCATCATCTGAGCAAAATCAGATGAATCAAATCTCACATCCAGTATGGCATTAGCTCCAAGTGACTTTGCTTCATCCTTCAGTCTCTGAAGTGCAATATTCCTTGCATCGTTTAGTAATGTTATGTATTCCTTTATCTCCCCTCCCTTCAGAGATCTCAGACCCGCCATAACATTCCCACCGATTCCTCTGCTTCTTACGGTCAATCCCCAAACCGTTCCAAAAACCTTTGTAACCCGATATCCAGTAATGTAGTTTGTCGAAACTGCAATAATTTCGTTGCTCTCCATAATTCAACATCTTTATTATACTAATATATTTTTCGCAAATCACATTTATTGTTCTTTGGTAGCTCCCATTACAAATTCTGCAAACTGTTCTTCAGTGTGCGTTCCTATTACTATAATTCTGTCATTTACCTTAATGTATGGAACCTTTTCTATATCTTTTATCTCATCTTCATCCCCAAATTCCAGGATTTCTGTAATTTCGGAACTTATGTTTTGATTCAGTATGGCAAATTTGTTTGCTATGGTACTTGCCCTGGGACAATACTGGCACGTAGGTGTGATATAAACAGTTATTTTAACAGGCATATTGATCCCTGAAATTATTTCTTTAGTCTTATCTGCAATCTCAGGTTCATCCATGGAAGCACTCTCTATGCTCTCCACGAGGGAACCGAATTCATACCCGGATGGCAGGCCATAGAAAACAACCCTACTATCCCTAATTCTTTCTGATGTTACAATAATGGCAGGGTACTTTTTTACATTATACTTTTCAACCATTTCCCTATCATTTTCAAAGGAGTATTTCACTGTCTTGATCTTATCGCTCAGGCTGGAAACCTCTTCAATAATTTCAACTGCTTTATCACAGTACATACATTTCTTGTCACTTGATGTGAATACTATCAGAGTTACAGTTTTGCTCAGCTTCTTCCTGAACTGGTTTGTCAGAAATTTTTTATCTTCTTCCCTTATGAGTGCTGAGTGTTCAGTATTCTCGTTTATCATGAAAACCTCATACATTGCTGGATATATAAAATTGATCACACAGCACTTTATAATAGCATCTATTTGTGGCAATATAAAATTTAAGAATTAAGCGTGATTTAAAATAATGAAAAATTTGTTTTAATTTTGATTACATCATTCAATATCATATTCAACTGTGTAACCCTTTTGCTGAATCTTAGTTCCGATTTCCCTGATATCCTTAATATAGTTCTCTTTCAATCCATTGAATGCAAATGAAAGATGCTTCTTCTTCGAGTTAATTATGACGAAGCCAAGTGTGTGATCTTCTGGCATAATTTCATCAGTTCTTGCAAAGTCGGAAATGAAATCAGACAAATATTCCGAAAGGTATTCGGAATCTAACATTTCATATAGGGACTCCAGTGATGGCCTCAAATTTGAAATCTCCACACATATGGTGGATGGATGTGATCCATCCAGTGTGAGATTGTACATTGCGCAATCGGTCATTTGACTCTTTTAAGATACCATCTCTCAGCGCCATCTTTTTCTCTTGCGTAACTTTCTTCAAGTGTTCCGGGTGCTCCCATGACTCCTGGATCACCTTCCTGCCAGTTGGCGGGTGTTGCTAGTTTTCTATCCCAGTTGAATTTAAGGGCCTTGAGAACCCTAATGAGTTCTGATATGCTTCTTCCAACTTCAGCAGGATAGTAAGCCATCCACCTTACCTTCTGATTTGGATCAATTATGAATATACCCCTCACAGTCATTCCATCAGCCGGGTTTATGATATTGAATATATTTGCTACTTCCTTGTTCACGTCAGCAATTATGGGAAAGGGTATCTCTACTCCATACTTTTCCTTAATATCTCTTATCCAGGCTATATGGCTGAATACGCTATCAATACTGAGACCAATTAGTTCTACTCCAAGTTTCTTGAAATCATCATATCTTTCTGTAAAAGCCATGAATTCAGTTGTACATACCGGAGTAAAATCTCCTGGATGTGAAAACAGTAAAACCCACTTTCCCTTATAGGAAGACATGGTTATGGGACCTTTCGATGTGTTTACGGTAAAATCAGGGACTTTCTCCCCTAGTGCTATAGGCATTTAATCACCATGTAGATATTATATTAACTTTATTAACTATCGTCATGACATGCATAATTTGCACATAGCAAAAGACTCTAATACATTAAAAAATATATTATTGGTATGAAGGGTCCACATAGTAGTTATGAAACCCACCATAATAACCAGACATTTTCTGTGAGGCTGTTGACTCGCTGGAAATAGCATTACCCATATTACCATATATCTTGTTTATCTTCTCCTCGACTGGCATGTATATCTTTAATGCCTCCATCACATCATCCTTTGTTATGTATTTATGTTCCTTGCTCACAGCAATATCGCCTGATGCCCTGATCAGACCACCGAGTTCCCTTAACCTTAGAGTCAATGCATTTTCCCTGTGATCTATTATACTGGCTCTTCTTTTTCCCTCCTCAACGATGATCATGGCTGCATCTATTTCCATATGTGGAATCTTTCCGTCACTGATTATTTCCTGAGCAATAAACTGTAGATATCTTTCAACATTCTTTTCGTTGTATGGCATGGATACCTCCATCAGCACCTCGTATCCATTTCCTGCAATTCTCGATCTCAAAGGACTGAGAATCTGTGGGAGGTCCTGAATGTTACATGCACCCACAAGAATGAAATCAGTTGGTACTGAATCCACCCTGACACTTGCACCAGCACTTTGAGGATTCCTACCTGTTATGGGAAATTTCTTTTCCTGCATTGCAGTCAGTATAGACCTTTGCAGTTCTCCAAGGTGTGTTATCTCATCTATAAAGAGAACACCTTCATGTGCCTCATGGATAGATCCGGCTATGACTCTCTCATAGGGCATGGTTCCAAGCTGTGGGTGACCCCCGTATGGGTCATGCCTCACATCTCCAAGTAGTTCTGTTTCACTGGCACCTGTTGCAAGAATGAATGTATTTCTGTTCAGTGGTACTATGACCTTGCTTGGGCTTTTCTTCTCCATTTTCTTTTTTCTTTCCAGGGCCTTCTCATCCAGAATCTTTACCTTGTCATTGAATCTTTCGTAGATTATCACTTCCTCCTTTTCTCCTACTCTTCTGGTGGAAGATACTCTTTCCATATTGTTCTGTACTCCAAGGGCAGCACCCAGAACATTAAACATATCTCCAAATGGTCCCTGTGCATTATTCTTATTTTTTGGCTCCCCACATCTTGGACAGGTTGTATCGGTGTAAAGGGAAATGTATCCACATGATGGGCATCTGTACCCGAGTTTCTCAGACACATCAGCAGGTATATCTTCGGGGCTTACAATAATACCATCAGCTGCATTAATCTCATCACTCTCCTGTTCAACCTGTGCCCGGCTCTTTACCTCTACGTATGGCCTTTCGGGGTACATCAGATTATGTATAACCCTAACTTCGTGTTCTGGAACCTCTATAAGAAAAGACATCGCCTGTGCGATCATTGACTTTCCAATTCCTGGTGGTCCTACAAGCAGAAGATTTCTCCTCTGTTTTGCTGCAACTCTTGCTATCTTAACAGCATCATCCTGTCCTATAACCCTGTCAAGTGGGTTAGATGGTATTTTAACATCTTCTGTTGTATTCACTTTTCTCTTTGGCAAAATCTACGCCTCTTCTATTGGTACTACTCTCATATTTTCTGGTTTCTTGGTGATATTCCCCTTTTTTACGCCATATATTATCTTAACACCTTTTTTGTGACAGATATCCACAAGCCGCTGGGAAATAACACCTCCAGTCATAACATACTCTACCTTTTCCATCTCTGAAATTTTATCTGGTGCCTCTGCCAGATTGAAGCTTTCCATGGGCTCTCCCTTTTCATCAACGACCTGAGTTTCCTTTTTCTCCAGAAGCTCTGTTATTCTTCTTCTTACACTGTTTGGATCCATTATGGAAAACTTATTGGTCTTTTTGACCTCATCGGGTTCAGGCTGTCGCTCTTTCTTTTCCTCTATTACATGGATTTCTCTCTGATGATGCTCCTGTTTTTCATGTTTTGGCTCATTTTCCTGCTCTTTATGATCCGGCTTCTTCTGTTCATGTCTTTCATGATCATGCAGTTTCTGGTCGTTTTTAACATGTTCTGGCTCGTGTTTTTCCTTGTTCGCGTCCTTGTCATTCTTCTCATTAAAGCTCTTGAGCTCGTCATTCATCCCTCTCATTGAAAGATACTGCTCTGTGGGAGTCTTATATCTCAGTGCCTTGACAATCTGCTTGTAGCTCAGTTCCTCAACTTCAGTTCCTGGTGGTGCTCTGGCAACGAAATCAACTTCTGCAACCTGAAGCATTTCTTTCAGTATGAGGTCTCCTCCTCTATCGCCATCAAGAAATACCGTTACAGTTCTCTCAGTTGAAAGCTTCTGAACAGCTCTTGGAATGTTTGTTCCCTGTACTGCTATTGTATTTTTTATACCGTACTTTAGCAGGTTAAGGACATCGTTTCTTCCTTCCACCACTATGATTGAATCAGAATCTCTTATAGCTGGACCTGCAGGTAATTTTTCCTCTCCGTAGGATATAATCTCTCCCCTCTCAACTTCTTCTCTTACGGTTGAAATTATACTTTCACTAACAGTCTTTCCAGACTCACTCATTTTTTTGTATAACTGTTCTGCCCTTTCTACAATTTTCTTTCTGCGTTCCTGTCTTACATCTTCAACGCTTTCAATTTCTACCTTCGCCTTACAGGGTCCAATTCTGTCTATTGTTTCAAGAGAAGCAGCCAGGATAGAACTTTCTACCTGATCTAAACCAGATGGTATTAGAGCAAAGCCCTCTGTTCTTCCCTTTTTACTGTCAATCTCAACCTCTATCCTTCCAATCTTTCCTCCTTTCTGGAGATCTCTAAGATCAAGTTCTTCACCAAGAAGGCCCTCTGTCTGGCCAAATATGGCCCCAACAACATCGGGTTTTTCAACCACCCCATCGGCAGAAATTTTTGCTTTTATCAGATATTTTGTGATATTTGGATCTACATTCATTAAGTACACCTTTGTTATTTATGGGTAGAATATGGCTAATATTTAATTTATCCCAATCTACATCCATTAAGAATTGATTGCATGTTAATATTTAATTTATTCTCATATAAAGAGAAGAATCGATTTAATTTTATAGTTATTGAAAAGTATAACTTCAATTATTATGAGACTGCAAAAATGGGTATTTTCAATTTTCAGTAATGAACTGTTGTGTCTGTGGAAAATAAAAACTAATAAATTGGTGTGTTCAATATACTAAGAGTTTATGATAAGATATGGTATAGCTGGGATACCACTTACCAGCAAGGGAAGAACATTTGTCGACTCCGTTGAGGAAATTTATAAGTTGGGGCTAAAGGCGCTGGAAGTGCAGCTACTCAGGGTAAATGTTCAGGAAAATCAGGGTATTGAATACGCGGGAATGTTACCAAAAGATAACGAAAATTCCATAATAATTGACGTTCTAAGACCAAACGAAGAGGGTATATATTCAAGTATAGGAACTGACACAGTAATTCAGGAAGACGATATTGTGGAAGAACTGTTCTGGAACATGGCAAAAAACTATGATGAACTCAAGATGGGGGGAGATCTTGCCAGAGAGCTTGATGTCTTGCTTTCACTCCACAGTCCATATTATATGGATATGTTAACGACAAAGACCTTATCAAACGATGAGGATATTTCAGAGAGATCAATAAATCACCTTAAGTGGTCTCTTATTATAGGAAAAGCCATGGGTGCCAAGAGAGTTGTTACTCATACTGGTTTCTACAACGAGACAAAAAAAGGGAGTCTCAAAAGGGCAATTGAGATATATTCATCAATCGATAAAGAAATGGGCACTGACCATGGCTTTCCATACATTGGAGTTGAAACATCTGGAAAACCAGAAATATTTGGTTCAGCTGAAGAGTTGTTTTCCATAGCAAAGAAGGTCCCATCTGTTGAGCCAATCCTGAATATGCCTCATTATCATGCAAGAACAAATGGGAGCCTGATACAGGCAAAGGATTTTACAGAAGTAATAAATAAGTTCAAAGCTCATTCCAAGGGTGACCTGTATATTGAGTTTGCAGGTGTTGATTACAGCGGTTCAACAGAAACAAAGCTAACGGCCATCAAACACGGTGATCTGAAGTTTGAAACAATGTCTGAGGTGCTGATGGATTATCAGGATGATCTCACACTAATTTCATGTTCGCCATTGCTGGAACACGATGCTCAGTATATGGAAGTTATATATGCAAGGAATTTTGCAAGGCATCTGCAGAGAAAAAAGGAGAGAGGTAAGGAAAAATGAGGGAATACCCGGTTAAAAAAGGATACAAAACTGACGTAAGCACAGTACTGGAGAAAGTTGGAAAATTTGCAAAGGACGCAAAGGCAAATGGGGAAATAATCACATTCACTTTACCAGGTCTTAAGAAAGTGGATGTTGAATGCGGCAAGAAGAATCTTTTCATCTCAACCGAAACAGATGAAACCTATAAAGAGCCAATGAATTCTATAAAAATATTCAACAATCTACTACTGGAACTAACGGGCTTTGATTCTAAAGAAAGGAAAAAAAGATTTTCTAAACTTTAAAAATAAAAAAAAATTTGAACTCAGTTCTTGTATTTTATTTTGCTTGATGGTCTGAAAACAAACTTTTCTTTCTGTGGGACTTTTATCTCCTTTCTTGTTTGCGGGTTCTTAGCAGTCCTGGGCTTCTGTGTCTTTCTTTCGAAAATTCCAAAGCCTGCCAGGTTTATTTTCTGCTTCCTGTTTGCCTCAGCTACAACTTCGTCCAGAAAGACCTTAATGACCTCTCTGGCAACTTTCTGTGTCTGTCCGGTTTTTTTAGAAACCTCCTTCGACAATTCGCTTATGCCTACCATTTTTACCAATACTTAATACACATACTAGTATTAAAATATTTTTATTCCTTTTTTAGTAAACATAGTAAAAATGCCATATACGGGATATACTATTATTTTTATTAAAATAATAATTTGTCTTACTCCATCGGACAAACTTAAATTTTAATGATTTTTACTGATTATTTTCCATATTTATGAATAAAGTATTCAGGAACCCGGATGTCACGAATATTGGATCAACGGGGATAAAAAAAGTTGAGTAATATGTTAGATTGGGTGTAAATTAAAACCTGACAATATCCTTCAAAATGGAGATCAAAAACCTATGGAAGGAATAACAATGCGAAATCTTTTTCTTATATTTTATTGATTTTTGGACACAATTAAAATGGTAATTCTTACCTATTAAGAAATCATCATGATATGTTGAATTATTCTGAATTACATAAAATATTAAAGGAAAAATATGGAAACCTTGGATGGTGGCCATCGGAAACAAGAGATCAGATAATAATCGGTGCGATATTAACGCAGAATACATCATGGAAAAATGTTGAGGCAGCTCTGAAAAATCTAAAAGAAAAGAAAATTGACACTATACCAGAAATTACCAATGTGGATCAGGAGGATCTGAAAGAAATGATAAGACCTGCAGGTTTCTTTAACCAGAAATCTGTCTATCTTAAGGAAATATGCACTAGAATTCAGGAATTGGGTGGCATTGAGAAGATTGATCAAATGAAAGATAGTGATATCGAGGATTTTCTCTTAAACACTAAGGGGATTGGTATTGAAACGATGCAGGACATAATGATTTACGCATTCAACAGAAAAGTGTTCGTTGTAGATAAATACACTGAAAGGTTTTTCTCCAGATTAGGACTCATTGAACCAGGAATGAATAATGCCTATTCCATGGGTGTTGAAATCCAGCGGAATATGGATCTTGAGGATCTCAAAAATTTTCACGGGGAAATAGTTGAAATAAGCAAAGAAATATGTAAATCAAAACCACTCTGTGAAATCTGTTTTCTCAGGCAGAACTGTAATTATGAAAAGGATTTGACTGAACCGTAACCTATAAGTCTCCACCTGTTTGCGATCCTTCTTCCAATGGATATTCTTTCGTCTTGCTGAACTGCTACTGGATATCTAAGCATTATCTCTATTTCATTTTCTTTTGCATTGGAAATCATTCCTATGGTATTTGAAGTACCAAAGGTAAGCATCACGCTTTCCCTTGTTTTGATTGGTTCAACCTTCATTTCCTCATCAAATCCAACAACCCTGTTCAAAAGATGAGACTCAGCCACTATGAACGTAGCAACTGCTGGAACCTTTCCAGCTTTTCCAAGAATCCTCCCCGTAAGGGAATCATTCTTAGTCAAAAATGGATCAAGGTATGTCCCAACTGCGGAGAGACCACCAGGTATAATTTCATTATAAGAGCTTGAACCAGCCATGAGAGATGAAACTTCTGAAAATATATTTTCCCATACATTTTTGTTTCCTTTGGTTTGTTGAATCCCAGGTGCTATCTCTATCTCATCACCAATCTTCAGTGTCCCCTGAACAAGTGACCCTCCAAGAACACCTCCCTTTAATTCTGAAGGCATAAGTCCAGGCTTGTTTATATCGAATGACCTGGCCACATACATAATTGGATCAAGATCTTTTCTCTTCTTTGGTGTTGGGATATATTCCTCAATTGCCTCAAAAACCTTGTCTATATTCTTGTTATGATAAGCACTCACCGGTATTATGGGCGCATTTTCAGCAACACTGCCTTTGACGAAATTCTTGATTTCTCTGAAGTTCTCCAGTGCTCTCTCTCTAGTAACAAGGTCAATCTTGTTTTGAATAATTATTATATTCTTTATTCCCATTATTTCCAGTGCAGTTAGATGTTCTCTTGTTTGAGGCTGGGGACATTTTTCATTGGCTGCAACAACTAAAAGTGCACCATCCATAATAGACNNACCG
>ACXJ01011378.1_pt2 | contig 13444 bp, 8 predicted proteins | sample 870861 | NCBI WGS metagenome assembly ACXJ01 (sample SAMN02954270, study PRJNA29437) | mine drainage metagenome | biome: terrestrial; feature: Richmond mine; material: biofilm; isolation source: combined biofilm from UBA (pink subaerial biofilm) and UBA BS (thick... ... | reverse complement strand
TTCAATGGATACCGTNNNCAGTTCTATTTCCGAACGACCGATGTGACAGGCGTGGTGACGCTGAATGAAGGTGTCGAGATGGTGATGCCTGGAGATAATATTCGGGTAAAGGTGAAGTTGATTACTCCGATCGCGATGGAAGATGGGCTTCGCTTTGCGATTCGGGAGGGCGGACGGACTGTCGGCGCCGGTGTTATCTCCAAGGTCATCCTTTAAATACTGAAAGGAATATCCGATGCGCGAGATCATCACCTTAGCGTGCACTGAGTGCAAGGATAGGAATTACTCCACGATGAAGAATAAGCGTAATAATGCAGAAAAAATTGAGTTGAAAAAATTCTGCAAAAAGTGTCGTGGTCATAAGGTCCATAAGGAAACAAAATAATCTTAGGCCAGTAGCTCAATTTGGCAGAGCTCCGGTCTCCAAAACCGGTGGTTGGGGGTTCAAGTCCCTCCTGGCCTGCCAATGAAATAGGAGAGTTCTTGATGGGCCGCATGGAAAAATTAAAAGGATATCTTTCCGATGTTGCGGTCGAATTAAAGAAAACGTCCTTTCCTACTCGTGATCAGACGATAGGGTCATCCGTCGTTGTTGTTGTGATGGTTGTATTCATGTCCTTTTTTTTGGCTCTGGCGGATCTTGTTTTGGCAAAAGTCGTCGGACTGATTCTTCGCTGATGCGGGAAGGCCCCCGCCTTTAAAAATTGGATCAATAGATGCCTGAAAAAAGCTGGTTTGTCCTTCATACATATGCAGGATTTGAAAATAAGGTTAAGACCGCACTCGAAGGACTTCGGGAAAGAGGTGGTATTGAGGATGGAATAGGTATTGTCCTTGTCCCAACCCAGAATGTTACAGAGTTCAAGGAGGGCAAGAAGAAGGTCTCCACTAGGAAGGTCTTTCCCGGGTACGTCTTGATCGAGATGGAGCCCACCGAGGAAGTTTTTCATTATGTAAAATCCGTTCCGAAGGTTACGGGGTTCCTTGGAAATAAGGGAAAACCCCAGCCAATGACAGCAACAGAAGTCAATGAGCTCTTCCATCGCATCGAGGAAGGGACTGCTATGCCTGCTGCAAGTGAGCAGTATTTTGAAGGTGATTCTATCCGTATTACGGATGGCCCTTTCCAAGGCTTTACTGGAGCGATCTCAGGTGTCGATTCAGAGCATGGCAAAGTCAGGGTTCTTGTAAGTATCTTTGGTCGGCAAACGCCGGTAGAGCTCGACTTTCTTCAAATTGAGCGAGCATAGATCGTCCTTTCTTTCGTTTTATTTTGGGGAAAACAATGGCAAAAGAAATTACAGGCTATGTCAAGCTTCAAATTCCAGCAGGAAAAGCCAATCCTGCGCCTCCTGTCGGTCCGGCACTTGGTCAGCATGGCGTCAACATCATGGAGTTTTGCAAGCAGTTTAATGCAAAGACCCAAGGCCAAGAAAACACTATTATTCCAGTCGTTATTACAGTCTATAAGGATCGTTCCTTCACCTTTATCACCAAAACTCCTCCCGCCTCGGATCTTTTAAAGAAATATGCCGCTGTTTCCAAGGGATCGAAAACTCCGAACAAAGAGAAGGTGGCGGCCATTCCTAGGTCAAAGGTTTTGGAAATTGCGAAAATCAAGATGCCAGATCTCAATGCATATGATGTTAATCATGCCGCGAGGATCATCGAAGGAACCGCGAGAAGCATGGGAATAACCATTGAAGACTAAGGGTTGAAAAAATGTCTAAAGGAAAACAAATCGCGAAGGCTCAGGCGAGTGTGGCTCCCACTGATCATTCGTTAAAAGAAGCAATCGCACTTATCCAGTCGCTCAAGTTTGCAAAATTTGACGAATCTGTTGATTTGGCTGTTTCTTTGGGGATTGACCCTAAGCGTTCAGATCAGATGGTTCGTTCAGCGATCGTGCTTCCTCATGGCTTAGGGAAAAAGGTTCGTATTCTTGTTTTTGCCAAAGGCGAGAAAGAGAAAGAGGCTTTGGAGAAGGGGGCCGATTACGTCGGTGGAGATGATTTGGTCGCCCGAATTCAAGAAGGTTGGCTGGATTTTGATCAAGTTATCGCCACCCCGGACATGATGGCTGCAGTCGGAAAAGTTGGAAAAATCTTGGGTCCCCGAGGTCTGATGCCGAATCCTAAGACTGGCACCGTGACGTTTGAGGTTGGAAAAGCCGTTCAAGAGGCCAAACAGGGAAAGATTGAGTTTAAATCTGAAAAGGCAGGAATCCTTCACTTTTCAGTTGGGCGTGCAAGCTTTGACGCCAATATGCTTCTCGAAAATGTCATGACGGCCATGGGTGCTATCTTGAAAGCCAAGCCGCAGACATCCAAGGGAAAATATGTCAAATCCATCTCCATCTCCACAACAATGGGACCTGGAGTCAAGATAGATGTGAACCAACTCTTGAAAGAGGTTGTTTGATGGCGAATAAGGCTCAGAAAACGGCCAGCATTGAATCCTTCAGGAAGTTGGCTAAAGCCTCTTCCGTGACGGTAGTTGCTGAGTATAAGGGATTGAATGTTGAAAAGCTCACCACCTTGCGCAGATCCCTAAAGAATCATGGGGGTAGTTTTTCCGTTTATAAAAATACCCTTGCGAAAATCGGAACAGAATCTACCATTACCAATCCCCTTGCTCCAGAAATCAAGGGACAGGTTGGGTACGTTTTTTCCGAAGAGAATCCTCTTGGAGTTATCAAGGCTGTTGTTGACTACTCCAAGGAGAATCCCCTTTTCAAGATCAAGGCAGGGGTCTTTGATGGGCAAAAGGTTTCCCATCAGGAGCTGATCGAACTGTCAAAAGTTCCAGATCGAAAGGTTCTATACGGTCAACTTTTGGGACTTCTTCAGGCTCCCCTATCCAACCTTGTTGGGGGGCTGCAGCAAATCCTCAGAAAGCCAATGTATGCGCTTGAGGAGCGAAAAAAACAGCTCGAAGGCTAATTTTTTCAATTCATTAATGAAATGGGAGGTTCTCAAAAATGTCAAAAATGTCTGTTGATGAAATTCTTGGTGGTATTGAAACATTGTCGGTTCTGGAGCTTGTCTCCCTCATTAAAAGCATGGAAGAGAAGTTTGGGGTTTCCGCCGCCGCCCCTGTTGCTGTGGTAGCCGCTGGTGCTGGCGCAGCCGCAGCCGCTCCTGCCGAAGAAAAGACCGAATTTGATGTGATCCTTAAGTCAGCTCCTGCAGATAAAAAGATCAACATTATCAAGGTCGTTCGTGAGATTACAAGCCTTGGACTTAAAGAAGCCAAGGATCTCGTTGAAGGCGCTCCCAAGCCCATCAAAACAGGCGTTGCGAAAGCTGATGCTGATTCCACGAAAGAAAAGCTTGTTGCTGCTGGCGCTGAAGTAGAAGTTAAGTAAACGTATCAAGCTTCCATATATCCGGAGGGTCGTCATTTGTCCCTCCGGTTTTCTCATTTTTGTAGCAGCTTTTTGCTCTGCTCAATCCAAAGTCTCTCCCGACAAATGAGCTCCACATCAAAATGCATGACCTGAGGAATAATAGATGGAGAACAAAACCGCGATAGTTCGCCACAATTTTGGTGGCAGTCAGCAGTTTATAGACGTTCAGGATCTTATTGAAATTCAGAAGCGCTCTTATGAGCGGTTCCTGCAGCTAGATGTCCCTCCTTCCTTGAGGGAGGACAGCGGTCTCCAGTCTGCCTTTCTGAGTGTTTTCCCTATTGAAGACTATAATGGAAATTACCGGATAGACTTTATTGAATACTCCCTAGGGGAGCCAAAGTATGAAGAGTACGAATGTCTTGAGCGTGGAATGACCTATGCCGCTCCTCTCAAAATTAAAATTCGTATTGCTGCTCTTGAGCAGAATAAGGAAATCGATAAAACATCTCCCCTTTCCAAAGAGCCTTCGTTTTCTGTCAAGTACATGAAAGAAGAAGAAAAATACCTTGGCGATCTCCCCCTCATGACAACCAAGGGTACCTTCATTATCAATGGTACCGAAAGGGTTGTCGTTAGCCAGCTGCATCGCTCTCCCGGGGTCTTTTTCTCTCATGATAAGACGAAGACCCGACTCACCGGAACGCCTCTCTTTACCTCCCGGATTATACCCTATCGTGGCTCCTGGATAGATTTCGAATATGACCAGAAGGATAACCTTTACGTCCGGATCGACAGGAAAAAGAAGTTTCCAGCCACGATTCTTCTCAAGGCAATGGGTATGACTTCGGCTGATGTTGTCAAGGAGTATTACAACATCGAAACCCTTCAGATTAAACCTGGGGCTCCGGAGCTTTATGCTTATTTTCCAATCGAGCCAGGCTCGACTTTGCCATTCCAGTTGAAAGATCATGATGGCCTTGTTTTCAGAGATGACTCTGTTCCTATGGAATCTGCTGAGATCATGCGAGTGTTAAAGGATCGTCTTGATCTGACACTCCGTTTTCAGGGTGAGGGAGTTGATGAGGTATCTATTCCCAATATTAGGTTTTTTTCTGATTCTAAAACTTCCGGAATTCTGATTCCGATTGTTGGTGGCCGTGGATCTGCAGGGATAGCGCCCCTTCTTTCCAAGGACGCATCAGACCTTCTTTCAAAACTAGAATCAAAACTCTCAGAGGTTCCACTCGGGCACCTTGCTGTTCCTCTTACCGCCAAGGCATTTCTCTCTCTTCTCGACCTCTCAGGAAAAGCCACAGAATCTCTTCTTCATACGATTCTTCCCTTTGCTGAAAAAATTCGTGATTTCATCATATTCCGACCGACCCAGGTTTTTCGTTCTATGGATATTTCGATCGGAGATCCTCTCCCATTCAAGATCTGGACCAGATCATTGAAAGAAGAGGGGGACCGCGTCAAAACCAGCGATGAAGTCGTTTATCAGGATAAGGTAACCAAATTTTCAAAGGAAATTGTGAATGCCATTAATTCCAACTCTTCAATGGGAACAATGCACTCGAAGAGTAAGAAGTTTTATCCTTTGACCATCGAACCTCTTGAAGGGACCAACCGTTATCGCCTTCTTGAGGCCATTCCTGAAAAAGAGGTTGAGGATTTTCACTCAGCGGAAGACCTTCTGGATCCACAGAATCCAATGGAGGTTCTTCTTGCAGTGGGGCAAAGAATTATTGAAGAAGATGGGGATAAGACACGGATTCCCGTCCTCACCAACCTTATTCAACGAGGTATTTTTGAAATTCGCTGCTATGCCGTCCCTGTGAGCCAGCGGGCACGAGCAGTCCTTCATCAGACACTCTTGATGGACAAGAAGTCTCTCGCTCAAGATCGAGCCGGTCACATGGAAACAGAAAGATTTCGACTTGTACGACTACTTGTCTCCTCAGGCATTAACCCTGAGCTTCGGGCAAAAGTTCTAGTCTCTCGTTTTATGGGAGGACTAGTAGCTGATGTTGATGTCACAACTAAAAAAGTTGCGTTTCATTTGAGACCCACAGGGAAAGCCCTCTTTAAGCTTGTCTCGGAAGATGGTGAGACGATCATATCCGATGGCTCTCCCGTAACTCAGGAAACTCTCAGTCAGATTTCAGAGCATAAGAAGCTTGTACTGGTTCGTTCAAAGCATGAAGATCTTCGAGTCCTGGTTCAATCATCCCAGGAAAATGATGGAAATATCATCACCCTAACAACTGAAAAGCCTGTGACCATGCAGGATCTTCAAAGCTATGTCCATATGTTCGAGCTTGAAGAGCCCAAGAAGGGTAATCCTTATAAGAAAGAGGGGGAGCTTTTCGAGTTTGAGGATCTTGATGTTGCCAAAAAATCAAAAAAGAATAATGTATCCCTTGTCTATTCGGCAACCAATAAATCGCATGATCTTCTTCTTGAGCTTTTGGATTTAGCGAAGAACCCCCACAGGATCGAATCTGATCCTGCTGTTGTCGAAATCTATAAAAAGATTCGGCCCGGTGAAGTACCGCATGTTGAGACAGCTCGTCAGTTCTTTGATCAATCATTCTTCAATAGTAAGCGCTATGACCTTTCTTCAGTCGGACGCTTAAAACTTAATTCAAAATTGGGGATTCGTGAAAGTCTTTCTAACCGACTCCTCACAAAGAGCGATATTGTTGAAGTCATTCGTTATATGGTTGATCTTCTCGAGAATAAAGGCGAGATTGATGACATCGACCATCTAGGGAACCGTAGGGTTCGCTCAGTTGGCGAACTTCTTGAGAACCAATTCCGGATTGGGCTTGTAAGGATGGAGCGTGCGATCAAAGAGAGATTAAATCTCGGAGATCCTGAAAGCGTCATCTCTTCGGATCCGATCAATGTTAAGCCGGTTACAGCCATTATTAAGGAATTTTTTGGTTCTAGCCAGCTTTCGCAATTCATGGATCAAACGAATCCTCTCGCTGAAGTGACGCATAAGCGCCGTCTCTCTGCGTTGGGGCCTGGGGGGCTCACGAGAGAACGGGCAGGCTTTGAGGTTCGCGACGTCCATGCGAGCCATTATGGGCGCATTTGTCCGATTGAAACGCCAGAAGGTCCCAATATCGGTTTGATTACCTCTCTGGCAACATTTGCTCGCGTGAACGATTTTGGCTTTATCGAGTCTCCTGTCCGCGTTGTTGAAAATGGCATTGCGAAGCCTGAAATTGTTTATTTGTCTGCGATGGATGGAGATAAGTACATCATTGCTCAGGCAAGCACAAAGCTTGATCAAAATGGCGCCTTGACTGAACCTCAAGTCTCGGCAAGGTTTAAAGGCGACTTTATTAGCGTATCTCCAGATCAGGTTCAATATATAGATGTGGCTCCCCAACAAATTGTTTCTGTCGCCACCGCTCTGATCCCCTTTCTTGAGCATAATGACGCTAACCGTGCCCTTATGGGATCGAATATGCAACGCCAGGCCGTTCCTCTTCTTCGACCCAGCGCCCCGCTTGTTGGGACAGGGATGGAAAAAGTTGTTGCTAGGGATTCGGGTTATGTTATTTATGCGACAGAAGACGGGGAAGTTGTAAAGATTGATGGGACCTCTTTTACTGTTAAATACAAAAATACAGGATTGAAAACATACCCCCTGATAAAGTTCAGGCGCTCAAATCAAAATACATGCCTGAATCAGAAGGTTCTGCTAAGCCCCAGAACCAAGTTCAAGAAAGGGGACGTGCTCGTTGATGGCCCTTCAACGGAACGTGGTGATTTGGCAATGGGGCAAAATGTTCTGGTGGCCTTCATGCCTTGGGGTGGATATAACTTTGAGGATGCCATTCTGATAAGCGAGCGCCTTGTTCGTGATGATATGTTTACTTCGATCCATATCGAAGAATTCGAACTTGAAGCTCGTGAAACAAAACAAGGTAAAGAAGAAATCACCCGCGACATACCAAACCTTTCGGATGAGGCCCTCAAGAACCTTGATGAAGGTGGAATCGTTAGGATTGGCGCTGAGGTTAAGCCTGGAGATATCCTCGTGGGTAAGGTTACCCCGAAAGCGGAAACCCAGCTAACACCGGAAGAACGTTTGTTGCGAGCTATCTTTGGTGATAAGTCTGCTAATTGGAAGGATGCATCCCTGACTGTACCGGCAGGCATCGAAGGAATTGTAGTAGATGTGAAGATTCTTTCGAGAAAGGGAATTGAAAAAGAAGAGGCTGTAATGGCTGCGCCTATGCATGGTCAGGACATAGGATCCTTAACTCATGCTTACCAAGGTGAGCTGCGTAAGGTTGAAGAAGAAAAGAAGGAAAAAATCAAGGCCTTTCTTCTTGGGAAGGTTATCAAGGAGGATATCCTTGATGCTGAGACCGGTGATGTAATTCTCAAGAAAAAAAGACGCCTTACCACAGATACCCTCGAAAAATTAGCAGATTATTCAGCTATTACCCTCTCTGATCAAAAAGAGCAGGATGAATTACAGGCGATTGAGTCCCGGACAAAAGAGAAAATTGAAGCCATCCAGATGCGTCATGATGAGCGCATCGGTCGCCTTAAAAAAGGTGACGAACTTGCTCCCGGGGTTCTCAAGCTTGTTAAGGTTTATGTGGCGATGAAGCGGAAGCTGTCTGTCGGAGATAAGATGGCCGGCCGTCACGGTAATAAGGGTGTTGTATCACGGATTGTTCCAGTTGAGGATATGCCATTCCTTCCCGACGGAACTCCTGTAGATATTATTCTCAATCCCTTAGGTGTTCCTTCTCGTATGAATGTGGGACAAATTCTCGAAACTCACCTGGGTATGGCTGCGCGCGCTCTCGGCCTGCATGTTGCGACTCCGGTCTTCGATGGGGCAACTGAAGAAGAGATCAAAGCTATGCTTAAAAAAGGTGGAATTTCTGAGACGGGGCAAACACGGCTCGTTGATGGTAAAACAGGGGAAGTCTTTGAGCGTCCGGTGACAGTAGGTGTTATGTACATGTTTAAACTGCATCACCTTGTGGATGATAAAATTCATGCCCGTTCCATCGGTCCCTATTCCCTTGTCACACAACAACCGCTTGGTGGTAAGGCTCAATTTGGCGGTCAACGTCTTGGAGAAATGGAAGTTTGGGCATTGCAGGCCTACGGAGCGGCTTCAACTCTTCAGGAGTTCCTTACGGTGAAATCTGACGATGTTTCAGGCAGAAGCAGGATGTATGAAGCCATAGTGAGAGGGGAAAATTATCTCGATCCAGGATTGCCAGAATCGTTCAATGTATTGATTAAAGAGCTACAAAGTCTTGCTTTGGATATTGAACTTCTAAAGACACAGGAGAAGTTGAATGACTGATATGTCGCATGATGAATTAGATAATCTTCCCGGGGGACAAGAATTGGCAATTATAGACTCTGCTAATTCTCCCGATGCTATTATGCCTGACTCTCCAGCATTTTCCTCCGAGAGGGGTCGCCATCGCGAACTGGAAAAAGGGGATATTTTTCAATCATTTGACTCAGACATGCTCTCCTTTTCTCAAATCAAGATCATGTTGGCATCGCCCGACAAGATCAGATCCTGGTCTCACGGAGAAGTGAAAAAGCCTGAAACTATCAATTATCGCTCCTTCAAGCCAGAACGGGACGGACTTTTTTGTGCCAAAATTTTTGGTCCTGTGAAGGACTGGGAGTGTAATTGCGGCAAATATAAACGGATGAAACACCGTGGGGTTATCTGTGACAAGTGTGGTGTCGAGGTTATTCAAAGTAAGGTTCGTCGTGAGCGTATGGGGCATATTGAACTAGCTGCACCTGTTGCCCATATTTGGTTTCTTAAGGGGTTACCATCACGCATCGGTAACCTTCTCGACATGACGATAAAGGATTTAGATCAAATCCTTTATTTTGAATCATACGTGCTTACGGATCTTGGCTCTGTTATCTCAGACATTGACCAAGTGAAGAATAAGGCAATTCTTGATCTTATTTCTCAGAAAAACTTTCGACATCTCTACATGAATTCCAATGGCACCACTGAAGAAGTCAGTGGCGACCAGATCTCTCCAACCTACTTTAAGGATCGGGATACAACTCCTGTCTTCATTCTGCAGGACAAAGATCTTTCGACAATTGATGCTTTAATTTCGGATCAAGCGAGTTCGGACACCTCTTCGAAGAAAAAAAAGAAAATTGAGAATGAGGAAGCACAGAAGAATATTCTAAAGTTTAAGACAAGGCAGCTCCTTGCTCTTGACTATTACTCCTCTCAGACAGGGGAACTCCTTTCTCGCGGAGGTTCTCGTGTACAAGAACTTTCCACGGAAAACGGAGCGATGTTCGTTCTTCTTCCTGAGGAGACGTTCACTCAGATCATTAAGACAATTGCTGAATCTGAGAAAAGGCGTGAGGAAATTCTTTCCTCTTTTGCTAAGCATCGTCCAATTGTGAAAGAAGAGTTTGATCGCCTTAAGAGGGAATTCCCTACATCAAATTTAAAGGGGGAGATCGGTGCCGAAGCTATTAGATCTCTTCTTCGTAATCTCGATTTGGAAAAGTTAGCACAGGATCTTCAGGAACAAATGTTGGATCCAGCAGTGAGTGCTGCCACTAAGAAAAAACATGCCAAGAGACTTAAGATTGTTGAGGCTTTCAGAAAATCGGGGAACCTACCAGAATGGATGATCCTTGATGTTATTCCTGTCCTTCCTCCGGATCTGAGGCCATTGGTTCCCTTGGACGGTGGACGATTTGCAACTTCTGATTTGAATGATCTTTACCGACGAGTCATCAATAGAAATAATCGTCTCAAGAGATTGCTTGATGTTTCTTCTCCTACCCCTCAGCTAATTATTCATAATGAAATCAGGATGCTGCAGGAAGCCGTCGATGCTCTCTTCGACAACGGTCGTAGGGGACGTGTGATTAGAGGGGCCAATAGGCGTCCTTTAAAATCCCTGTCGGACATGCTTAAAGGAAAACAAGGGAGATTCCGCCAGAATCTCCTAGGAAAACGTGTTGACTATTCCGGCCGGTCAGTGATTGTTATCGGACCAGAGCTGAAGCTCAGTCAATGTGGACTTCCTAAAAAAATGGCTCTTGAACTGTTTAAGCCGTTTATATTTCAGAAACTCGAAGAAAGAGGCCTAGTTAATAATATTAAAACAGCCAAAAAGAGGGTTGAGGGAGAAGACCCAATTGTATGGGATATTCTTGATGAGGTAATCAGAGAGCATCCGGTGTTGCTGAACCGCGCACCGACCCTTCATCGACTTGGTATTCAAGCTTTCGATCCCGTTCTTGTTGAAGGTAAAGCTATTAGACTTCATCCCCTAGTCTGCGCCGCTTTTAACGCAGATTTTGATGGAGATCAAATGGCGGTACATGTCCCTCTATCAATTGAGTCTCAGCTGGAAGCCCGTGTTCTTATGATGTCGGTCAATAATGTTCTTTCACCGGCAAATGGGAAGCCAATTATGGTTCCCACCCAGGATATGGTTATCGGTTGTTACTATTTGAGCAAGGAAAAAGCAGGAGAAAAGGGAAATGGAATGCATTTCTCTTCACCACAGGAAGTGCGAATAGCCTATGACTCTGGGCAAGTAGGTCTTCATGCCAAGATCAATGTCCGGATGAGGACCAGTGATGGATCATTGAAAAAAGTTGAAACAACCGTAGGAAGAATCTTGTTTTCTGAAATACTTCCTGCCCAGATTCCTTTTTCTGAGATCAATAGAGAGCTAAATAAGAAAGTTCTGACGAATCTAATAGATTTTTGCTATAGGAATGCAGGAAGGAAAGAAACTGTCAAGTTCCTTGACAACATAAAGCAATATGGATTTCTTTTTGCAACAAAATCTGGATTGTCCATTGCTATTGGTGATATGAGAATACCTGCCCACAAGTCATTAACCATTGAGAAGGCGAATGAAGAAATTCAGGAGATTCAGTCTCAGTATAACGATGGTTTGATTACGGCAGGAGAGCGTTATAACAAAGTCATCGATAAATGGGCCCAAATTACAGAACATGTCGCAGATGAAATGATGAAAGAACTAAAGGACGAGGAAGCTTCTGTCAAAGAGGGGCGAAGTTCTGGTGACTTTAACTCCATTTATATGATGGCCGACTCTGGGGCAAGAGGATCTGCTCAGCAGATTCGCCAGTTGGGGGGTATGCGTGGATTGATGGCAAAGCCATCCGGAGAAATTATTGAAACTCCAATTACTGCTAATTTCCGGGAAGGTCTTAGCGTTCTCCAGTATTTTATCTCTACTCATGGAGCTCGCAAGGGATTAGCGGATACCGCACTTAAAACGGCCAATTCCGGATATTTGACGAGACGTCTTGTTGATGTTGCCCAAGACGTCATTATCACGGAAGAAGACTGTGGGACGATGAATGGAATTGATGTCACCGCCCTGGTTGAGGGTGGAGAAACAATCGAGCCGCTCGAAGAGAGAATTCTCGGTAGGGTTTCCTCCGAAGATTTGTATGCTCCTCGATCCTCGGGGAAGAATAAGTCTTCAAAACCCGAATTGCTTCTTCGTGCAGGACAGGAAATTAATGAAGAAGAAGTCGATAAGATAAAAGAGTCCGGGATTGACATTATTAAAATCCGCTCGGTTTTGACCTGCCAGTCTAAACGAGGGGTGTGTGCTGCTTGTTACGGTCGTGATCTCAGTCGGGGCAAACGTGTTGAGCTGGGAGAGGCTATCGGTATTATTGCCGCTCAGTCAATTGGAGAACCAGGAACCCAGTTGACGATGAGAACCTTCCATATTGGTGGTACCGCTCAGGTAGGAAAACAATCGGTTCATGAGGCGAAGAGAGATGGTCTTGTTCGCTATGACAACCTGACTACGGTTAAGAATAATGAAAACTCCAATATTGCCATGTCAAAGAATGGAAAGATCGTTATCATTGACGACGATGGCAGAGAAAAAGAGCGATATTCAGTTGTCTACGGAGCAAAGCTTTTAGTTGAAAATGGACAGAGAGTTACCGTAGGGGCAAAGCTTGTAGAATGGGATCCATTTTCGACTCCTATCATTACTGAGGTGGAGGGAGTTTGTAATTTCAAAGATGTGATTGATCGACAGACCCTAAAGGAAGAAATTGATGAAATTTCAGGGCTCAAAAGTCGCGTGATCATTGATTCGAAACAGAATCTTCGCCCACGTCTGGAGGTTAGGGAAACTGGAACAAAGACCAGAAGGGAATATCCGCTACCAACGGGTGCACATATTCTTGTCGAAGAGAAATCTACTGTCTATCCAGGTGATGTCCTTGCCAAGATTCCCAGAGAGTCAACAAAGACAAAAGATATTACGGGAGGTCTTCCGAGAGTAGCAGAGCTCTTCGAGGCGAGAAAGCCAAAAGAACAAGCTATTATCACCGAGATCGAAGGAACTGTTACCTTTGCGAATACTAAGCAGTCCAGAGGAACGCGAACGGTGAAGGTTGTCAATGATCTGGGTGAAGAAAAAGAATATATCATTCCCAAAGGGAAGCATGTCAGTGTTCATGAAAATGATTGGGTTGAGGCTGGAGAGCCTCTTATGGACGGATCAGTCAATCCACACGATATTCTTACAGTTTTAGGACCTCAAAACCTGATGTCTTACCTTGTCAATGAAGTTCAGGAAGTTTACCGTCTTCAGGGAGTTGGGATCAACGATAAGCATATTGAGGTAATCGTGCGTCAAATGCTTCGTAAAATAAGAATAGACGATCCTGGAGAATCAATTTTCATGGTAGGAAGCCAGGTCGACAGAGGCATTTTTGATGAAGAGAATGAACGATTAGTAGCTGAAGGCAAAAAACCTGCAAGTGGAAGCCCATTGTTACTTGGAATTACGAAGGCAGCTCTTTCCACTGAAAGCTTTATCTCAGCAGCATCCTTCCAGGAGACAACGCGAGTGTTGACTGAAGCGGCAATAAATGGAAAGACCGATGATCTCCAAGGTCTCAAGGAAAATGTCATTGTAGGTAGATTAATCCCTGCGGGAACAGGGTTCCCCAAGTTTAGGAAAACCTATATTCCGCTCGAAGGGGAATCCGAAGTGTCTTGACTTATTTTAGTTTGATCAATAGAAT
>ACXJ01011283.1_pt1 | contig 13502 bp, 12 predicted proteins | sample 870861 | NCBI WGS metagenome assembly ACXJ01 (sample SAMN02954270, study PRJNA29437) | mine drainage metagenome | biome: terrestrial; feature: Richmond mine; material: biofilm; isolation source: combined biofilm from UBA (pink subaerial biofilm) and UBA BS (thick... ... | reverse complement strand
TCCTCTGGAGGGTATCAATGTACTAATGGTGAAGCCCCGCACGCTGCTCAAATGAAGCATTAAGAGAAATACCAGGCTGGCATGACTGTATATGCATGGAAAGATTGCAGTCACGCTTGGAGATCCGGCTGGAATTGGCCCCGAAATTGTGGCTAAATCACTTCCTAAACTCAACGGTGCCCTCAATAGAATTATTGTTGTTGGAAACGTTAAAAATTTCAGGTCTGTCTGCCACAAAAGCGGCATAAGGTCTGACATTATTGATATGGTAGAAGTTGTAGATATTGATTCACCTGAAATTACTCCAGGGCAAGTCCAAAAGGAGGCTGGAGTAGTAGCAATTAAGGCAATTGAAGAGGCAGTGAAGCTCTGGAAATCCGGAATAGTTAGCGGAATATCCACTGCCCCAATAAGCAAGGAAGCCATCAGGTTGGCCGGTTCAAGCGATATGGATCACACCTCCATGCTAAGCCGCCTTACAGGAGGCAAAAGACTGACAACTCTGTTCAGGGCAGGAAATCTCGCAACAACATTCGCCACAAAACACCTTCCTTTGAGGGATGCAATATCAAGAATTACAGGAGAACTGGTATATGATTCCATAGAACTAGCTGACATTTCGCTCAGGCTGCTTGGATCGCCAAGAAGGAGGATAGCTGTGGCCGCCCTCAACCCCCATGGAGGAGAATCCGGGCTTTTAGGCACGGAGGAAAAGGACATAATCCTACCGACTGTAGAGGAGGCCAAAAAGAGGTTCAACGTATATGGCCCTTTTCCGGCAGACTCAATCTATCACAGGGCTAACATGGGCGAGTTCGATGTCGTGGTATCTCTTTATCATGACCAGGGCCACATCGCTTGCAAGATGCTTGATTTCGATGGAACCATTAGCATGAATCCTGGGCTGCCGTTTCTCAGGACATCAGTCGATCATGGAACGGCGTTTGATATTGCCGGGAAGGGAATTGCCAGGGAAAGAAGCATGTATCTTGCAATACAGTACGCTCTTGATATGGCTGATGAGTATTCCGAGAACTTCGCAGCAATACTATAGATCACTTTCATCCAAGGTCGCAAGCCAACCTGCATTTTGATTTATACATAACACTAAAATCTGCTGAGTACACTTTGTAGTATGAAAAAGTATACCACAGTCTCCGCAAAAATACAGGAAGAAGAAAGGGAGGAAATAAAGAACTCGGGATTAGATCATACAGAAATTATCAGGAAGGCTGTGCATGAAGAGATAAGGAATGCAAAAAATAAAACCTTGATAGAAAAAAATGAACAAAGTTCGCCCGATAATATCGAAATTGAATCTGGATGAAATAATATCTGACATTCACAAGGACAGATTAAGATGAAGCTACTGGACTCATCTGCAATATTTAATCTATTCATAAACGGTAAATTCAATGTACTTTTGTCTTCTGCAACTATTCCGCTTGCGAAATCTGAAATTGGGAACGTTATATGGAAGAATTATAAAGTTAGAAATAGAATTTCGAAGAAAGAAGCTGACGATGCTGGAATGGTCTTATTTGATTTGATTTATTCTATGGAACAGATCAACCCGGTTCCGGTTTCAATGATAACATTAGCATTAGAAAAAAAAGCCTCACCCTCTAGATTCGTCATGTCTAACGTCTGCAATGAATGCTGGTTACGATCTTGTTATGGATGATATTGGATTAGAGAAGACTGCGGGAGTGCTGGTGCATACAGAAAAGAGCCATGAAATATATCAATCATATCCTGATGCATAATTTAGCGGGGATTATCTTTCATGCTTGTTATAACGGGCCGGTAGGGAATTGATTAAAGTCTTAAGCGAATACATTGATTTATAACAAAAGGAAAGAATGTTATTATATATTTGGGCCACTTACAAATAAGGGATTCTGTGGTAAAAAGGGATNNTGTCAATTCTGGCTTTACGGAAGNAGNNAAAATGGCTATGGCGGACATGCAAAGGAACTGGATACCAGAAGGATGAGGGGACCAAAACCTAAACCTGAGGATTTCGAAAAGGATGTCCTTGACAAAATTGCTCAGATGGTTGAGCCTGATCTGACCATCGCAACCAACTTGCACAAAATGATTAAGGAGATAGCACCCGGTCTGACTTCAAGGACATGGTACGGGATGCCGGCCTATGAAAAGAATGGGTCAGTTCTTTGCTTTTTCCAGGAGAGACGTAAGTTCAAGACGAGATACGCTACTGTAGGTTTTAGTGATAAAGCGAAATTAGATAACGGACCTATATGGCCTACCACATTCGCCGTAGTTGAATGGAACCAGGAAGTTAGTAAGAGGTTAAAGGAGTTAATTACAAAAGCAATTTCTTAGTTAGAAAATATCCTTCATACTGTGATTCTGAAACCTACTTTTTATCGTTTTAGGCGAACAGTCCATTTCATGCATAAGGTTGATTTCTCAATCGATGGCCATAATGCGTTTTTTTGCTGGCCCCAGTGTGAATAGTACAAATGGTATGATGGGTGAAGCTAGAGGACGAGATTCATTGGAGTACAATGTACATCTATTATGGTGGCTTAAGGGCGGAAAGCTTCTTTAGGAGTTCGTCAAATACCAAATTCCTTTTTTCATGGGATAATCGAAATACTGTTTTGATTATCGCAGCATTTGTAATAGTAAAGACATAATTCAATTTAATCACACTATCTTGGGCAGCTCCTTCACTTTTCAATATACTTATGCCACTCATTCTGGTGTTAGTTGTTATACCTGCTATGATAATGTTCCCAAATTCCTCGAATAATATGAGGGCAGGCCGAATTTTAAAGTCATCTGAATCAGTGAATTTTACTCTTGTTAATATGACATCTCCAGGCTCAGGCACGTTCCCACCCAGAGTAGTCGCCTTCTCCCCATAGCTCTTTCATCCTCTCTTCCTGGGCCTTCTGCACAAACGTTTCAAACTCACCACTCTCTCTCACACTTTCTATAAGATTAAGAATTATCTCGCTATAGGTCTCCCGCCGATATCTTTTAAACTTTTTAAGCTCATCAACAACCGACCTATCCAGTTGAATTGTTGTTATGCCCGATTTCGACACTATGTGTTATCTATATTTTGTATATAATCATTTATACTCTCTTATATAGTACATTAAGACTCATCATTGAATTATATGGAATATAAACCAATCTCAAGTAACTTGATTTCCTTAAATCACGCTTAATAAATTCTATTTTGAATCACTTACACTTTCACGTGGAAGATCCTGCATTCAATCTTATGCTTTTACCTATAAGGTATCATAGTAATAGCCAGAATGGACCGGTCGGTATTTGATTAATGTTTTAAGGGAATACTTCTCTAATGATATTGGTACATTCTTGTAAGAAGCTCAAAAGTTGACTCAGATTAGCCTTAGCGTTTGAATAAGATAGCTGATCTTTTATGTGCATCGTCCTATTCCTTATTTCCTTGTAATTTTTCACCTTGTCCCAATCATCCTGACTAGAAAGTCTACTTTTAAGGAAATAATATAAGGCTAGCTCTTGCCAAAATTCGAATTCATCGTATATATCTGTGTAGAATCCCTTTTTCTTAGCTTCGCTGAACTTTTTATCCAACTCCTGAAAGTTGAAGTTACTGCTCAACCCATTATTGTCAACTATATTGGAAATTTGCCCAAACTGCCCTGAAAGAAATGATTGGTAATTCTGCGAACTTGCTTGTTGCTCACGTCTGAAATATTCGCGCATAGCTGATTCAGCATAGAGAGAGGTTGCATAAACAGGAAGGAACGATAGCAACTTATTCAAATCTGATCTATTGACAAAGCCCACAATACTGTCGTACTCTAGGACAAAATAAAATCCAGATTTCTCAAGGTAAGACATTAAGGCCGCTATTCCCGTATCCCCTGCCAAAATGTTTTCCTTCTTTATTTCTTGCACACTGTCCGTGTCACGTTCGAAAAAACGATGCAGGTTATTTGAATCTCCAATTGGGACGACATCATAATCGAATGTGGCCGAGCGTTGCCTGGCCTGTTCTATACTATCGGCATAAGTCAGATCCCTTGACCCAGTCATTATGTCCTTTACGTTGAACATTCTGTCAACCTGAAAAATTGCCCAGTCATAATTAGGTTGAGGTTGATTCATAGATTAGGAATGCCAGTTCTGGTTTAACTCCTTTGATGGTGAGCTGGCACTTAATGTGTGAAGAACATCGAGTTTACACATTACATATAATATTTGTAGCTTGTTGGAAAATCCTTTACATCCTGCATGGTGGACTCAGAGAGGATTTCTCCCACTTTTCTTGAAACAGAAATTGTAACTGGCATCCTCGTGTTAAAATCTGCATTATTCCAGTCAAGTTTTGTCAATGCCATGATATCCTTAGCTATTTGTTCTTGACTGGAGTCTAGACGATACGTCTTCAACAAAAGTGGTGTCGGCACAGAGCTTCCTTTATAGGTATCCATTAATGGAACGTAGCCGGTTGTATATAGAATAGACTGATCTCCAGAATAAATGAACGTGCCTCTTATAGGCGGGTATATTTCGCCTTTGGGAAATAGTCTTATACGGGAATGTTCGTTTATATGCACATAATCCACAGTCTCAATATTTCCCAAAGCCTCATTGAAGCCTTCAATTTCTTCGTCTCTAAAGGCAGATGACTTATGGATTACTACCCGTTTCGGGTCTAGATTGTTGCGTTGTCTCTTGTATAGCGAAATTACATCGGTAATGATCTCATTTGCGAGTTCTGGACTTGTTAGAAATGGACTCCCTCTGTTCGTGCTATCCCATCTGAAAGGCCTTCCGCGGATAACCTGGCTCTCTCCTGTCCTTAGATACACATGAGCCATACTGCAGCGTAAATTTGACTGTTTATCTTTGATTTCCCTGTAGAAGGAAAGACCAACATAGCAAGTTTCATCATCCAGCGATGAAAGCTTCCATGGTGTTCCTGTTGCTTTGTAGTACGAGGCCACTGCAAAATTCCAAGCAATGGTTGCAGAATCTTGGTTTGATGCGCCAGATCCTAGAGTTCCTGGTTTGATTATCTGGGAAACCAGACTTCCATGCTTGAATGCAGACACCTTTATCGCGTGGTGAAAATTGAACAATGGTATCTCATCACCAAATTTCTCTGTCTTTCTCTGATACAGTATTGTATCTGTCTTTGAAAAAGGGTCCTTGCATAGGTCTATCGTTTTCGGTGATAGAGGCAGGTACACAATATCTGGGTTCGGGTCGGTTGTGGTAGACAAATCGGACAGTTTCTGATCGTACATCTCGAATAGCCTTTCGACTCTCTTTTTCCGGCTAGAAAGGTCTCCCAGAGCATTGATGTCTTTCTCATCAATAGGCTGGAAACTAGAGTCATCGAACTCTATCTTGAATCTGAGTGGCCCTGAAAGATTTAATCCGGGGAAGTCTACCTCTCTCCTATTCGAAGCAAGGTCCACCTTGCCGCTAATCCTAACTTCAATCGTTTCCGTCCAGTTTTCCAAGAGTTTCTTAGCATTCCTTGTTCCTATAATTCCCGCTTTGACTATTCGAGATTCCTCTTTTCCTCTTGTTAGCCTTCCATAAGGGCCAAAATTTATGAGCCCAATGCGAGGGTCTATCGAAGACTTGTCTCCTCCGAAGAAGAGTTCAGGTTCTTTAATCAAAGTGTTATTCATCGTTATCCTCTTGGTCGTATTCTTCCAGCAGAGCCTGATTGGAAGGGAGAGTAGCTGGTCTCCATCCGAAATTCATTTCCCATAGTTTGCCAAACTTAAAGCCTTGAACCCAGTTTTCCTGCTCTAATCCTAAAAATTGAGATTCCAAGAGATAATAGCGCCAGAACCTGATGCTGGATAGCCTATTTGAGGACCTGTTAAAGATAGGGTTTCTGAATTTGTTATCTATTGCGGACTTGATGTCTCCATCGAACAACGCTACACCGTCAGAACTGTATTCTTTTCTTGGAATCAATTCTACAAACCACTTTCCCCAGTACCTCCTAGCCGATGCCTCTACTGCGTGGTGAAAAATAAAGTTCAGGACTTCTGGATTGTCTTTCTTATAGTAGGGGATGGTCACCTCCTTATCCTTCCCGCGCTGGGTCTTGCAAAGGCGCTTCTCGAACATTCCGTTGCTGTTTCGTACGGGTTCGAAGAAGAATAGGCTACTTTCTGGGGCTCTTCTGACACCTTTCTGCCAGAATAAGCGTCGCAGGTGCTGATTCATCAACCACACTATGAATTGCTGGTTTTTGTTATCGTCCAACGCTACCTCAAAGGGTTTGCCTACTGCGATCTCCTCGAATTTGTTGTCAGATATCAGATCATGAAAAGTGTAGATAGCGCCATCTTTCCCAACCAAAAAGGGAGGGATAGGTCGTTTCTTTGCATCATAGTGCCTATAAATCTCTTTGGAATCAGAATACTTGACCGTCAGTCCGTAATATGCGCTTGGGGGGTTAAACTCTACCAAGTTGGAAATTAGCGTGGTCCTCTCTTGAATAGGGAAAGATCGTCTCGTCACTTCAGTGATGAGGCTTTGAGCATACCCTTCCAACGAAAGTTTGCTGTGCTTTCTTTTGTCGGCTGCTGCCAATTTGAGCATCTCGCCGCTTCCTTCCCAGACTTCTATTTTTCTAAAGAAGTTGAATATCTCCTTTGGGTCCGCGTTGTTTATCAGATCCTTGCTCTCTTGATCAATTTTATCTTTGAATTTGCTGATGAATACTTCAACGGATTTCCTATTACATTTAGAGCCGTAAATCTTTTGAAATTCGTTTTTCTTGGAGATAGCCTTAGCAAATATGAAAAACTTGAACTTTTCATTCTGGTCTAGTTTCAGCCAGTCCAATAAGTATTTAACAACCTCTTGACCCAGTTTATCATCAGAAGCACTAATAGTAGTCGCTTTAGATTCTACAAGGGTTCTCTCGCCCACAGAAAGCGAAGGGTTAATGAAGACCATATCGGCGAGATCACCCTCTATGTAGGAATCGGAGATCTGAGAATAGCCCTCTGTATCCAAGAATTCCCTGATTGCGTCTTTGTAGTTCTCCGATGACCAGTTGAGAGATTCTCTAGCCTTACCTATAGAGTGTATAGTCATTCAATGAACTAAGCAATCAAACACGTATAATTCTTTCCTTTGAATTGCAGTATTCTGAAATGACCATTCCTTGCTTTTCGCCTACCTTTTTCCAAAAGGTATGGTCGCAGTGCCGCGCAGCTATTGTACCCGGAATAGTTGAGAAGCAGCACGGCACGAGAACCCCTCATATTGTGTAATCCCGCACTGAGCGTAGCGGCATTGTGCGGTCAAGAATTCCCCCTCCCCTATCCCCTCTAATTGCACTCCGCAGGAGAGAATAATGTGCCCGAAGCGAGCCGGAAGTCTTGCGTAGCAAGACCGAGTGGTGTAAGCGTTAGCGGTGGGTGGTGTGAACACCAAGCGTAGCGAAGGTGTGAAACACCACACATACACCACGAGCGGCGAGCACAGGACACCACCCTGAAAGAGCAGAGCGAATGAGGGGCTCTTCGAAGAAGAGTGCAAGCCGGAAATCAAAAGAGGGGTGGATTGCGTAAGCAAGACGGGGTGAATTTTGATTGGAGGCGAAGCATGGCGTCCTGTGCTCGGCGTGCAGGTGAGCTGAGGGCACATACTAATTGGCGAAGGCTAAAAGAGGGGTGGCTGAGTGTAACGAAGTCGGGGTGAATTTGAGCCGAAGTGGTAGCAATGTATTTGTTGTGTAAAACGCTATATTATAGAAAAAATGTTCTTCACATCATCAATCCAATACTTCCTGTAGCTTTCTCCAACTTCATTTATATTATCGGTTTTCATGAATAAATACACTTTTACGGAGAAATCACTGTATTTAAACTCTTTTTGCGAATCACCTTCCTCAAACAGTTTCCTGAAATAATCAGCTTTATGCTGGTAGTCTGTATATTTAGTGCTCTTAGGATCTACAAACACAATTCTATATTCATTTCCTTTCTTAAGCCAGAATATAAAATCAGGAGAGTAATCTCTAAGCTTGTTTTTCACCTGATCGTAGTATGGTATGTTTACTTTATCCAAACTCTCATCGATCTTGGAAAAGACCCACCAGTCTAGTTTTAGATCCTTACCTCCATCATCAGACACATAAGAATCTAGATCGTGCACGAATTTTTTTTCGCTGTCAACCTTAATTATGTGACTTATGAAGTCGGCTTTATCGCTAACTGATAAAATTATTGGTAAATAATAATGGTGTGCTAAATTGATTAGCTCTATTTTGCTCTCATCATAGTCAAATAACACTTTCTTTTCTATTTTTGTTAATTTTTCAATTTTAGAAGTATATTCATCTATATCTATCTCTTTTGATTCGAACTGGCGTTTGAGTTCTTTCTTCAATAGTTCCGGATTTTTGAATTTTCTGACTTCTTCTATTTTTTTAGTAAGTTCCTTTTTTTTCTCATCAGAGACCACCTCAATGCTTATTTCTTTAAAATGAACAATCTCGTTTTCTAGTTCCTTAAACTTATCCATTTCTTTTAATGATGTGTTAAGGTGATCCATAAGATTTGCTAGTTGGTTGAAAGCATTCTTTGAATCATTTTTGGTGAAATTGGTTTCACTCAGGTAGCCATGTAATTTTTCTAATGTAACTGGTCTAGTTCTTTCGTTATATATTGCATATATGACCCTATCATCCTCAATCCAATCAACATAATCTTTCAATAATCTAAAATTTCCATGAAATTTGGGTAGGTCTTTTATTTGAACTTCAGTCTTTTCTTTATAAACTGGTAAAAGAAGGGTGGGCTTAAAGTCAAATTCACTTTTTCTTACATCGACCAATTCCCCCGCCTTTTCACGCTCAAATTTTATGCTATCCATAATTTCTCGAAGATTCTGTTCGTTCGTACCAAACACAAACAATGTCTCTAACAATGATATTGAACTTTCTAGTTTCTTTTCCTGTATTAAGGATAGTAATTGCTTTGCCTGAATATCTCCATTTTTTGATAAGGTATGCATCCTTTGGCGTTTGTCAGTGAAAGGTTCGATTCTTACTCCTCTTCCAAGCGATTGAAGGACGTACTTCTTTGCATCTCCCGTTCCTATATTAACAAAAACCATTACATTTGGTCTGTTAGAATCCCAACCCTCGTAAAAGGCCCTTGAACCCATGAGTATGTTAATAGTGCTATCTTTACTATTTAGATTTTTAAAGAAACTATCTTCTACTGGATTCTCATTTATCTCGTAATCCGCCAAAGTCTCCTTTAACCATTTTGTTATATCGCCAATCTTCATTGAAGCAAAGTACCTATCTGAGGTTTTCAACTTAAAAGCTAGCTCTTCCTTGTTTGCCTGTGTTTTAATAACTTCTATTTTGCCAGGACGATCGGAATTGTAAACGAATTTCAAAACATCATAGAAGCTTAAATTCACAAAATCAGTAGGGTTTAAAGATAATTTTTGATTCCCAAATACATATGCAGGATTAGTTTTTAGCTCTTCTATAACGGATGCTTTAACTGTGTCAAATTTGTTTTCATCGATCCTGTTGAGTGCTATTTCTCCTAATGTTTCGAAAAATATTTGAAGGTCAGATTTCTCGATATTGGTAGTGTTCCCATACAGGACCAGCATTGGATTATGATAAATATCAGGGGAAAGGATTGATATATTTTCACAGGCTTTTTTCACCATTGCTAGAGTTATTAGGGTTTTCATAACGACATTTTTTCTCTCTTCCAGGTCAGTGTCGTTATCTGCTCTATCAAAAACTTCCAGGCTCTGTTGGGAAACGTAAGTATTCTTTCCGTACCCTTTCTCTGTAAAAGCTTCTAGGTTGAGGTTAAAGACCGTTGTTATTAGGTCCCATGCATCAGTAAATGTAGCGGAGAAATTGAATAGAAAACCGTTGCGTGACAATATTGAGTAAAAAATCTGTCTTTTAGAATCTTCTTTGTTGCCTTTATGTGCCTCATCCAGGATAATGTACCAGTTGCCATTGTTTTCAATATCTTCAAAGGAAAGTAGTTTTTCACTGGAGACATCTGATATTAAATCTGAGCGGTAAATGAATATATTTACGTCATCTCTGTTTAACAATAGATTGTGCTTAACATTATCATACTCTTTCAAATCCCAGTATCTTATCTTTAAGGAAGAGTATGAGTTGAATTCATCAATATGGGCCTTAATTTGATTGATCAAATCTTCCCTGTACGTTAGAAAGAGAATATCCTCATCGGGAATTAACCCATTTTTTTTCAATTTATACAAAGTTTCTATAAGTTTAACAATAACGAGGCTTTTTCCACTTCCAGTGGCCATCCAGAACCCCATTCTATTCGTAAAGTTAAAAAAGGGGATTCTGTGTTCCGCTGGAGAATAATATCTCTTAGCAATAGAGAATAAATGACTACTTTTAATTGAAATACCTAGTTCGTCGGCATACCTTATATTTGTCTTTATTACCGTGAATAGCTTCTTCTTGCCTTCCAACATGTTTTTCCTATAGTCTGTTTCAGGATAATTCAAAAGGTTGGAATAATAGTGATACATAAATTTTATAGCGCTTCTGAGTGCATCTTTTTGGTAATCATATAAAACTTTTTTATCAGAGAATCTGTCGAATTTAAATTCCCAGGAGTCTGGAAGGGTTTCAAACGTAATGTCGGTGATTATCTTTTGGTAAACAGGCCTTTCATTTTCAGTGCTAGGCATCTTACCACCAAATTAAAGGTTTAATTGTCTTGAAGTCCACGTTAGAATAATCTATTCGTTCATCATCCTCAAATATTACTGCATTTTCCTCTATCCGTTTTATGAATTTTCCTTTCAGGTTGGATAGGGTCTCCGCGATGTCTATGTTAGGATATATTTCGTCAAATTTCATATTTATTTTATTCTCTTTATAGTCAATTTCCATTTTATCAAGCATTTTTTTGTCTTTAAGAAATACGTACTGGTTGTATATATCATTATTATCTAAATCAAAGAACGGTTCTGAATTGCTATAGTGAACATTTCTGAGCGTTTGTTCGTACTGTTCAAGTTCATAATATTTAAAAAACCCGCCTCCATTCCAATTTATGTCATTACTCAAATGTGGCTTTCTAATTACTGGACTGTGAATGACCCGAAATTTCTTATCTCCACGCAATACTATTTTCATTCTTCCTAGAGCGCCGATCTTTCTAATCACTGCGATAATCTCATTCTTTGTCTCAGATACGACCTCTACGATAGATGGATTATCACGGTTTATTGAATCTAGGTCTATTTCACTATCTTGATCTTCATTGTCATCTTGAGAATTAGGCTTTTTTATTTTCACCAAATCCAAATATGTTTCATTGAAATATTCCCCCATCTCAATTCCTACCCATTTCCTAGAAAGTTTTTGAGCAACACTTGTAGTTGTACCGCTTCCCAAAAAGCAGTCAAGTAAAACATCATTCACATTAGAAGAGGTCTGAATAATTCTCCTAAGTAAATTCTCCGGCTTCTGGTTACTAGCAAAGGATAAACTTTCTGTTATTCTCGGTTCACTATATTGAAAAGAATAAATATCATTCCAAATGGTACCTTTTGCTTTTACGTCATATTTCACTTTCTCTTTAATAAACCGCCCTTCTTTCCACTTTTCAATGTAGAGGTCATTCTTACTATCTCCAAGAATGTCAAGCCACCCTAAATTATTGCCGTCTTTTTCTAATAACTCGTATGCTTTATGGAATATGGCCTTTTCTGTTTTTGTATAATAATGAATGAAATCTGCTTGTCGAATCCAATTTAATGCTTGAGATTTATAACCTGAAATGTTTTCACCAGTATTCCATGTTATTTTAGCTCTAAAATTAGTTTGTCCAAAAATACTGTCCAATAAAATTCTTCCATAATGTTCAGATATGTGGTCTAGATGCAAATATATGTTTCCATTTACATTCAATAAAGAACTTGCTAATTCTAGCCTATTCTTAATCATCGTCAACCATGAAGAAACTTGAAAATTATCAAGGAAAATAAAGTCTTTTCCGGTGTTGAACGGAGGGTCTAAATAAATAAGTTTGATTTTCTCTTGCCACTTTGTTAGAATTGTATTCATCGCTTGATAATTCTCAGAATGTACTAGCCAGCCATCTAACTCCCTATCTAAATTGTCGAAAAGTTGGAGAATTTTAAGCTCAAGATCTTTAAAGTATCTTGTATCAATTGGTAGCGTCTCATAATTTTCATTTAGGGTTTCTGCAGTATCTGTAGCATTTTGAGCAATAATTAAGTTTTTATCGAACTCTTCATCAATAACACCTAAGGTTTTCCACTCTTCTACTTGGTCTTTAAAATTTTGATGTGTCAGAATTTCTTTTATTAACTCTATACCTCCACTATTGTTTGCTATTTTATCTAATGTTATAACATAATTAGAATTTAGAACGAATTTGGGTTTATTCCATATCCTCTTAAGTTCGTCCTCAAATTGTGATACAAAGTCTATAACGTTGTAAGCGATATTTTTTAAGACCTTTAACTGCTTGAGCCTTTTCTCCGAATAATCGCTCTCGTCGTCGAATAGGTAGTTCTTTAGCCATAGGTCAAACTGCTCTTTTAAAAAACCATTTGCGTCTTTATTAATGAAATAATCAACTTCTGTCTGCTTTTTAAATATTTTAAAAAGTTCATCAAGCTGTTCTTCATTGAGGTTTATACTGTTTCTTTTCAACTCTTTCAACATTTCAGAGATTTTTGTCTCCTTTCCGTGTTCGGAATATTGAGGTTTAAATGTTATTATTCTATCATTTACACTTTCTAGTTGAAAAATTATTACTCTTTTCTCATTTGATTTTTTCCCCTCGATTTGTGATGCGTCAAATTTTACAGTTAAGGCTAATCCATCAACAGAATAATCAACCGAAATGCTCTTCCAAAGATTATCCGTCTTCACATAATAAAGCTTAGAAGTTTTCCAGAATAATATTACGTCCTGAGTGTTTGTGTATATTTTCTCATATATTTTGGATTTGAGAGGAGTATAGCTGAAATATATGCTACCAGATTCTGAAAAATAAGTTCCAAAAAACGTATGAAGTTTTTCAAACATTTCTCCTCTGAACTCTGGAATTTCATTAGTTTTTCCATTTATATCTGCTTTTAATTCCTTGAGAATCTTTTCAAAGTATGTAGATTTTATTTTCATGAGGTTTATATAGCCTGAATATCCCTCGACCTTTGCTCCTAAGAATATATTCTTCAAATCTTGGTAAAATTCATCATCATTTCTGGTCATTTTAAAACCTCTTTCTAAGTTCTCCAGATACAATAGACTCATCCGATAATAATATTTGTGACTCCATTGTATAATATCTGCCTATCTTCTTCTTTATTAGCGTGATGAGACCGAGATTCTGTAAGTAGTTCACGCTCTGGAAGAATGTTGACTTGCTCACACCTCTGAGGAGCATGTTGCCTGACGCTGAAACCTCTGAATATGC
>ACXJ01011207.1_pt1 | contig 13535 bp, 12 predicted proteins | sample 870861 | NCBI WGS metagenome assembly ACXJ01 (sample SAMN02954270, study PRJNA29437) | mine drainage metagenome | biome: terrestrial; feature: Richmond mine; material: biofilm; isolation source: combined biofilm from UBA (pink subaerial biofilm) and UBA BS (thick... ... | reverse complement strand
GTTGCAGTTCTTGGCATGTTAACTGTAAATACACTTTCTATTCTCTATACATTTTCGGCCAGAAATATAAAAGATCCAGGGATGATATCCNNNNCCCTCTCCTTTGTAAATTTTGTCCAGAACATAATAGGCGCATTCAGCCCAACGATTTTCGGAATATTTGCCAGAGTAATTGGATACAGTGTTTCCTGGTCACTAATTGGCCTGATGGGCCTTGTCGGGGCTGTTTCTTTCATATTCCTTAACAGATCAGCCCTTAATGTTCCCAAGGAAACTGAAATAACAATATCAGAGCCAGATTGAACCATTTATTAGATTGGACATGATCTGAGATGGATCACAGGTGCTGTTCAGAGAAGCTGTAGAAACGTTCACCAGAATGTCCGAAACAAGAAAGAGGACGGAGCTGGTAGACCTTATTGCAGAAATGTTTTCTCGTGCAGACAAAGACTTGCGTGTTCTTGTATACATAACCCAGGGAAAAGTTGGACCAGATTACATGGGGATTGAACTTGGTGTAGCAGACGAAATTATAATATCTGCTCTTTCAAGGGTATCTGGAGCAGACCTGGAACATATACAGTCAGAATATGCAAGGCATGGAGACCTCGGGATAGTGGCAAAATCTCTCATGGGGGCAAAATCTCAGGGTTCTCTATTTATGGAAGAAATTTCTGTCAGCAGCCTTCATGAGAATCTCCTTTCTATTTCAAGGTTGTCGGGACAGGGGAGCGAGGAAAACAGGATCAGGGCAATAATGGGGCTTCTAATCAACAGTACACCTGACGAAGCCCTGTATATCACTAGAATAGTTACAGGGAGGCTCAGGCTTGGAGTCTCGGATGCAACAATCCTTTCAGGTTTGGCGAAGGCATTTGCAGTTGAAGACAAATCAGATGAGATAGAGGAGGCATTCAATTTTCACCCTGACATGGGTGAAATTGCCTCTCAGTTGCAGAAAGGACAGATAGATTCGGTCCTGAGCATGGGCCCAACTCCAATGATTCCTGCTAAAGTTATGCTTGCCGAGAGGCTCCCTGAAATCTCAGATATAATTAACAAGATGGAGGGAAAAGCAGCATTTGAATACAAATATGATGGAATGAGGACTCAGATCCACCTCTACAATGGGGAGGTCAGGATATTTTCACGTGGTTCAGAGGAAACAACCCGTAACTTTCCAGACATTATTTCTGCATTCAAAAATACATTCAAGTGTGAAAGTTGCATACTGGACGGCGAGGCAGTCCCCTATAACGCCGAGACCGGAGAACTCTATCCATTTCAGATGGCATCCTTAAGGCGAGGGCGGATCCATGAGATAGAAAAGGTCAGCAAGGACGTCCCTCTGGCAGTATTTCTATTTGACATAATCTATCTGAATGGAGAAACATTGCACAAACTTCCCTACAGTGAACGGAGGCAGAAACTGGAGGAGATTTTCACTGAAAATGAGAATTTCAGGCTTGCAAAACGCCTCGTAACCGATTCGGAGAAAGAGGCGTCGGATTTCTTCGAACAGGCCATAAGTGAAGGATGCGAGGGGCTCGTCGCCAAGAAAGTATCCCCGGATTCAGTATACAGGGCGGGAGCCAGGGGCTGGTTGTGGATCAAGTTCAAACGTGACTACCAGTCAGAGTTCAATGACTCCCTTGACCTTGTGGTAATTGGCGCCTTTTACGGACATGGCAGGCGAAGTGGAAAATACGGTGCACTTCTGATGGCTGTTTACAACAGTGAGGAGGACACATATGAGAGTGTATGCAAGCTTGGCTCGGGCTTCACCGATGATGTACTGGCGCAAATGCCATCCATGTTCTCCGACAAAATACTGCAGGATAAGCCACCGAGAGTTGCCTCAGATATGGAACCGGACGTATGGATATATCCGTCGGTTGTAATGGAGGTGATTGCAGCAGAAATAACGATGAGCCCCATTCACAGATGTGCATTCGGAGTCCTTAAGCAGGATGCTGGCCTGGCATTAAGGTTTCCAAGATTCACAGGCAGGTTCCGTGGCGATAAAAAACCTGAGGATTCAACATCAACACATGAAATAATAGAAATATTCAAAAATCAGAAAAAGAAATCTTGATGGAGGATAAACCTCCCGAATTAAATATTGTTGAAATTAATCGTAGTTGTCGTTGTCTCTGCCACGGCCGCCCCTGTTGTTGCCGCCGTAGTAGCTCCTTCCTCTGCCGCCGTTTCCGCCGCCAAAGTTTCTGTGATTCCTGAAGGTGTTCTCATGTTCCTTCTCGCTGAGGTCAAAGGACTCATTTACTTCTGACACCTCCTCATCACTTTCCTTCATGGAGCCGTATTTTCCAACATTCAGTCTCATGTGGCCTCTCACCAGTGAGATGTAGCCGTTGTCAATCTGAAGTGTCTTTCCACTTGCAGCCTGATTTGCCTGATCTCCCCACAGTGAAAGAATGATCTTTCCTGTATCGTCTCCGATATAGACCTCGGTAACGGATTTTTCCTCTCCAAACCTGGTCTGTATGGCTCTTGGCTCTCCTACGCTAATTACTTTCCCCAAAACATTTACTCTTCTGGATTCGGGGTTCAAATCCTTAATTTTGGTAATTCCGTCCATTCTATTACTTCCTTGTCTGTATGGAAGACAGCTCTATATTTCCACTCTGTATATAAATAATCTGCATTGAATACCTCAATCGAGAAAGCAACAGAGAGGACTCAGTCCACAATACCCTCCATCAATTCAACATATGGTTCTTCTGTGGAAAGAGACATTCTGCTGTTCATAGGGATGAGCATCTGGCTATCCACATTATGGCCGAAAGGAAGGCCATAAACGGATGGTTTCTGCAATTCATTGATGTACATTTGCACTATATCCTCAATATATGGCATGGGCTCTTCCGCTTCTGCAATCTGCTTGAAATCACCAAAGGCAAATCCCGAAAAGCTTTCAAGTATCCCTGAAAGTTTCATCACTGAAAAGTATCTGTCCAGATCCCCCGATGTTATTCCTGTGTCTTCAATGAAGAATATTTTGCCGGCACTGGAAGGGAGGTAATTTGTTCCGATAAGTGAAGAGAAAACTGAGATGTTGGTGCCTGTAGATTTTCCCTCAACTTTTCCTCTGAAGATATACTTGACCACATTGTCAATGAACTGTGTCAGATCTGTGGAGCTGCCGGAAAGGACATCCAGATATTTCTTGAATGTTGCCTTGCTGTACTCCTCAGGGTCAGATGCTGGCATTGGGCCGTGAAACGTAACAAGACCGGAGAGTTTGTTGAATGCCATGTGAAGAGCGGTAATATCGCTGTAGCCGACAAATATCTTCGGGTGTTCCCTGATCCTGTCGTAATCCAGCATTGGCAGGATATGTATTGATCCATAACCTCCTCTGGCGCAGAATATTGCATTTACGGAATCATCAGTGAATGCATCCATTAGCTCAGCAGCCCTTTCTCCTGGTGGTGCGGCAAGCGAATTCCTCTGGACCAGTTTCCTTATGTTCTTGCCAAGTGAAATGCGGTATCCAAGTTTTGTCAACCTGGATACGCTCCTTGATAGCGCCCTCATATCTGGTGCACTGGCCGGGGCTATTATCCTTATCTCGTCACCTGGCTTCAGTGACGGCGGCCTGACTGATTCCTTAATCTCCCTGTAACTCTCCCCTGCGTTTCCGCTGTACATTGAACTCATCTCTGATATCTGGGATATGCTTTGATGCGTTTAAAGCTGACATGACAGTCGCAAGGATAGCCAACTTCAGATTTTCGGCATTTTTACTTGGTTCTGCAGCAAGCCTGAATTCCTCAGTATGGCCGGATATCCCTCTGTAGCCAATTGGCATGTCGATATGGCCTGTGGGGGCAACCCATGATATGTTTGCCTCATCTGTGCTGCCTGACGGGATATAATCTGAATTATGTGCATTGTACGGAGTTATACCCATCTTTCGAAGTTCATCATAGATTATTGAGTCCAGTTTCATGTTTGGAAGATAATCCCTGTAAAGCGGAGTTATTTTTCTGCAGGTGAGGCCGGCACCATATGCCTCTGCTATGGATCTGGCACTCTTTTCNANCTTCTCTGCAAAAATTTTAACAAAACCAGAGGAGGTTGACCGGATCTCAACCTGCAATACTGCCCTATCCGGTATAACATTTGTAGCCCTTCCCCCCTCTGTAATTATCATTCCAATGACGAGATGCCTGTCATTTTTTGCCCAGCCACGAAGGCTGTTTATTGCAACATATGATGAAACAGCAGCATCCAGTGCATTTACTCCCTGTTCAGGGGAATCTGCTCCATGTGCCTCCTTTCCTTTAAATTCCAATTCTAGCGTCAGATCGGCCAGCGCACCTGACCCAACCCCCCACCGGTCATCGGGGTGGAATCCGAAGTACATGTCCACTCCTTCAGCATACCCTTTTTCCGCAATTATTGCCTTGCTGCCTGCATATTCCCCAATTCCCTCCTCGGAAGGGGTACCCAGAACAGTAACCGATATATTGCCTGATAGTCTGGAGAGCAGGACGGCGCTGGCCACTGCCCAGGCTGAAATAAGGTTATGCCCGCAGGAGTGACCGTTTGGAAGGGCATCATACTCTGCAAGAAACCCCACAGATGGTCCACCTCTGTTTATTGTGGCTCTGAAGGCAGTTTTCATGCCGGCATATGGCTTTTCAACTGTGAATCCTTCTTTCTTAAGGAAATCTGATAGCAGCTGTGATGACCTGACTTCTGCGCTACCCAGCTCCGCTAGATTGTAAATCCTACTGGAAATTTCCAGTATTTCTGGCATTAATTTCTCAATTTCAGATTCTGCACCTGGCATGCAATATTATTTCAACGGACTGTAATTACTTATCCTTCACAATAGGAGATCCGGGTTTCTATCGATTCGTAGAATACTGATAAGGTTACCATGGATTCCGTTAGAACAGTCCGTCCAGAATGTTTACTGTCCATGGAAGGACATTTCGGATAAAACTTGGGCCGTGATGGGCAAAGAAGTCCAGTTTTCCAGGTGTTTTGAAAAGATGGCCCTGGCGCATGGCAGTGATCCCATCCCAGCCTCTTTTCTTCATCAAACCTAATACTGTAGAATCATCCACAGACTGGTACATTTTTGGTTCGTAAATTATCAGTTCTGGATCAAAATACTTCACCTGATCAAAGTCAGGCTCTATCCACTCCTTCTTCCGATCCCAGTATGGTGTGCTTATGCCCAGTATTTCAAGTGCGTCAGTTATATAAGACTCTGACCCAAATGTTACAGGGCCACCCAGATCAATTTCATAATAGCCTCTTATTTGGGTATGTCTCCTGAGGCCGGATATTATTTTGAGAAGCTCAAATTCCATCAGCCTTGCTTCATCTGAACGGTTTACCACGACACCTACTTTTGATACAAGGTCGACTATTCCTGCCACTGATGACGGGAGCTCAAAATTGAAAACAGTAAACTCCTTTTTCAGTCTTGCGCTGAATTCACTCTGGAACCCGGAAATTGTCATGATCAGATCTGGCTTAAGTTCTCTCAAAACCTCCATTCTCGCGGAACCGTAACTCCCAACCTTTCTTATGCCTGAAGTTTCTCTGGGCCTGGCACAGAATGCAGAAACCCCGACCAGGTTATTTCCGAGGCCCAGCTCAAACAGGATCTCAGTAATTGAGGGGCTGAAGCTGATAATTCTCTCTGGATTATCGGGAACGTTTACCACATCACCGGTGAAGTCTATCATTTTATCCATGATGTGGTAAGTAACAGGTGCCATAAAATTATGAGGGCTTGGCANNGTCCGCTGCCATTTTAGCTTTCGATGGAAGCANNNGAAGGAAGAAGAGGGATGCCACTGCGAATATCATCATCAGATCTATTGACAGTTTTACGTTAGTGACAACAACCAGCCCGGTTATAACAGCTGCCCCAACTGCACCTCCCACTGTCTGCCCGATTCCCCAGACAAGACCATTGGATTTTCCAAGGACGGATGGTGGAACAATCTGTCCCACGTATCCGAGGAATACAGGGAATCCACTATAGGCACCGAATGCATAACAGAAATAGAAAATTGTTGTGAGAACATAGTTTCCTGTTATCAATATGAATAGGCCGAAGAATATTGTTGATATGATGAATGAAACTATGACTGCATAGCGGCCTCCCTTCAATGAAGTGAGCCTTCCAAACAGAGGCTGTCCAAATACTGGCGAAATCAGGCCAAGAGTCACAATGTAGGACATTATGGTTTTGCTGCTGAACTCGTTCGTAAGATATGTGGGTATGAAAGTTGTCGTACCCATGAGGAAAAGAGACCTTATGAAAACTGCAGCAGTGAGAATATAGAGGACAGTCATATATCTGCTGGAGGAACCTTCAGGAATGTCATCACTCTGTTTCTGGGCCTTCCTTTTCTGCTCCTGTGATGCACCTCTCCAGGTGAATTTCCTGAAGCCGCTTAAGCCTGCAAATATTGCGAAAGATGCTATAAGGATATATGCTGCATATACGATCATTCCCGTGAAGTCTCCAAATGTTGCAAGAAGAAATACAATTATTGTGGGTATTAGTGCCCTACCCAGGCTCCCCATTGAACCGTTCAAGCCCATTGCGGGTGGGGCACTCCTCCCATAACTTCTTGAAATTATTGCTGCACCCAGCGGATGATAGAATGCCTGCCCTATTCCAAGAAAAACGGTAGCTATAGTGATCAGGGGAGTCAGTTCAGACCTGAATATAAAGGGCAGACCGTAAAGGATTACTGAAATTCCAAGTATGAAAATACCCAGTGCCATCATTGCAGAATGATTGTTCTTCCTGTCTGCATAGGATGCCACTGGTGTGCTCAAAAATCCTGAAATCAGGTTGAATATAATTACCATGGAGCCAAGAAGAAGATAGTTTGCACCTGGAAATGCCTCATAATAGGTTATGAGAACAGGATAAAAGTAACTTGTACTGTCATTGGTGAAATGACCTAAGGAGGTAAAAGTGAGATTTGTCTGCTTTTCCTGCATATGAACGATTATTGCAAATCGATATTTATTTGCTCTTATCCTTCATGATAAAATGTATTTATAAATCGATTAATAATGTGATACATCTGTCCTCCCAGAAACTTCATTTTGAAATAGGAAATCAGTAGAGTAATGCTTAATATTAACCAATGGCACGTGTTATAATTAGAATTGCATTTCAATGCCTGAAGCCAGTTTTTCCCAGTTTTCAGGTTTCAGTTTCTTAACCTCTCCCGTTTTCAGATGGACATAACCATCCTGAATAATACTCTTGATAATGGAGAATGCGACATATGGTGATCCTGTAGCACCGGGAGAGTTGTAATTGACCATGTGCATGGAGTGTTCAGTTCTGAACTCCAGAGCTTCAGGAACAAATCCGGACGAATCTACAACAGAACCACGGATGCCACCCAGTCCTCTTTTTCCTATGTAAGTACTGGAAAGGGAAGGAAGATATCTCCTGAGCCTGGCAGCCATGGCAAATTTGCTTTTGGAGCTCTCCCACTCAGTTTCAAGCATTCTTAAAAATTCAGGATTCGAAAGGAGCCTGATTTTTGAATTTACGTCGCCAGTGTTTAGAGATTCCAAAATATTATGAGCATTCATTCCGCTTCCGGAATATGCCCTGTCGTGAAATATGAGTGAAGCGTTGGGGCCTATCTCTCTTACACCATTCCAGCGGTTTATGAAATGAGGATCGAGAAAAGGGAACCGCGAGTATCTTGGCACTGTATAAAGATTAAAAGAAAAACCAGGGGTATATTCGTTGCTTATACGCCAGTAGTCTCCCCTGAACAGAAGCAATCCGTAATTCAGGGCAAGACCCATTGAATTGGCCAGTTTTAGAGATCCAGTTCCAGTAAGGTTTAGGAAATAGTCAGTCCTGAAAAGTTTAGCACCGTTTGCAGTTCTGCAGGTGAAAAGAACACCATCTGAGTCTTCTGACACTGCAGTAATTGAGTGGTTTCCAAAGAATTTGACTCCACTTGCCTGCGCGAGCTCCAGCAACTTTGAGGAAAACAGTCCGTAGTCCACAGCTGTATCCGTTCTGCTGTAAAACCCGGCTAAGGCATTAATTTGGGGATACTGCCTCCTCAAATCACTAATGTCCAACACTGAGAATTCATTCTCCTCCATGCCGTTCATCTGGGCATACCTTGCATATTTTCTGAGAGTCTTTTCGCCGATGGCATCTCCTGCCACTTCGAGAGTTCCATTCTGATGCCAGGGCAGAGTAAATTCGCTGGCAAAATCTTTCCACAGAGAGTAAGATTTCGAAGAGGCTTCTGCAAAAAAAGGCTTCTTGACAGGATCAATGTAAAAAGGTCTGTGAATCACACCTGTATTTCGAGAACTTGCATGTTTTGCAGCAGAATCTTCCCTTTCGAATATCCCTATTTTCAGGCCCTGGAACCTTGATAGAAAATAGGCTACTGAGGTTCCAAGAATCCCGGCGCCAGCTATTGCAATATCCAGTTCCTTGTCCGACGTTTCAGGCATTGTATCACTGTTCTATAATGGGTAAGGGATTAATTGGTTATCTCGAGCTTTCAAGTTTTTCCCTGAGTATGGAAGTCACATATCCCTTTGCCTGCTGGAAATTGAGCTTTGGTGGCATTGGTTTCTCGTCAGGGTCGACCTTAACAGAGAGGACTGCAGGACCGTTTACTGAAATGAATTTCTCCATTGCACTGTCAAGTTCCTTAATATTCTTAACCGAAAAGCCCGCTATTCCTACAGTTTCTGCCAGAGCAGCAAAGTCTGGGTTAAGAAGGTCTACGCCAAATTCCGGATATCCCATAACTTCCTCTTCAAATTTGATCATACCAAGTTTTGAGTTGTTGAAGGCTATGAGCTTTACAGGCCTGTTGTATTTCCTTGCAGTAATAAGTTCCATTACTGACATTGCAAAGCTTCCATCTCCAATAAGAGCGACAACATCGCCCTTGGTGGCAAAGGATGCTCCTACACTTCCAGGAATTCCAACACCCATGCTTCCAAGCCATGGGGACATTAGGAACAGGTGGCTTTTTTTAAGCCTGAGGTTCCTTGAAGCCCAGACAGTGACATTTCCTGTATCTGCTATTATTGTGTCTGAATCCCTTAAGTAACGGTTCAGTGAAGCTGCAACAGCTTCCGGGCGGATCAAATCGCTGCTGTCTTTTTCAGCCTCTTCCATCTTCTTTATCCAGTCATTTCTAATTTCTGAGAGTTTTTTGAAATATTTGTCACTCTTTTCATTCACCTTAATATTATTGAGGAAGTATTCAACTGTACAGATTGCATACTGGGATGGAGGTATTCTTTTTCCTATGCTCAAAGGTGCAGAGTCGATCTGTATCACTGGAACTCCCTCAGGAAGGAACTTAACATAAGGGAACGAGGTTCCAAGGAGTATAAGGAGATCACACTTCTTTACCGCCTCCACTGATGGTCTTGTCCCCAGAAGTCCAAGCCCGCCAAGGACCATTTCATTTTCGTCACTCACAATACCTTTCCCGTTAAGCGCAAATATAAGGGGGGCGCCTATTCGTGAGGCAAAGTTGAGGAGTTCATCGCCATGACCTCTGGCTCCATTTCCAAACATTATTACCGGGCTGCTGCTTTTTTCTATCAGTTCAGCAATTTTCGAAAGATCCGGAGCATAAACAGGTGGTGCAGGGGGATGAAACCACTCATCGCCTAGTTGGTGTGATTCCATCTTGAGGACATCCACAGGGAGGTCAAGATGGGCCACGCCTCTTCCTGTCACTGCTTCTCTGATGGCACGGGATGTAAGAACTCCGGCTGATTCTGCATTCAGTACTCTGGCATTATAAAGTGATACATTGCTGAAAAGATCCATTGTATCAACTTCCTGGAAATAATCTGTTCCAATCAGATCCGTCTCTATCTGTCCTGTCAGGGCGATAACAGGAAGGTGGTCCATCTTTGCCTCATAAAGGCCATTTAGAAGGTGTATAGAACCTGGCCCTGAGGTTCCCATGCAAACTGTTGGGTTTCCTGTAACTTTGGATTCGAATGCCGCTGCCAGAGCAGCACCCTCTTCATGCCTGACCTGCACAAAATCAATTTTTCCGGATGTTCTTATGGCATCCATGAGTGGATTTAGCGAGTCTCCGGGAATTCCATATATCCGCTTTATTCCAGCTTTAGCCAGTCCGTCTATGATAACTTCAGCAGCAGTGTAACTCATATTCTATTTAGGGTATCATCATAGTTTAATTTTTTGTTAACTTTAAAATAATTTCAGGGTTCCTCAGATTCTTCTTGCAGCCTTATCCCAAACCTCTTCTCTATATTGATGATCCTGCTTTCAATGGATGACATCCTCATGACGGCATCCAGAATCTCTGAGTCCAGACCCTCCTTAACACGATTCAGCCTCTCTATCTCTCCTTTGAGTGATTCTATATCAGATCTCGCCTTGTCCTCGTCGGTAAGCATTGTCAGAAATTTTTTAACGTTGTCAGGTGTGAATCTGGATATAGTTATGTCCAGGGACTGCTGAACATTCTCCCTCAATGCTTCAATTATTGTATTCACCAGGCTGTCCAAGCGATCAATGGGAATTTCCACCGAATTGTTATGCTGCTGGTACCGGCCATTCTTTCCTTCTTTTTCCAAATTATCTGGTTTCGCATTTTTCTCCGTGGAGGGACTTGACTTTGCATCAGTTTGTGATGCAGAGTTAATGGGTTTTGCAGAATCAAGGATAATGCGACTGACACTTGTAACTGAGATCCCGGTCTCTTCAGAAATGGCCTTTTTGGATCGGCCTTCAGAATAGAGGTCAATGACTTTTTTCCGGGTCTCAGAACTTATTTTTCCAGCCATTACAACCACATGGCAGTTATTATAGTCAATAGCTATACTTAACTATTATTTATGATGGAACTGTTTTTAGAACAGAATTAGAGGTTCCAAAGATGCTTCCCATGGTGCAATGGTCTAAGAATTCAGTTAAATTTATAATATTTGATGCTGTAAAAGATTCATGCGAATGAGTGACATCAACCTGAAGCTGGACAGGAGAATTGTACTTTCTCTGAAGCAGGATTCTGAACTTGTCAACTTTTCAAAGTCGTCAAGGGTTCCGGTGCCGGTTTCTGTTTTCAATATAGGTGAACATGTGTACATGGACTCATTCTTTCCAAAGGATATTACAATGGACCAGCACCTGAAGCTGCTGGTACAGAGAATGGAGATAAAGGAGAGGAGGGATGCATATGTTGTGAGGACAAGGATCAACAACATTGAGAGCCTTAAGATCATAAATGAGCTCTTCAGAGTTCCATCTGTAGTCCCAAACAGGATAGATATTGAAAATGGGGCACTTCATTTCTACATGAGATTTCACCATAATTTCCAGGATATGGTTTCAGATCTAATGGAAAAATACGTCGAGAACCCAGAAATTACAAAGATAGATTTTCTTGGCCCTTCTGACGGGCTTGCCTCAACTTATACCAGAATTGACAGCAGGTATCCACTTTCTTTTGTCTCATTTGACGTGATTCTTGAAGAGGAAGCGAGAAAAACCATTGGTAATATCACTGAGGGCTCGATCGCAGAACTTTCCGCTACTGGAGTAGGGGAAGATGGATTCAGTGCAATATTATACACAGAAGATAAACTGATTGAATCTGAAGGATCGATTGAGAAGCTGGTGGAAGTGGACAATATATATCGGATAAACCTGAGAAACAATATGCTAACTGAGTTTCGGAAGAAACTTGTTGAGGACCCAATAATTCGCATAGGAATATTCGCCCGCCTCACTGGGAATCGTTTATCCATAACTTCTGTTGTTCCAACCATCCAGGTCCATGAATACTACAATTACCTATTCATGAGCTCTATGAAAACTGGTCAGAAAGTGAGCTTGAAGTACATATGTCCGTATACAGTTGCTAATTTTGAGAATATTTGAAAAAATTATGGATTGTTGTAAAAACTATCCATCTCAACTCTGTTTCCTGATTTATCGTAGAAAAAGAGTTTATCCTTCTCGTCAAGGGTCTTCTTATGGGTCCCATCACAGAAAGGCTTGTTTGCAGACAACCCGCATCCACATATGTGTACCTCCTGATCCCCCACTTTGACTGCATAAGGTCTGTTTCTCTCATGTAGAACCAATCTAGACATATTTATCGATCAATCAGTCCATCTTAATACTTAAGTGTTTTCTGCTCCTACATCCGGCAATCACTATGTTTATGGTTTGTTGTATTTATTTATAATGTTTAAAATAATAATATTAATAGAATTACAAATCTATAATAAGGTTCCAGGCTTACCAGTAATATGGTAGATGAAGCAGTCTGTAAAAATTGTGGGCATCCAGTCGTCCGAGAGGGCAAATGGTGGGCTCATTTCAACAAAACGAGAAATATGGTTCTGAACAGATGCATGATTGGGCACTGTACCTGTTTGAATCCTCAGGTTAATGAATTAACTGCTGAGACAAAAATTGAGGCTAAGGGCACCTCTTAATTTTTTAAAACGAAATTGTTTATTAGTGTTTTCTTGTCTCTTATTTACATTGAAAGGGAGTGGTTCTTTTCTTTTAGATCCATAGGCCGGGACCCATCATCCCCATCATGCCCATTCCCATCATCCCCATCATTCCCATGCCCATCATGCCCATACCCATCATATTGCCCTGATAGGCCTGCTGCTGATGCGCCTGTATGTGCTTGTCCAGGTCTTGCTGTGTCTTGAATAGCATCCCATCATAGGGGCAGATCTTCAAGGTTGGATCGATTGTCTTTACAATCTGTTCCCAGAGGCGTTTCTCAAACTCATGGCCAGAATGGATTTCTGCCCCTGCAGCTATTCCAAGGGTTGCGACTCCCTCGATAATTGGTACTGCTATGTCTCTGCCCCAGATTCCTGCGTGAAGCTGAACTTCAAATTTGCCTTTCTGTCCTGCAATGATCACGTCCACATCTCTTACTTTTCCAAGCACAATACGCTCTCTGCTTGATTTCTTAGCATGTATTTCGTAAAGCTGATTATTCTCATCGTCGGAAGTTATGGTAAAATTCTCTTTGGCAAGTAGTTCCTTTACCTTTTCCCTTACCTGTGAGGGATCGATGTCCTTTTCAACAAAACCGTGTTTTATCACAATACAATAACTTAATCTGAGTTATATAATTTTATATTTTCATTTTCATAAAGTTGTAAATATTCTTCGAAAATTCTAATTCATGAAATACACATTATCAATCAAGCGGACTGGAGATATTAATAAACACCTCCATCATCCGGTGCAAATTGCGTGAAATCAAGTTTCTTGTCCCATATGTTGTTTTCACCTCCCTTTCATATTTCTTTGCTAAGGATGGCCTTTCTTATGCATCTCCTCTTGCATTCATGGCATTACGTTATGCAATTGCCGGGCTCATTCTTTTAGCAATATCAAGAAGAATTATCATTTCAAAAGATGTGTTAATTCTAACCTTCTTTACTGTTCTGAGCACATCTTTCTGGATATACGGGCTTTCCTATGTTTCACCATCACA
>ACXJ01011369.1_pt1 | contig 13572 bp, 12 predicted proteins | sample 870861 | NCBI WGS metagenome assembly ACXJ01 (sample SAMN02954270, study PRJNA29437) | mine drainage metagenome | biome: terrestrial; feature: Richmond mine; material: biofilm; isolation source: combined biofilm from UBA (pink subaerial biofilm) and UBA BS (thick... ... | reverse complement strand
TCAGGGGATCGTCCATGTGATCGCCCNNNAACAGGGGATCACCCNNNNGGGGACAGACCATCGTCTGCGNNNGACAGCCACACCGCCACCCACGGGGCNNNNCGATCCTTGGCCTTCGGGATCGGCACCTCCGAGGTCGAGCACGTCCTGGCCACCCAGACCCTCGCCCAAAGCCGACCCCGCACCATGGAGATCCGGCTCGTTGGACAGCCCCCCCACGGCATCACCCCCAAGGACCTGATTCTGGCGGTGATCGGCCAGATCGGGGCGGCGGGCGGCACCGGCTACGTCATCGAGTTTACCGGGGATCCGGTGCGGGCATTGTCGATGGAAGGTCGCATGACCCTTTGCAACATGGCCATCGAGGCCGGGGCCCGGGCCGGCCTTGTGGCCCCCGACGCCACGACATTCGCCTACATCAAGGGCCGTCCCTACGCTCCCAAGGGCGAGACATGGGATAAGGCCGTGGCCTCATGGAAAGAACTTCCCTCCGACCCCGGAGCCTCCTATGACAAGACAGTCCTCGTGGACGTCTCGGCCCTCTCTCCCCAGGTGACCTGGGGAACCAACCCCGGACAGGTCGTCGGGGTCGACGGACGCGTTCCCGACCCGGACTCCTTCGCCGACGCGGTGGTGCGGGATTCGGCCCGGAAGGCCCTGGCCTACATGGGACTCACCCCCGGCACACCGGTGAACGAAATCCCCGTCACCCGGATCTTCATCGGCTCCTGCACCAACGGACGCATCGAGGATCTCCGGGCGGCGGCGCGGGTCGCCAAGGGACGGAAGGTCGCAAATGGTGTCTCCGCCATGGTCGTTCCCGGCTCGGGGCTGGTCCGGGCCCAGGCGGAGCAGGAGGGTCTGCACACGATCTTTCTCGAGGCGGGCTTCGAGTGGCGGGAACCGGGATGCTCCATGTGCCTCGGGATGAACCCCGACCAGCTGGCGCCCTTCGAGCGCTGCGCCTCGACCTCGAACCGCAACTTCGAAGGGCGTCAGGGCAAGAACGGACGGACCCACCTCGTGAGCCCCGAGATGGCGGCGGCCGCCGCCGTCACCGGCCGCTTCGTCGACCACCGGACCCTCGCCTGATCCCGATACACTTACCTTCAAGGAGCCCGATATGGAAGCCTTTGTGACTCTCGATGCCCTGGTCGCCCCCCTCGACCGGGCCAATGTCGACACCGACGCCATCATCCCCAAGCAGTTCCTCAAGACCATCCGGCGGACAGGACTGGGGGTGGCACTCTTCTACGACTGGCGCTACAAGGACGCCACCAGCGACGGACGGACCGAGGGGCTCGTTCCCGATCCCTCCTTCGTCTTGAACGACCCGCGCTACAAGGGCGCCCGGATCCTTCTGGCCCGGGAGAACTTCGGATGCGGCTCCTCCCGCGAACATGCCCCCTGGGCCCTTCTCGACTATGGCTTCCGGGCGATCGTGGCCCCCTCCTTCGCCGACATCTTCTACAACAACTGCTTCAAGAACGGGATTCTCCCTGTGGTCCTTCCCGCCGAGACGGTGGATCGGCTCTTCCGGGAGGTGGGGGCGACTCCGGGCTATCGCCTCACCATCGATCTTCCGTCCCAACAGGTCCTTCTTCCCTCGAAGGAGACCGTCTCCTTCTCCATCGACCCGGTCCGGAAGAACCATCTTCTGGAAGGGCTCGACGAGATTGGCCTGGCCGAGAAAAAGGCGCCGCTGATCGAGGCCTATGAAAAGCGTCGCCAGGAGCGCGAGCCCTGGCTCGTTCCGGCCGCGCCCGGAGGACGGTGACCTTGTCGACCCTTACCCCGGCGCCCCCTTCGGGAGACCGGGGCTCTCCGGCCGTTCGGGCGCTCCTTCTCCTTCTCCTTCTGGGGACGGCCGCCGACGTTCTGGCCCCCTACGTCGTTCCCCTTTTGTGGGCGGCGATTCTGGCCTTCGCTACCTACCCCCTGCTCGCCTTCCTGCGGCGCTTTGTGACGCGACCTCTCCTGTCGGCCCTTCTCATGACCGTCCTTTTTCTGGGGTTGGTCATCGCCCCGCTTCTTTCCTTCGCCCTCCCCCTGACCCAGGAGATCCTCACCGAAGTCGCCAAGATCCGGGGCTTTCTGGAAAACCCCCAGGCCACCCTTCCCCCCTGGGTCGACCACCTGCCCGTCATCGGCCCCCGGGCCGAAGGATGGTATCAGAACTTCCGAAGCCATACCCCCAGCCTCTCCATCTTCCTCGACAAGCTTCAGTCCCATCTCCTGACCTGGGGGGACCGGCTCTTCTCGATCATGACCGATGCCGGCAAGATCGCCGTCAAGACATTGATCCTCCTGCTGGGGCTCTTTGCCTTCTATCTCCGGGGCCCCGCGCTCTGGGCCGGGATCCGGACCCTGCTTCTCCGCTTCGGGGGACCGGCCACAGAACGTCCATTCAACCAGATCGCCCCCGTCACCCGGGGGGTGGTCTACGGGATGTTCTTTACCGCCCTTTCCCAGGCCGCCCTGGCCGGGATCGGCTTCGGGGTGGCCCGGGTGCCCGAAGCCCTTCTTCTGACCTTTCTCCTGTTCTTTCTGGCGCTCTTTCCCATGGGGGCGGTGGCCGTCTGGCTTCCGGCCTCCTTCACCCTTCTGGCCCAGGGACGAACCCTCGCCTTTCTTCTTTTCCTCGTCTGGAACGCGATCGTCGTGGGCGGGATCGAGAATGTCATCAAGCCCCTCTTCATCGGCCGATCCTCGGAGATGCCCTTCATTCTGATCCTTCTGGGGGTTCTGGGGGGACTCGAAGCCTTCGGGATCATCGGCCTCTTCATCGGCCCCGTGATCCTGGTCATCCTTCAGACCCTCTGGCAGGACGCCATAGAGCCCACTCCCATGGCCCCACACTCAGGCGAACCGCCAAAAACAACACAATAAGGGACGGGGGACAATCCTGATACCCGAAGGAGAGTGAGGCAGGAGAGGGGGGTTGCTCGTCAGGGGATCATGTGAAGGGTGGAGATCTATCGAAATCCCGGGGGGGTGGAGAAAGCGCCACGGAAGACATCGGGTCGATTCGGTAAGGGTCGCCTGTCGGTCAGTCCGCATTCGCAATAGTTCTCAATCCCAGCGCCTCAACCTTCCGAAGTGAGAGATCGAGGGGGAGAAAAGAAATCTCTCCCCCCTAAAACTTATCTCATCCCTTTCCGGAGGAACGGGAGCCCTTTGTCACTCCCCGTCCCTTGGGGGCCTCCTTCATGGCGGAGGCGAAGAAGACCCGGATCAGTTCGTCCATGGTCTCCACCGGATGGATCGCAAGGTCGCGTTTGACCTCGTCGGGAAGTTCGACGGTATCCTTCAGGTTCTTGGCAGGGAGATAGATGGTCGTGATCCCGGCCTCGCGCGCCCCGATCAGCTTCTCCTTGATGCCCCCCACCGGAAGGACCCTCCCCGACAGGGAGATCTCTCCGGTCATGGCCACGGTCGAAGGGACAGGAATCCCGGTCGCAAGGGAAAGGATGGCGGTGGTCATGGTGATGCCGGCCGAAGGGCCGTCCTTGGGGATGGCTCCCCCCGGGACATGGATGTGGATCTCGTTCTTCGAGAAGAACTCGGGGGGAATCCCGAGAGTTTTGGATCGGGACTGGGCAAAGGACAGGGCGGTGCGGGCCGACTCCTTCATCACGTCGCCCAGCTGACCGGTCAGGATGAAGCCCTTGGAGCCGGGAATGGCCACCGACTCCACGAAGAGGACCTCCCCCCCGTTGGGGGTCCAGGCCAGCCCCGTCACGATCCCGGGGCCGCTCTTTCTCAGGCGGGTCTCCGGCTCGATATACTCGTTGCCGAGATAGCGGGCGAGATCCGGCCCCTTCACGACGATTTTCTTCTTCCGCGACTGAAGGGCCCGGTCCCGGACGATCTTGCGGAGAATCGAGGTGATCTTCCGGTCGAGGCTTCTGACGCCGGCCTCCCGGGTGAACTCCCGGATGATCTTCTTCAGGGTCGCGTCGGGAAGGTCGAATTCCCGGGCGTCGAGGGACAGCTCTCCCATGGCCCGGGGAATCAGATGGCTTCGGGCGATGTGGAGCTTCTCCTCCCAGGTGTACCCCGACAGGGGGATGAGATCCATCCGGTCCAGAAGGGGGGGAGGAATCGTCTGGGCCACATTGGCCGTGGTGAGAAAGAAGACCCGGGACAGATCGAAGGCCAGATCGAGGTAATGATCCCGAAAGTCCTTGTTCTGGGCCGTATCGAGAACCTCGAGCAGGGCCGCAGAGGGATCGCCCCGGTAGTCGGCTCCCACCTTGTCGATTTCGTCGAGCATGAAGACCGGGTTTTTTGTCTGGGCCTTGCGAAGCCCCGCGATGATCCGGCCCGGCATCGCCCCCACGTAGGTGCGCCGGTGGCCGCGGATCTCGGCCTCGTCCCGAACGCCCCCCAAGGAGACCCGGACGAATTCCCGGCCCATGGCCCGGGCGATGGATTGCCCCAGCGTGGTCTTCCCGACGCCGGGAGGTCCCAGAAGGCACAGGATCGGTCCCCGTCCTCCCTCGTTGTTCTTCTTTTTCCGGGCCAGGACGGCCAGCTCGTCGAGGATCCGCTCCTTGACCTTTTCCAGGTCGTAGTGGTCGGCATCGAGGATCCGCCGGGCCTCCACAAGATCGTACGACTCGGGGGACTCCCGGTTCCAGGGAAGGTCCAGCACCACGTCGAGGTAGGTGCGGATGACCTGGGCCTCCTGGGACTGCCCCCCCGCCTTCACAAGGCGGGAGATCTCCCGGGCAACCTCCTTTTCCGCCTCGGGGGAGAGGCCCACCTCCTGGGCCTTCTGACGGTAGCGGACCACCTCCTCGTCCCCCTCCTCGCCATCCCCCAGCTCCTTCTGGATTGCCTTCATCTGCTCCCGGAGGAAGAAGTCGCGCTGGGACTTCTGGACCTCGTCGGCAATCTTGGACTTGATCTTTCCGCCCAGCTCCTGGATTTCGATTTCCTTCACCAGATGGCGGGCGATGAGATGGAGCTTCGCCTCAAGGGTTCCGGCCTCGAGCACCTCCTGGCGCTCGGCCACCGGAAGTCGGAGGAAGGTGGCGATGAGGTAGCACAGGTGGAAGGGGTTCTCGACGTTGAGGGTCATCGTCTCGAACTCGTCGGGAAGATAGGAGGCGAGGGTCCCGAGTTTTTTCGCCTGGGAGAGGATGGTGCGAAGGAGTGCCTCGGTGGTGTCTGTCTTTTCCGGAACCTCGGGGATTTCAGAGATCTCTGCCCGGGGATAGGGGGACTCTGGGATTTCCCGGTCGAGATGGACCCGCCGGACTCCCTGGACCATGATGGCGATCCCCCCGGCAGGGATCCGAAGAAGCTTATGGATGACCACGAGAGTTCCCACCTCATAATGGGCGGAAGGCTCTGCGGCCATCGGGGCCGGCGGACCGTCCTCGAAGATCTCCCGGGCCTCTTCCGGAGAGATGATCTCCGGAGCCGACGCCTCTTCACCCTCCCGCTTTCCGGCGACGCAGACGAGAGTCTTGGGGTCGCGGTTCATGGCATCGTCGATGGCCGCCATGGCGCGAGGATCGTGAAAGGCGATCGAGGCCAGAATATGGGGGAAGACCACCGTGTCGTTCAACACGACATAGGGGGAATCGGCAGGAACTTTAATAGGATCGTCGGCCACTATCCGGCTCCTTCATGGAAGCTGATGGGAACGGTCATTGTCTGCTTGGGCTTTTTGCCGACGATGATCCGCAGGAACCCCGAGGCATACTCGGCCCTCACCGGACGTCCCTCGATCCCGTCCCGGAGAAGGAAGACACGCTCGAAGTCTCCGTAGTTGATCTCCATCTGGACAAAGTTTTTCTTCTTCTGGGGCTCGTAGGTCTTGGATTCGTCCTTTCGTGTCCCCCGAACCACGAGGCGGTTGGACTCCACCACGATGGAGATCTCGTCCTTTGAGACCCCGGCCAGATCCATCTTGATCACCGTTTCGTCGTCGGTCTCGTAAATGTCGGTCATGGGAGACCAGCGCCCGTCTCCCGCGGCCTTGAAGACGATATCGGGCCACATTCCCTTGGAGAGGGCCCCTTCAAGCTGCCAGAAAAATCGTTCCATGTCGTGAGGTTTCACGTGGAGATCTCCAGGTGTTTGTTGGTTGGGTCCAAGGCTGACACAGCCATTCTATCGCGGATCCGCAACGAGGACAAAGGGCCAAAAAAATGGACGCCCGGCCCGGAGCCCTCATCCTCCCTCCTCCCCCTTTCCTGAGAGGCGCTGGCGCTGGATCTCATAGAGCCTCCGGAGCTCGTCCGCCGTTGTCGCATCCTCGGCCCGCTTGTCGGCCCGGGGGCCGGAGACCATTCGGGGAAATCGCAGAGCAAAGCCCTCCTCCTCCCCCTCACGCCGTCCTGCCCTGTGGGTCGGGGAGCGGGTGAGCTCATCGGCCAGGACAGAGACCACAAGCTCCGGGCGCACCCAGAAATCGGGAACGAGCCCCGAGACAACGCCGGGAGGGGGACCGTCGGTACGAAGCTCCTCCAGGAGCCCCCGAAGATCCCGCCATCCCTCTTCGGTGAGCCCCGAGCCGATGCGGGCCACCGACTGGAACTCCCCCCTCCCGGCATCGTAGACCGCCCCGAGCACGGCCCCGATCCCCAACTTGGTCCGAAGGCCCTTCCCCCGATAGTAGCCGATGAGGGCGAGATCCACCGTGTCGGAGAGGGCGCTCTTGTAGGAGCGCTTGAGCTTGATCCAGTTGAAGTTTCTCGAGCCGGCGGCATAGACCCCGTCGAGACGCTTGGCAATCACCCCCTCGAAGCCTTCCTCGACGACCTCGTCAAAGAAGAGGTCGACTTCGTGGGGATCCTCGGTGACGATAAGGCGGGAAGCGCCGAAGACCCCCTCCGGAGGAAGCTCCCGGTCAGCAATCCCCCGCACCCGGACGGGGAAGAGTCCCTCGAGGATCTTCCGGCGCTCCTGGAAGGGCCGATCCATGAGGGAGACCCCGTCGAGATAGAGAATGTCGAAGACGAGGCACTTGAGCGGGATCTCCGAGGATTTTTCCAGAATGTTGTGTTTGCGCTTGCGGGTGATGGTGACCTGAAAGGGGTGGTAGGAGTCGTTTTCGCCATCGTATCCCAGTGCCTCCCCCTCGAAGATGGCACTTCGCCCGGCAAAGAGCTCCGACGCTGCCCGGGCGATCTCGGGAAACATGGATGTCGTCTCCTCGAGGTTGCGGGAGAAGAGTCGGGTTCCCGTCGGACCGCAATGGATCTGACAGCGGAAGCCGTCGTACTTGGACTCGACCGCCGCCCGACCGATCTTTTCGATGATTTCCTCTCCCGAACCCAGCCTCTCGCAGAGAGCCATGCGCACGGGGTACCCCACCATGGGGGCGATCTTCCGGATTCCATCCAGGCCCTCCTCACGGAGCACGGCTCCCACCCGGCCGAGGTCGGAACAGAGATTGTAGGCTCCCTCCAGCTCCTCCCGGACCCTCTTGCGTTCGGCCTTCATCGCGGACTCCTCGCCTTTGGAGGAGACGGTCGTCTGGACCAGGGCGTCGAGGATGGTGGCGTCCCCGACCCCCAGGCGAAGCCTTCCCATGACAAATCGGCAGACAAATCGGGCGGAGAGAGGGGCAATATCGGCCAGAAGGCGAGAAAGATGAAGAATCTTGTCGTCCTGGGACCCCGTCCCCGAGAGGCGCGAGATCCCGAGAAGGCGATCGTAGACTGCGGCAAGCGAGACCAGCGGTCTCTTGCCGGGAGGAAGAAGGCTCTCGGCAAGCAGCCCCGGGTCACCGATGGCCGCAAGACGCTTCTTGAGGTCGACCTCGGGCAGGGGGGCATTCAGGGACTCCAGAGCGCGAGCGATGGCGCGAAGGAGGAGGCTGCCCGCCATCCCCATGGGCTCTCCGGCAAAGGGGGGCATGAGTTGCCCCTGAACCATGTACAGGGCCTTGGCCGTCTCGTCGGGAGAGAGCTCCGAAAGGAGAATGGCGAGTCCCTTCGCCAGATCGATGCGCCCGGAGGTCTTTTCCAGGGACTCAAGCCCCTCGGCAAAACGGTCAAAAATCACAAAAAACCTCCCGGATCTCATTGAATGGCGCTCACATTGCTAACGGACGCGCCTCGATTTCGGCCTATGCATTGGGGTATGATGAAACGAGAATAGAGGAGAACGTGGAACCCTCAGAAAAATCAGGCCCAAGAACCCACAGAGGATCTGAAAGCGAGGAAACGACGATGGTCAGGGACCTTTCCAAAGACTCTTCCCGGGCGAAGACATGGCCCATGGCACTCCTTTTGGCGGGGACCCTCGCGGGGCTGGCCGGCTGCAGTGCCTTCACCTTCAATGGCCATACCTTCGGCGGCTCCGACACCCAGACTCAAGGCTCCGGAACCGCCGCCGACACGGGAGACAGCGCCTCCCCGGCAGTCCCCGGACCGATCCCCCCAGCCTTCTCCTCGGGAGAGCATCTGGGCAAGACCGAGCCGCTGGGACTTGCCCCGCTCGGCCAGGACCAGAGCCCCCGATCCCAGCTCATGAACGAGGGGACCCTAGGTTACATGCTCGACCATCTCTTCGGGGGAACCAATCCCCGAATCTCCGCGCCTTACCTCCCGCCAGCCACTTACAGCACCACGACGGCCGGAGGGGTTCCCGGAGGTCTCTGGCCCGGAAACTGGTGGATCGAGGGGCAGGGCGGCGGGTACAACCTGGTCCACCTTCCCTGACAAGGCCGAAAGGCCGGAGCTAGGGCTTTTTCCCCTGAGGGGCGGGCTTCACCGCGGGAGCCACTGACGGGGTGACGGTGCGAGCCGCCAGAATGTGGCTCCACATGGCCTTGGCCTTGTCCCACTGTCCCTGGTTCATCGTCGTCTGGACCCGATAGAGGCTCTTGATGGCATGATAGGTGAGCTCTCCCCGGAGGTTGCTGATCTCCTCCAGGACGGGCTTCACCTTATGCAGGTCGATGGGGTACTTTCCGACCTCTCCCGAGAGCATCACGGCATCCTTTTGAATTCTCCGCCCGATCTCCTCGCTCCGGCTCCGAAAGTCCCCCTGGATTTCCCGAAGGGCTGCGGTCTGCCCGGCGGTTAGCCCCAGAGCGGGCCCCTCAGTCGGGATCCATGTGAGGAAGAGATCCGTAGACACCACGCTCGTCTGGAGGGCCGACAGATCCCCGGCTCGAGACGTTGCCGGAGCCAGGACAATGCCCCCCCCCGCAAGGACGGCCACAAGGCTGACTCCCGCCAGAATCCGGTTAAAGAGCCCTTTCCGTTTTTCACTCACCAGTTTGACCCTCCCAAAAGACCTCTTTTGCCCGCTGTTCCTGACTTTTCCCTCGGCAGTCGCCATGAAGGGCACATCCCTCATCCAACACCCGAGGGCCGCATCCGGATCGACTCAGGACTCCATTATCGATCAAAAGCCCCCGATCTACAACTGCTCCAAGGATCGTCGTTTCATGATTCCGGTTTGGCCGCCGCGGGAAAGCTCCCGCCCCAATCGACAATTTTTCAAAGAGATCGTGCCCGTGATACATTTGATGCGCCATGACGACCCTGACCTCCCCCACATCGACAATCACGACCGGCGCTAAAGGCCTCTCCAGGAACCTTCGCATTCTGATCTTCCTGGGGGCGGGAGGAGGGTTTGGCGCCCTCTTCGATGCGCACTCCCTCGATGTCCCCTATTTTCCGGTGATCGCCCTGCTCCTTCTGCCGTTCTTCCTGATCGTTCCCCGCACCGGACGAGAGGGCTTCGGAGAAGGGTTTCTCTTCGGTCTTTCGGCCAATCTCGTCGGCGTCCGGTGGGTCACCGTGAGCATGGAAGAGTATGGCCATATTCCTCCCCCTCTGGCCCTCGGAGGGCTCGCACTCTTCTCCCTCTATCTGGCCCTTTACCCCGCCCTCTTCCGGGCCCTTTCCTATCGTCTGGGGTTCTGGGAGCCCGTCTCCGGCTTCCTCAGACCGCGAAGCCTCTGGATGGGACCGTCCCTCTGGATCGTCTGCGATGCGGGAAAGGATGAGGTCCTGACAGGCTTTCCCTGGAACCCTCCGGGCTCCCTTCTCTTCGCCCATCCCCTTCTGGCCCTTCCCGCCCGGATCGTCGGGACCACCGGGCTCTCCTTTCTTATTCTTCTGGAAACGGCCCTTCTGGCCTTTGCCCTCTCCCGCCTCCCCCGGGAGGATGGAGTCGCACGGAAAGGCCTATGGCTTCTCCTTCCGGTCGGACTCCTCTCCCTCTGGCTCCTCTGGGGATCGGCGCTGGAGAGGGGGACCGATCGCTCCCCCTCCCTGCCGGTCGCCCTCATCCAGGGGAACATTCCCCCGGACCTGAAGTGGTCACGGGCCACCCTGCGGGAGACCCTCTCCCGGTACCTTGCCCTCTCCCGCCAGGGTACGGGCGAAGGCGCCCGATTGCTCGTCTGGCCGGAAACGGCCCTTCCCGTCGTCTACAACGGCCCGCGGACCCGCCTCGCCCCCCTTCTCGCCGGAACGCTCTCGCCTCCCGGCTCCACCGACGCCTTGCTGCTCACCGGGGCCATCGGAGAACGTCCCGATCCCGATTCGCCCGTGGGCCTCTCCTTTACCAACTCGGCCGTTCTCTATTCGCCCGGGGGACAGGTCGTGGCGGCCTACAACAAGCGCCATCTCGTCCCCTTCGGAGAATTTCTCCCGTTGCCCGCACTCTTCGGATGGCTTCGTCCCATGACCGGGATCACCGGCGACATGGCCGCGGGCCATCGCTCCGTCCTCTTTCCCCTGCAGGGCAGCGCGGGAGGGGCGGCTCCCCTGATCTGCTACGAAGCCCTCTATCCCTCCCTCTCCCGGACGAATCTGGGACAAGGAACCCTGTTGGCAGTGATCTCCGATGACGCCTGGTTCGGAAACACGAGCGCTCCCTGGCAGCTCTTCCGGGAATCGGGAATGCGGGCCGCCGAAAACGGCGTCTATCTCGTGAGAGCGGCCAACACGGGACTCAGCGGAATCGTGGCTCCCGACACCACCGTCCCCGCCATCGGTCCCCTCTTCCGGCAGGCCGTGGTGACCGGAAATGTTCGTCTCGAAACCGGACAGACCTTCTATCGCCGGCACGGAGAATGGGTCCTGCGCCTTAGCCTCTCCTCGCTCCTCTTTGCGGCGGCCATCCTTCCGCTGCTCGGGAAGCCTCGCCCCTCACTGACCGGCTCCCCTCCGTGATGGGCCCTTGACGGGACGCAGCTCCGACTTCCTCCTCCCCGAGGCCGACAGGACGTCTTCCACTCCCCCCGCCAACCTTTATTTTTTAACCGCTCTTTTAGTAACATAGGCCTTTCCTTGCGATTCTCTCCCAGACCGGAGGGAGAGACGCCAGGAGATCCCTGTCCCCTTCCATCGATTGAAAGGACCCCCTTGTGAACGCCGACCATATCGACATCCAGGAAATCAGAGACCGATTCTTGACGAACCGGGAGAGGTTCGCCCAGCTCCGGAGGCATCTTTGACCCGGAGAGACTCTCGCTGACCATCGAGCAGTTCGACGCCCAGAGCGCCGACCCCCAGTTCTGGAAGGATGCGGAACGGGCCACACGGCTTCTCAAGGAAAAGCGGCGGATCGAAAAGAGGCGCGATCTTCTGAAGGAGATTTCCCAGGAGGAGGCCGAAATCGAGGCGGCGCTGGAGATGGGCGAGGACCCCGAGATCCTCGGAGAGGCGGCCCGGATCCTGCCGCTTTTCGTCTCCCGGATCGACCAGCTGGAGCTTGAGGAAATCCTTTCGGACGAGTATTCCGACAGCCCGGCCCTCCTTGAAATCCACCCGGGGGCGGGAGGAACCGAGTCCCAGGACTGGGCCCAGATGCTCCTCCGGATGTACCTTCGCTGGGCCGAATCGAAAGGCTACGAGACGGCCGTCATCGATCTTCAGCCCGGCGAGGAGGCAGGAATCAAGAGCGCCACTCTCCGGGTCAAGGGCGAATCGGCCTTCGGCTACCTTCAGGCCGAAAGCGGGGTCCACCGCCTGGTCCGAATCTCCCCCTTCGATGCGGCCAAGCGCCGGCACACCTCCTTTGCCTCCGTCTTCGTCTATCCCGAGATCGAAGGGGAGGTCACGGTGGAGATTCGCGACGAGGACATCCGCATCGACACCTTCCGCGCCTCCTCCGCCGGAGGCCAGCACGTAAACAAGACCTCCTCGGCCGTCCGGCTCACCCACATCCCCACCGGGATCGTGATTTCAAGCCAGAACGAACGCTCCCAGATCCAAAACCGCGAGATGGCCTTCAAGGTGCTGAAGGCCCGACTTTTCGAACTGGAACGTCAAAAAAAGAAGGCCGAGCTCGATGCCATCTCCGGAGCGGAAAGCAAGAAGGAAAACGCCTGGGGAAGCCAGATCCGGTCCTACGTTCTCCAGCCATACCAGATCGTGAAGGACCACCGGACGGGGATCGAATCCTCGCGGGTCGACGAAGTCCTCGACGGAAAGATCGACCTCTACATCCGGGGATACCTCCTGGCGCGATGGGAAGGGAATCTCTTTTCCGGAAAGGACGACCTTCCAGACCTCTGATCGGGCCGGCCTCTAATCGGGGAGAATTCCGGCTATTCCTGCCTCCAGGGAGCCGGCATGACCAGAAGGCTCAGGACATCGGAAAACCCGCGCCGCCTCCAGGCGGAGAGTCTCGGGGCCTCCGTCCGCGCCATCACCTCCACCGTCTCCACGTTCGCCTCCCGAAACCACCGAAGAAGAGCCTGATACAGTCTCTCTCCCTGGCCCTTCCTCCGGACCTCGGGCTCCACATACCAGTGCATGATGTTCCCCGCCCGGGAGGGCATTCCGTAGAGGCGCTCATAGACCGACCCCAGGATAAAGCCTGCCGGGGCGGGGAGCCGTCGCTCAGGGGCAAGGGGATTCGGGACCAGAAGATACCCCCGGTAGCTCCCCGGCTGGGCCAGCATCCGCCGGAAGGCCGACTCGGCCCGAGAGACGCCATCCTCCCCCACGCGAAAGTGGGGCGGAGACTCTTCCCGCATGAGCTTCTCCCAAAAGATCGCCAGCGCGGGAGCATCCCTCACCTGAGCCTCCACAACATGAAGATCTTCTCCCTCCTCTCTTCGGGACGAAGATTCCGGACCCATCGCTTGACCTCCCTCGAAAATTCATGACGGCCGTTGCTCCGGAGACCTCCAGGGGCGGGGAAAAGTCCCCCTGCCCCCACTTCCGGCTCCTCGTCAAACAGTAGCAAATCAGGGGACTTGACTCCACCCATCCGAATCCGGAACGATAAAGGAGAGTGTAGTTTTCTTTCCGACACCAAGGAGACGTTCGTGGCATTGTTTAGAAAAGGGGACAGCTCGAGCTGGTCCGCCGCATTCCAGAGCTTTTCCCGACAGCTTTTGGTCATGGTCGTGGCGGGGCTTCTCATGATCGCTGGAGGAGCCTTTTATGGAATGCACGAGCTGGCCTCTCCGGAGGTCCACAAAAAGCTTGCCGAAAGCACCCACCTTCTTCTCGTGGGCCGCTATCCCACCTTCGAGGAGGCCCTGGGGGCTCTCGAGCGGCGGGTTCCCGGAACGCTCAAGACATTCCCCTATTCTGCCGATACGACAGTATGGTTCGGGAGGCTCGCGGGGATCCT
>ACXJ01012500.1_pt3 | contig 13743 bp, 18 predicted proteins | sample 870861 | NCBI WGS metagenome assembly ACXJ01 (sample SAMN02954270, study PRJNA29437) | mine drainage metagenome | biome: terrestrial; feature: Richmond mine; material: biofilm; isolation source: combined biofilm from UBA (pink subaerial biofilm) and UBA BS (thick... ... | reverse complement strand
GCGTTCATTTTTGGAATCTCCTATTTTTGTTTTGAATCATGAACGGCNTGAATTCTTTTAANNNAAATTTCTGCGTACTCTGTCTCACGTTCTATCCCAATGAATCTGAACCCCTCAAGAATGGCCGCTTTTCCGGTTGATCCGGATCCCATAAACGGATCCAGCACGATTCCGCCGACAGGCGTCACCAGTCCGCAGAGCCATTTCATGAGTTCGGTCGGTTTGACGGTCGGGTGGTTGTTCCCTTTTGTTTCTGTGTTCTCAACCTTTCTGAGCGTTGTTCCATGTTTGAACTGAGGGCCAGGATCCTCTAAACCCTCATTCCTGTCTTTCCGGGTCGCTTTTGCACAATAGAAAAACCTGGCCGCAGAGCCTGAATCGCCGTAACCGTTCCACACCGATCTGGCTGGCATTTCCCCATAGCAGTACAGATTCCCTGACCTCCCCGTTTTCCGTCGGATTGATCCACCGGCTTTCGTATCCGGAAACGCTTCCAGAACTTCTTCGCTCCCGTCATGGACAAAGTTGCCAGGCCACCTTCCTTCGCCTGTTCGGCTCTTTTTGATATTCATTCCGCCCGTGCCGAAGGCGTTGACATTTTCGACAACCGTTCCGATTAACGGCTTCCTTGCCACGACAATCGGTTCCATGCAAGGCTTGAGGCCCGTTCCCCACCCCTGCATGTCTTGAACTTTTTTCCCGATATCAAGCGATTTTGGAAAACCATTTCCATACACCCAAACAATCTGGTCCCGAATTTCAAACCCGGCAATACGAAGCCCTAAAACAAGAAGATCGTATGTTCTTGTTCCTCCAAAAGCCAACAGGTGTCCGCCAGGTTTTAAAACCCGAAGGCATTCTTTCCACAATGTCGGTTGTGGAACAAATGAATCCCATTCATGATTCATGAACCCGCCATTATTTTTGGTGGTGTGTTCTCCTTTATCAATCCAGTCTTTTAATAATTTCAGCGGATCGGGAGCTTTGCCAAGCCCATAAGGTGGATCAGTTATGATACTATCCACAAAACTGTCCGGCATGGTTTTGATAATGTGACGATTATCTCCGGCGAATAATTGATAGGGAGGAGTTTCTGGATTGTCTATTGGGTAAATTTCTGGTTTCATAATGTTGTCGAATTTGTTTTTAGTTGTTTGTATTCAACAATATAAGCCGGTCTCCCGGATCGGCGTAAAAGAAACAAATACTTTCCAATATCACTATTGTTTTTTGAGAGATTCATGAGTTCTTCTTCTTGCTCCCGATTGATATAACGAATTTCAGACAAATCAGCTGAACCAGAAATCAATAAATAAGTACCAAAAACAAGAACAAAAAAACCAAAAATAACTCCTATCAACGAAATCCAACAATCAACACCCCAATCTTTTGGAAAAAGAAGACCAAATCCGAATGGTGTGATCTGTAAAACCAACATGATTAAAACAAACATAAGTCTTTCCAAAAGCAATTCTCTATTGGCCGCCTTGATTATATTGTTTTCGTTGATTTTAGGTGTGTTTTTGAAAACATTGACGTTCTTCATTTTGACTCCTTTAATTGATTGTATTCTAATCTGATCGCGTATCAGACATTCAGCATTCCCATAGACTTCAGGTGTTCAATGACCACAAATGCTGTCGAATGGTTGGAAGCCAGCTCCACAAATTCGATCTTTTCCTCGTTCAATATCTCCCTCAGTTTTTGGTCGACCAGTCTGGATTCTTCCTCGTTCTGGAGGCGTCCGACCCGCGAATACCGGTGTGTCGCCGACAAATAGAAGTTAATATTTTTGTAATCGTGAAAAACCTCCATGACGAGGCTCCGGAAATGCTGGTAATAGCCGTCCCTGGTGTACGCCAGACAAATGGGAAGGGGGCTATCCGTTACAGCATAATCTATCCCATTTCGGGCCAGTTGCACAAGCATGGCGTTCTGCTTCGAAAACACATAAAGGTTGTCCTGCAGCGTGGCGTTTCGGCCTTCCCAAACCAGGCTTTTGGCAAACTCCGTACACAGTTCGACTTCAACGTTTTTTTTCTTGAGCATGGAGAATGTTTCTGCAGCCACAGTGCTTTTGCCGACACCGGGGGGTCCGAATAAATTAATGACGTGCATGATCGTAATCCCTTACATTTGACAGTTCGTGGATAGAGCTTGGAAGTCGACCCGCTGCCAGACAAAAGGAAGCCTCTTCTTTGACATTCCAGGACAGGCTTTGAACAAGCAACATTGCGCCATATTGCCATATGAGCCTGGAGGGTGATTCAAGAAACTCTTTTTGATAGCAACGTAGAAAAAAGCTCGCATATTCTAATGGCCAGCAACAAAATTTCCCATTCAAGCAATCACTTTGATTTTTGTTGAATATTTCTTCTTGATAATAGCGAAGATTAAAAAATGGAACAGGCGTGTCACGCAAGTTCTAGGCCAATAGCAGGTTTATTCCAGGGACCTTTGCGTTTGTATCATTCACGATTTCGAGACTTGCTCCTTCATGAAAATATTTTTCACCAAAAAGATCCGACAATGAAATCTTTCCGCTTGTAAAAACTCCAGAATTGTTTGGTGTTGCCATAAATGGCACCGTAACGGACCGTTGGAATATCGAAAATGTTTTTGTTGCCGGAATGGGGCTTTTTGCTGATTTCGATCGACGCCTCTTGTCGTCGACTGATTCATGGAGATAGACCATTTTATTCATTGAATTAATCCTTTCTTCGGACTCGGAAGCCACCAGGATAGAGTATTTTTCCGGTGCCCGATTTTCAGAAGGTCTTTCGTTGTTTTCCCACTCTGTTTCGTCTTTTTTCACACACCAGCTTTTTTGCTCGGGAGGCAGAAGGGCGATCCACCTCCTCACAGACTCATACGGATATCCGGTCTCTTTCGAAATGGCATTGATCGACTTTCCCTGTTTCCTCAAAACGGCCACTTCCTCCATTTTAGCCTCGGCTTTTCGGCGTCTGACGGCAGCACTCCTGAACGCCCTTTGTCTCTGAATTTCGGAAAAAGCTGTTTTCTCACAAACCTTAAAGAATGTCCTGACTTTTTCCTTCCTGGACCAGACCCAATCGGAAACGCTTTTGACTGTCGCTTTCACCTCCGAAAGAGACAACGGCTTCTCAAACCTGGAGTTTATTTCTTCTGCCTTCCGCGCGACAAGCGTCTTGAATTCGCCCGCTGTCAAACCCTGTTCTTTTGTTATTAGCTTGTAAGACTGTTTCCGAAGTTCGTTAAACAAAGCTGTATTACGTCCATAGAAAACGTCAGGAGAGTCACCTTTTGAGATTACAGGCGTTTTTTTGGTCAGGTCGACGTACTCTGCCAGTTCGCCCAATTCGTGGCTTTTAAACGTATCAAACGGGCCTTTTGTCCAGTGATCGCTGAAGGGGTTCTTGGCCACCAGCCCAACGTATCCGGAATCGGCTCCCATGGCATTTCGGAAAGCAGACTCAATAGCCTTCAAATACTGTAACGGTTTTGACCGACCACGTTTTGAACGGACAACGGGGGTTTTCAGGAAGTAAAACAAATGAGCATGGCCGTTTTCCGGATTAATGGCCGACAGGGAGGGCGGCGGCAATCCGGCCGACTCCCATGCAAAACCTCCGAATTCCGTATCGACGTCAAAAACGAGTGTGTGGATTTCTTTGGGACTATTGATCTGGAGCAGGTCGTATCTCAATGCCGTTTCTTTTTTCCGGATCAGAAGGCCGGATTTGGGATTGTTGGTGCAATAGGGTTTTTTGGGCAGTCTGGCCTTGAAAGACAAAAGAGTAGAGGATTTTTCCGGGCTGTTGGCAATTTGGTCCAGAGAGTGGGCTCTGCCCCCCCAAAGGGTCCCCCCCGTTTCTGTATGGCAACTTTGGACAGACCAATTGCTTGTATGGTCCTTGTTTTTCTGGATCTTGTCTGGAAGTGCGAAAACGTTCATGTCAATAACCTTTTTTGGGGGCAGATCTTTTGCCTTTATTCTGGTTGTGAAAAACGATTTTTTGCCTGATCGGTCTTCGACCTCTAATGGCATTATTACGGCAGCAAAAAACCATTCCGGCTGTCGCTTTTAATAGCTTGATTCCGGTTGCCTCCCGAGCTGCGCTTCGGGACTGTTATCTGATAAAAAGGCTTTTGGGTATGATATAAAATACACCAATCGGCCATTTTTGAAATTCTTTATTCTTAGTTTAGCATAAAAGACTTCCAACCCGACACACAAAAAGTTATAATATTGGAAACAAAGGAGGAAACCATGTTTGCCATTTTTGGAATGACATTGTTTGTAACGGTCTTGTGTTTGGGGCTTCAAACCTTTTTCGTCAAGAAAAATCTGTTTGGCAAAACGAAATGGAATCTTGTTTTATGCAGTGCCATTGTCTGGATCCCGGCTTCCTGGATCCTGCTGCCGGACTGGAACAGTGCCGGGTGTCATGGGAGTGCCGACGCATTGTCCTGGCTTGGTGAAAAAATGGCCAAAGGACATGGCTTTTGTTTCAACATGGGCCATTGGACGTATTTGGCTCTTATGTTTGCCGGGTTTGTGACAGGAGAGATCGTTTATTCAGGAATGTTGTTTATTGTTCGGTCGATTAGAAGCAGAAGTCCAATTAATGATTGATCATGACGTTTTTCTTGAAAAATTGAACGAACCAAGAAATATTTTTTTATTAACATTCAGCATGAACGATCTTGATAGCGACTATCATGAATGGTTGGTCTGGAGAGAACGGATCAAAAAAGTCCGTGAAAAAATAGATTTTGAAACGTCGGGAACAACTCCAGAGAAACAACTGTTTTTTGAATTGTCAAAGCTTGGCATAGAATTTTGTTCTGACGTAAAGATAAAAACGGTAAGCTTTTTTGAGGGACAAAGAACTTTTATTTTTTTTGACAACCCAAAAGTGTTCATTCCATTAATGAACCTTGTACCATTGGCTGTTTCTGTTATCAATTTTTTTGCCAAAGAATCAATCGCCTTGACAGATCGTTCTTTTTTGTTGCAACCATACGTGGATATTTTGACAAGAATCGACAAAAGTGTTCTTTTTAATCCTCCAAACGACAACATTTTAAAAGTTTTTTGTAATTTTATTTCCAAAAATGGACTTGATCGCTATCCCATTCCCAAAATAGACCATAAAAGATACAATGATTTTTCCGTTTTGACGACGGTTCCCGTATTGAAGAATTCCAGGAAATGGTTCTTTCCAAAAGGAATGAGGATTAACGATTTGGCAAACGTTATTCTGGCGACTGGAGAGTTGCCAAAAACAAGAACGGAAGCCTGTCGTTTTTACAAAAAGTTAAAATTAATAGAACCAACAATTACCAGAAATGAGAGGATTTAAAATGTCAAGTATGTACAAGCTTTCAAGGGTTATGGATTGTGCCGGGCAGCTTTCAGAACAGAAATTGAGGGAACAATTATTGGAGACGTTAATTTCGGAAGGCTATCAGTTCGATCCGAAGTATGTCGTTGTTTCTTCATACGACGAAAAAAATAAGCAACTCTCCTTTTTGTCTCCAGTTATGCCACCAGTCAGGATAAAAGACCTGACGCCATTATTGATTGAAGGTATTAATTATATGGCGGAGACCTCGGCCAACAGAAAAATCGTGTTCAATGCCGTTGACGCTCTCTGGTATGTCAAAAAAGTGGAAGAGAAAGCTATTCTGAAACGTGCACTTAATGAAATCGGGAAATGGATTGAAAGAAACGGTCTTGTTGACGAAGACATTTGTTCTACCAAAATGCTGGACAAACCGTTGATTGAAATTTATCCGATTGGATATCCACTCGGGTACGATCTCAAAAAATCGACGTACTATATTCCTCAGAATCTTTCGGTTAAGGACGTCGTGGCCGTGCTGTTGTCAAAAGGAACTTTTCCTAGAACGACAGAAGAAGGACTGGCATTGTATAACGACAAAAAGAAAGCGGAAAAGGCTCCGAACAAGAAATTACCTAAAGAGGCAGACCTTGGAAGACATTAAAACAGCCGTCAATGAAGAGGACTGGATTTTCGTCTTGTTTAAAGAAAAAATCCGAATTCCGGAGGGTCAATGATTGGGGTATCCCCAAAAACTCCAATGGAGACATTGTTCGAAAATACTATTCTCTCAACAGGAAAGCTTTTTACCCTTGTCAGTCTTTTTTCTCAGAGAAATTGCCAGGCATTCACCAGATTTCGATACGCGACTTCGAATCGCTGATCCAGACAAATGATTATTTTGACAATCTGGCAAAGCAGGTATTGGCCAGAGAGACAACGCCAGTCACTATGCAATCGTTTCTGTTGATTAAAAACTGGATCGAGCATTTCCGGGGAGATCGGCTTGTAAAACACTCCTGGGTGTGTCTTGAGAAGTTTGACACGGAAGGATTCATTCAATTTCGATCCGGACGACGAAAGGCCTATCTGCCCGCAGGGATTGCGGCAAGAACAATTCTGGCGTTCGGCAATAAATACTTTAGCCTTCCCGAAGTTCGAAAGCTGATTAAAGATCACAAGAAAGAGGAAAGAGTTTTTGACAGGGATTAAGGGAGCCGCAGCCGAAATGGAAAAGAAAAATTCAGACAGTGAAAGGTTTGTTGTTTTGTTTCAAGAAAAAATTAAAATTCCGGAGGATAAATGGATCCAGGCAGAACATGAAGAAGATTTCCATTTAGAATGGATTGTTAAACAAAATGGAAGTATCATAAAAAGAATTCGCCGTCTTAACGACGGCAATTTTTGGGATTATGATTTATGGTTTAATAAAAATTTCCCTGGCATTCACCAAATTTTCATAAGCGATTGCGATTTTGAAACCTTGCTAAAACATAATTACAACTATATCAAACAAATCAGGAACAAGATTTTGGCAAGGGAGAAAAATGTCGTAAACATTAAGTCTGCACAATTGGTGGAAGATTGGCTGGAAAATTCAGGGGAGAAGGAGATCGTGACTGCTCCCCTTCCTTCAGGAAGGGGCTTCTACCGGCTTACGGAGAGTCTACAGCCCTAGACTCAAATGTATTTTTACGGTTCGCATTGATCCGTTGAGGATTTTACATGCCGGACGATTTTCCCGGCACAACCCGATATCTTCAGTTGTCAATGAGTTGGTACACTCCTGAGTCTCTTCCACTTCTGGAGTACTTTTAGTATAACACAAAACACGCCTTAAATCTCCGTCCTGAAGGACGAAGTCTTACGGCGTTTTCCGATAAAACAAGAGCTATTCCAAAGAATTGGGAAATGAAGGAAATGGCTTCCTACATTTTAAGTGCTGGAGACTTTCCAACACCAGGACGGGCACGACAGATTGCAGGCCAGAGAAATCGCCCATTTTCTTGAACAATTTGAAGATCCTTCAAATATTTCAAATAAAATGGATATTGAGAGATAATTATGATATATTTTTTGTGTTCAATTTTATTCAAGAATTAAAAAAGGAGATTTTATGAGTTTCTTCAAGCCTCACAATGAACGTTTTTCAATAGTTGCAAAAGTGGCGTCAGAATTGGGGCGGCCAATTGCATTTTTGGATACGGAAACGACAGGGCTTTTGAACCGTTTGCCTGTTGGGCTTGTCGATTTGGCCGTATTGGTTGTCGACAAGACCGGAAAAGCTATGGTTCTTGAATCATTGGTGGATCCTGGAATTCCTATCCCTGTCGAAGCCAGCAAGGTGCATGGTCTTTATGCAGAGCATATTGCCGGTGCGCCGAGTTTCGACGTGTTTATTCCGGATCTGAAAGAGCATTTTTCCTCGAGTGTTATCTCCGGATTCAATAGCCGCAAATATGATATTCCCGTTCTTTTGCACAATATGGAACGTTATGGACAACCAGGCGAAACACCACAACTTCAACTTGACACACGTGAACTTTGGACGAGACATGAAAGAACGCAAAAGGGGAAACTTGGAGAAATCGCTGAGAAAATCGGAATTGAAAGAGGCACGGCTCATAGAGCGCTCGGAGACGTATTAACAACGATCAGGATTTTTGAAGCCATGGTCTCCGCAAGGGGAATCGACTGGCTGAAAGAGATTACGCCGGAAACGTTCGGCGGTGGCAAGTATGTATACAAGATCAAAACAACGCCGGAAATAGCAGCTATTCGTGAAGCTGTCTCTTCCGGAAAATTGTTGACGCCACGGACCATTAATGAAATCTCGATCAGCAAAAAACTTCATATAACGGCATTGTCTTTTGCTGTTTCTGACTTGTTGAAATCAGGAGAGGTTTCTTTTGAACAATGTGCGGATCCGAAATGTCAGGAAAGAATTCGACCTGTGCTGGATCATGCCTTGTCGAAAGTGCCTCTTGCAAAAGGCGATAAATCTGTACGATTGAAACCGTTGAAAGATCTTTTGGATATTCTGAATGGCCAGAATAACGATTACAACCAGATTCGGGTGGCATTGGCGGCCAAAAAAGACGCAGAACGTACAACAGAAATGGTCAGGTAGTTCTTGAAAAACACTCTTATTGATATCAAGATTCTTGTACCGGACTGGCCGCTTCCCGAATACAAAACGTCCGGGTCGGCCGGAGTGGATCTTCGGGCGAACATACCAGAGTCTGTCCTTCTGAAACCAGGTGACCGGAAAACGATTGGAACGGGAATCGCCGTTCATTTGGCCGATCCTTGTCTGGTCGGACTTGTTTTTCCAAGAAGTGGACTCGGTACTCGTGGTCTCATTCTGGCGAACAGCGTCGGCGTCATTGACTCTGACTACACCGGTGAGATTCGGCTGGCCATGGTCAATGCGGGAGAAGAGTCCATTGAGGTTTGTCCAGGCGATCGCGTTGCCCAATTGGTTGTTGTCAATACGGTCCAGGTACGATTCATGCCGCAAGAGAACCTCGAAAGGACGACACGTGGATCAAACGGATTCGGCTCGACAGGAAATGATTGAAAGGTTTACTAAGGCCTAAAAATGAAAAACCTGGATCCTGATTTGATTGTTCGTGGTTTCAGCAAAAATTGCCGCTCCAATTACAAATTAAAAAATCTTTTAAAAGCCAATTATCCGGCAAGAATTTTTTCAGACCAGGACGTCAAAGTCGGGATTGGTTACGAGTACTATTCCTTGCCGAAATTAATCTTTTCGTTTAAAGAATTCAACTCGATCAAAATCCCTTTATACAAAATCTCCCCATTGCTTTTTGCATGTTTGGATACCGTTGTTTACAACGGATTCGAAACAAGCTTCGGAAGTTGTTCGACAGATATAACTTTCTATCCAGAAAGTCTGGTGCTTAATTGTTCTGAATTTATTTCGACGATCAATCCAAACACTTTATAAAATCCACCCAAACAAAAAATCCTTGACGTCTTTTTAAGGTATTTTCACGACAATAAAATAAAATCTATGGTGATACAACATTTGGAGAACCATTTTGAAATTTCTTTTCAATCTCTTAGATCTTGGGATAAAGGGTTCCAAGCAGAGATTGTGCTGCAAAAAAATGAGAAACTGGAACATTTGGCGTCGCAACTATTGCTGAGTGGACGTTTTTAAAATCTGAAAAGCTCCAAGAATTATATCTCGAGTGACTGCTCCCACTAAACAACACGAAAGTGAGCAATGGAGCGCGTCTCATGTGCGGATTTAGCGACCCAACGGGGAGCAATGGAGACCGCACCATGATCCTAATTCACTACCTATGGACCTATTGTCTGTCAGAATGGTGCAAGCACACCTTGCACAAAATCTAATTATATATTATAATACATGCAATAGATTTCAACCTTAAAAGATCAATCTAACTCGAAAACAAGGAGCCAACCATGAACATGGCAGTCGAAACAGGCAAGACCTACAAGGCAGCGCTGAATTCGTTCGTTCGCGAGTGTGGCTATTCCGTCGCGGAAAATGTAATCGTCGGAGAAAAGATCGACGGCAGCACCATGAAGGCCAGTCTGGTCCTTCGTCCGGACAAGAAGCGTCGGGTTCTGGTGTTCGTACGGACACAGACCGTTTCCGGATCGGCCGAAGACAAAATTCCGTATGATCTGCTCAATGCGGACAAGGTGCGAAGCAAGGGTGAAAAGGCTTTTCTGGTATTGAGCGGAAAAGGCTGGAGCCTGGAGAAGAAGAAATTTTTCGTGACCTCTCTTGGCCGGAAATTGGGATCCAGTGTGAAGGTGTTGTCGGAATCGGACTTCCGATCCATGGTTGTTCGGAGAATTGTGTGACCATACAAACAAAATGAGACAACGTAAGCTCAAACAACACGACAACAAAATGAGGCAAATGGCTGTTATAGTTGCAATTATTGTTGGGATTTACGTTCTGAATATTATTCTTGGAGCAAAAAGCACAAAAATAAAAAGAGACAATTCAATTGCTGTTTGTTCCGATTTGTTATTTGCGGCCCTCGATATTTGGGGGCCTTTTTATTGACTAAAAATGCCATAAATTATACAATTTAATATAAAAAACTTTTTGTTTGTTTGCATAAACCTTGTGGTTAACGGAGTTATGTGTTGAATGAAGAGGCCAAAAAGGCATTTGAACAGATCAAGGCGAACGTTCTTGACCGATCTCTTTTTGAAAGAGATCGGCCGGCGTTTATGAGAAAACTTTTGCCAAAAATCGCTCCGGATTTCGATTGGGAAAACTTTTATTATTTTGGAAGTAATTATGGAAACGAATCCATTATTTTATAATGGGACAATCCTTCAAGGTTCTCCTTCGTTCATTGAAGATCTTCGACCAGAGACAAAGGACAAAATCAAACAATTAAACGCTCTCTGGTGTTCCTTTGTTTGTTCAGACCACCACAAGGACAGGGATTGCCACTTTGAACTGCGATTGAAATTTTCGGAAAAGGAATCGCCAAAATGGCTCGCTCTCCATACCGGCTATATTTATGACATGCCGCCAGGGAAATTTGATTCACTTGCGGAAGCGGCCAATTATCTTGTCCAAAACATGGAAAAAGCTCTTGGAGAAGGACTTGCCTGGAAAAAATTCCAGATTGAGGACGAAGCCGGTATGAGAGGAGAGAACTGCAAGAAAGAATTGAAAGTTCTGTCTGAAATCAGCAAGGGCTTCGAAAAATACAAAAAGACATTTCAGAAAGAAACTGAACAAGACCGCTCAAGATAGTCCTATCATAGCTCCCTCGCTGACAGTTTGTGGCGTCCGAATGTCGGCGGCGCACAACTCAGGCACTTTGTTTTGGGCGCCTGAACGCTTCTCCTGATTAAAAACACGTTTAACTGTTTGCCGCATTGTGCGCAAGCCGTTCGGTGTCGATTAAGCACAGGAGAAGCGTTTCTTTTGTATTCTATAACAGCCATTGGCTTCTCCCGTCAGAAATTCTGAAAGCAGGCGAACAGGGCCGTCACCAGAAGCGCATAAAGAACATTGCGTCTGTGGCGAAGGTAAAGGTACGTCATTTCGATCTCCTTAAAAATTTGAGTAAGATAATCTTACCATTTTGTTTTACGCACACGATTGAACTCGTGACGTGATATTTTATTATATCATAAAAAATTGTTTGTCAACATTCAAAAAAGAAACAATGGAGAACATATATTTTGTTAAAACTTCGGAATGATTTTTCCTTTTTCGTGCTCGGCCAGGTTTTCTCGCAGATAGGGGAGAACATGAGCAAGGTGTCTCTGGTCTGGCTCGTCTTTTCCCTGACCGGAACAAACAATCATGTTTCCAGTTTGTCGTTGTTGTTTCTGGCACAATCGGCGCCTGCACTCTTGTTCGGCTGGTTGTACGGACACGTTATTGATTCCTGTCCTTCCAAACGACATTTGCTGTTCTATGCAGACACTTTGAGGGGACTGTTGTTTTGTCTTATCCCGGTGTTGTACCTTTTGCATGCGTTGACCCTTCCGTTCTTGTACCTTTTGACCTTTCTGGCCGCAATCTTTTCCGGGTTGTTCGGACCAGCCATGTTTTCCATGATTCCTGAATTTTCGGAAGATTCCGGTTCCCTCGTCGCCAGAAATGCGACCATTAACGTCACCGGCCATATCGGCATTTTGGTTGGCCCGTTGGTCGGTGGCGTGTTGTCTTATCTGTTTCCGCCAGGTATTGTCGTTCTGACCACAGGAATCACGTTTCTGATTTCTGCTGTCTTTATCTGGAAGATTCTCGGAGGGTGGCAACTTACCAAAAAGGCTTGTCTGTCGCCAGCCAGAGATATCGTAGATTTGTTGTATGTTTTGTGGGAGGTGTTAAAAGAAGCAGGAACAAAAACAGGATTCCATAAGCATATCGTCAAAAACGTTTTTTATGCCGTGACACTTAATCAGGCCACAAGACTTTTTTGTGCTATGGCCTTTCTGGTCGGCTTGACACTTGGTCCTGTAAATGTTCTGGTTCCTGTATACGTCAAAAACATTCTGCACGGAAACTCCATTATCCTTGGGCTGTTGTTCGCCAGTGCTGGAGCCGGAATGCTGGTGGCCAGCCTGTTCTTGTCCAGATCAAAACATGCTTTTGGCGTGTTTTACAAACACCCGGATTTGTTGCCGGAACAGGAAATGCTTTTGATCGGCGCCTTGTTTGTTTCTGGAATGCTTGTAATCCCTACAGGATTGATTCACAACGTTCTCGTGATTGTTATTTTGACATTTCTGGCGGCTGGTCTTGCCGACGTGTTCAATCCGGTTATGCAGACGGAAATTCAGACGGCCGTTCCTCCTGACAAAACGGGAAGGGTGTTTACCTCAGTTGGGACGTTTTTTCTGGCCGGATTTGTGATCGGAACTATTGTAACTCCGGCAATTACGGGTTTTTTGGGAGTCACAGGAGCGTTTGTCATGGTCGGCGAATTGAGAATTGCGTCNNCCATATTGCCGCTCTTTTTGCGAACGGCTAATCGGTATTTTCCAGGTAGAGTCAGGTTGTAGTTTCTTTATTTTTTATAAAACACATAATATAATTAGTTGTTCTAAANNCNNNNTCAAATCCAAGAAAATCCAATCAAAAAAGGAGAATAAAATGGGTGCAACAAGGACTCATGGAACTATGCCGGGTGCCGTCACGCCGATTTGTAACAATTGCGGAGTGGCACTTTGTTGGGATATCGCCGAAGAAGAATACGAAATGGAACAGGTTTTTTGGGACGGCTGGATTTGCCAAAATTGTAATGGTGGCAAACCCTATTCAAAACAAAATACTGGTAGACTTTTTGGTTCTTCAAAAGAATAAATGTGACCAAATGGCACCTGGACGAAAATTTTGTCTGAACGATCCGGAAGAGTAAATGAAGTTTTAAAAAATATTTGTCCAGAGGCAGAAAAAGTAGTATCTTTTTCTTTCTCCCACAATAGTTTGTCGTTAATCGTTGCCTCGCGCAATTTTTCCAATAAGGCGACCATGTTCGAGTCGTTAATTCTCATGAAATTTCTCCATTTTGGCTTACCGTTCATTCATTAAAAAAGACATTTTCCCTGGTGTCTCGAACTTCGGCATTCCCAAAAATTCCCGTGTCTGTGTCAATTCCCGTTCAATCATGTCCAGCATAAACGAGTAATAGCCCTCCGGATTGCCAAGAGCGGCCGCTTCCCGTTGTTTTTCGTACTGGACTGAAAACGTTTCGGGAACATGAGCCTGCATGTATCCTTCTTTGGTCAACAGCATATTTTGCAGCAACCGTGTCGTCCGGCTGTTTCCGTCGAAAAACGGGTGAACGGAAAACACGGCATAACCGGTAAACAAAGCCTTGACAAGGGGATCCTNNNAGTTCTGGTTGACGCGATTGACGACGGCGTTGAG